>Ga0208179_1001205_pt1 | contig 13640 bp, 7 predicted proteins | sample Malvired_Geostar_FD_184238 | JGI IMG/M metagenome (GOLD analysis project Ga0208179, IMG submission 184238) | Marine viral communities from the Global Malaspina Expedition - Malaspina viral metaG DeepMed_Geostar (SPAdes) (version 2) | ecosystem: Environmental > Aquatic > Marine > Oceanic | place...
CCTACAACCTCAACGCCGACACCCGCTTCGTGCTCACCGGCAGCAACCTCACCGACAAGCGCTACTACAGCCGCGTGCAAGGCGGCGGCCGCCAAAATTATTTCGGCGATGCGCGGCAGTTCAAGCTGAGCTTTGAAACGCGTTTTTAGAATCTGACCGCTTCTATCAACGGTGCCCGGGCTCACCTGCCCGGGCACCGTCACTATCAATACAAATGCTACTGACATTCTACGAATACCGCTCGGATTTTACCCGGCGTGCCGAGTGCGCGAACCGCGTCGTTCACGCTGCGGTACTTCAGCCCGACCAACCGTGGCGGCGGAGATGGGCTTGCCATCCGGACTCCAAAAACTGTTTGCGCTCATGTGCTGGATGGTGCGCTCCTTGCCGTTGGCTAGCTCTACTTTCACCTTGTCAACGTCAGCGCAGTTTGTCCGCCCCCCATCAGGCAGCTTGTAGCAATCAGCTATATCTCGGAGCTGGTTAATAGATATTGCTTCAAGCAGGAATCGTGCTTCTTATTTATTTGGCATTATGTTTTCCTTTTTCTTTTTTGTTGTCCACTTCGCCTACTCAAGTTCAAACTGAGCAGCCGCCATCATTTCCCCAGAAAGCTGATTCAGCTCCTTAAGCAACCGGCTCGGGTCCGTCACCACCACATACACCCAGAGGCCGAACCGACCATCGAAGTTTACCGCCTCGACCCAGCGCTGTGCGGCCTTGGCCTTTCGGTCAGCATCATCCCCGTACTGGCCCTTGGTTTCGATGATCAGGCGCATGCCGGTATCCAGCTCGACGATAAAGTCGGGCTCGTAGCGGTGCGATATATTGTTATGCCGGTACGGGATGTGGAAACCGAGGCGGTCATTCTTGATCCATTTGACCACCCCCGGATGCTGATCAAGCAGATAGCCGGTGCTCTGCTCCCACTTGCGGGTATCCGCCACCATCAGATTCAGATGACACTTGGTCACCGCACGTACCGGTTTGGTGGTGTGAAAATCCACATACAGGGTACTGCCCATGCCAGATGCGCCCTTCGGGACCACCGGCAGGAGTCCGCGCTTCTCCGCTGAGCCGCGCTGGATGGCGTTGAGCAGGCTGCCGATTACCCCCTGTGTGTACTTGCCCGCGGCCAGCACATCACAAGCTCGGCTTTCGCTGCTCTTAAGTACCAGCTTCTCCTGGAGGAACCGCATGCTGGCATGGAGCACCTTGGGGAATATCTCGGCAAGGGGCACGGCGTCGCTGCCACGTTCCTCGATCCACTGTTTGCAAACCTCCCGCGCCAGCACGAAGGCCACCTGCTGATCGCGCCACATCTCGCGCCATTCCCCCAGGGTTAAATAGGCCTTCTTCCCGGCTGCAAAAGCCACCAGAGAACCGTCCGGGGCGGTCAGCTGACCCGTCTGAACGCTGTCGGGGATATCCATCGGATCAATGGTGACCTGCGCCACCTGTGACCAGTCGATATTGATCTCGAGGGAATCGACTTCCTGATAGCCAGTGACCACAGGAAAATCGATGCGATAACTCTCCTTTTCTGGCACCGAGTAGACATGGTGCACCTCTCTGGGCTCCGGCGGGTCGCCCACCGGCCGTTTCTTGAACGGCACCAGCTCAAAGGGCACACCGAATACCTTGGCCGTTTCCTCCGTAAACAGCCCGGTTTCATCGTCGACGGTATAGCTCTGACGACGCAGGGCGCGACCAATCACCTGCTCGCACAGCAATTGAGAACCGAACGGGCGCAGGCCGACAATATGTGTGACGGTATTGGCATCCCAGCCCTCGGCCAGCATGGATACCGAAACGATGCAGCGGATATCACGGCCCGGTGGCACTTTTTCGTCCAGCCACTGACCCTGCTGCTCGGCCTCGCCATCATCAGACGAGAGCTTGTCATTGTGCTTGCGTACCAGTTCGGACCACTCCGCCGGCACCTTGCCGCCAGGCCATTCGGGCTTACCGATCGTATCGAGGATAAAACGCATACGCTTCACCTCGTCGCTACCGCCACCGGCCTCCATATCCTCTGACACCTTGGAGTCGACCCGTACGGTGAGCTCTTTGCCCGCTTCGTTGCGAAACCATTCCGGGCTTTCACCATAGCCGCCCTCATTCAATGCGAGCCAGCTGTAGACCTCTTTGGCGACTTTGGTATCCCGGCACACCACAATAAATACCGGTGGCACCGGGTAACGCTGGCGGTCTTTCATCACCCGCTGCCACCGCTCGAAGTGTTTATACCAGTCTGCTGCGAGCAAGGTAATCGGCCGGCTTGCATAGGTCATTACCATCTGCGGTTTAACATTACTGCCGTGGCCATCCTGTTCAGCCTTAGCCTGCACCCAGCGCCAGATATTGAAATACGCCGCGTCCTCGGCACCGGTCGCGTCCGCTGTCGGCAGTTCAGGTATTTTCACCAGGCCGGATTCAATGGCGTCCAGCAGGCCGAAATCCGAGACAATCCACGGGAACGGTCGCCCCACCTCGTTGCCCGAGCCCTGGATGTAGAAGGGTGTCGCCGACAGATCCAGGCAGAGATTGATGCCGCGACTTTTGCCGTTGGCCAGCTTGTTGATCCGGTCCAGGCCTTCGATCCAGATGGTCGCCTCGCGGGCATTTTTCTTCGCCATGGTGGCGTCTTCCTCCAGGGAAGACTCATCATTGTCGGCATCCCCCCGACGGTAGGCGTGGTGTGCCTCGTCATTGAACACCAGCCAGTGCGGGCTGCGGCCACGGCCAGAACCCAGTTCCTGGCGAATGCGACGGAACCAAGCCTTGTCCGATTCAAAGTAGCGCACCTCGACCTTGCCCTTTTCCTTGCCGCTCTTCTTGACCGTTTCCACCGGCTCGCCAGCCTTCACCACCTTTGAAGAAACGCCGTTGACGCTGTTGGTTTCCTGCCTGGCCAGCCGGTGCCAGTTAGCGATCATCACCTCACCACGACGCAGTTCTTCCATGCGCTGCGGCGGCACCAGTTGCCGGGTGCGGTACAGGGAAAGATCACCAAGCAACGGGTCAAGCTCCTGCAGACGCTCGCGGATGGTCACATTCGGGCAGACAATCAGGACCGTATCCGAAAAACGGTCATCGGTGGGCGCCGCCACCCGATTCAGGATCGACCAGGCCGCCAGCATGCCCATCACCGTGGTCTTGCCAGTACCGGTGGCCATCTTGCAGGCATAGCGCAGAAAATGGCGGTAGCCCTTCTCTTTTGCTGCGGCACCTGGCTCATCAAGGGGGATCTTCGTCAACCCCTTGTGGTACAGCGTGTTGCCCTCCACCAGAAAGATCACAGTTTCCGCCGCCTCGATCTGGGCAAAGAACAGCCGCTGGCCCCGGTCTTCCGAACGCCAAAGTTCGAGGAGCTCGCGGGTTACGCGGCTGACGCCGTCGTAGGGCACACCAGTGAGCGCACCCTCACGCCAATCGCGTACTTTCTGGCGAATCAAATTGACTTGGCCCAACTCCTCGCGCTCACCGACATCCACATCGCTAAGCATGTCCGTCTGGCGACGACCGGCACGACCGGTACCCGCCCCCTCGGGCAATCGGTAATAGTAATAGGCCGGCCGGCGCCCCTCGGCCTTGACCGGCTGGGCTCCATGTTGCACCTGCCAATGGCAGTCGGGCTCGTAATAGGGAGAGTTGATGATGGGTTCCGGAACCTCGGTAATCGGCTGATCGGCCATTACTGCGCCTCCTCAACCGGAAACACCCGCATCAGCTCGTTGCCGCGATCATCAATTACTTTGATCGCCACTTGACCGTTACTACCGACCGCGAAAGGCTCGCTTTCGGTGCCAGCCAGATGGTCCCATAGCGATTCGTTAAACTGACCCTTAAGGGACTTCTGCAGATTATCCCAGGCCTGAGTCCGCGGGAAGAACACCTGCGATGCACAAAACACCATGCCGTTATAGTTCGTATCCAACATCCAGCAAGGCAGGTTCTCCGCCGGCAGGGATTCCGTCTTCATGCTGTCGGGCAGGAAGGTATCCAACCCTATTATCTCCGCCGTATAGAGCGGCGCACCATCGTCGCTTTTTCCGGCTTTCTTCAGTTTGCCGTCAGGCAAGCCGGTAATGGAAAACAGTTGATCTGTCTGGCTGGTCTTGAGCAGATCATCCATGGCTACGTCCGGATTAACGCTGATATAGGTGCACGGCAGTCGCAACCGAGCCCGATCATCCACCAGCTCTCGGGCTTTGGCCTGGATGGCAAAACCAAACAGATAAAGTTGGTCGTATTTGAGGAAGTAGGCCTCGCTGGCGGCATCGAACACCTGCTGGGAGTGGATGGCGCCATCTTCAGGGCCAAACATCAGCGCGACACGCTTGCCGCCCTCATCCACCGCCTCGGCATGCAGATGCTCACTGTCCACAGGCCGGACGCCATCGAGTTTGAGTACCCGGTTGCCGGGCAGATTCAGGTTCTTGCTGCGACGCACAATCTCGATCATGCGATCCAGGTAGGTGCGTACGTCGTAACCCGCATCCTTTTCAGACTTAGCGCGCTCGCCCTGCGCTGCAAGTGAATGGGCAGCCTGGACGGTGGCTTCCACCGTAAAGGGTCCACAGATCCGGGTAACACCCTTCCTTACCTCGGGCCTGTCAACCAGGGTAACAGTTTCAGGATCCTCGTTATTGGCAATAGATTTCAGTGTGATACGGGGGACCAGTCCCCCGACTTCCTCGCCTTTTCTGTTTTGCTTGCGTTGGTAAACAAAACGACCACTTGGCCCACGGCGAGGATCGGCAAGGTCATACCAGGGAAATGTGGCGGTAAGCAGGCGCTGGCGAGCGAGAGCCAGAGGCACGCGGGAGGTATCGCAGGTGATCCAGCGGCGGCCCCATTGCTCAGCGACGTAGGCTGTAGTACCAGATCCACATGTGGGATCAAGTACGAGATCACCAGGGTCGGTCGCCATATGAATACAACGTTCAATTACCTTAGTAGCCGTCTGAACCACATATAGCTTCCCCATGCCACTACCTGTAGCAGTATCTGTCCATAGATTAGAGATCTGGTTAAGAGGGAAATCATCAAAGAAACGGATGGAAGCCAAACTATTTCCCTGTACGACAACTCGCCCGGCTTTAATCAGCTGCTGCATGCTCTCAGGCGGAAAACCCCACCACCTATTCCCCGGCGTATAGATCTTACCTCCTAAATTAATATCATACTTTTGTCCGGGGCCTGGCTTGGTCAAGACAACGTAACGAAACGCTTTTTTCCCTTTAGACAGGCCATGCTTTCTTTCTTGGTCTGCTATCCGACGTGTATTGCCGGATTCGTCCATAACCTGATTATAAGTAGCAGATTCTTCCCAAAAATCCTTGGCCTCATATATTGGGTTGTACTTAACGTTTGCCTTATTTTTTGCATACCAAAGAAGGTAATCGTTTTTTCTGGGAAGTCCTCGACTGCCCAATGCCCCAGCTTTAACGAATACGACATCGCAAAAAAAGTTTTCAGCGCCAAAAACTTCATCCATTATTTCTCTTACATGATGAACGTTTTGCTCAGATATCTGGACAAATATGCTACCACTTGAAGTCAACAAGTCTTTGGCCAATAAAAGCCTATCCCGCAAATAGCCAAGGTATGAATGAAGTCCGAGCTGCCATGTGTCTCGATATGCTTTAACCATCTCTGGCTCGCGTATCAAGTCGTCATCTCTATCCGTGTGACTTACGTTTCTGTTCCGTACAAAAGGTTGGAAATTTGAACCGTAGCGCACTCCATAGGGCGGATCCATGAAAATCATCTGCACTTTTCCGCCCATTCCCTCATACTCCAGCAGTGAGTTCATTACCTGCAGCGAGTCACCAAGGACCAGCCGGTTCTGCCATTCCTCGGTATGGGAGTAAGCATCCAGCCGGTCGGCAATATCCTTTTCGTTCTCATCGCCAAACAGGTCCAGGTTGGTGCCGCTGGCGCGATGGGATTCGAGAGTCTTTAGGATGGTTTCGGTGGAATGCCGCTCGTGCACAAACAACGGTACCGTGGGCACGCTGATCTGCTGCCGTTCTGCCTTTCCGGCCCAGTTCAGAAACGGCTGGGTGAGGCTTTTCAGCCTCGCCACACACTGGCTCAGGGTGGTAAAACGATCACCCGTGCCTTTCCAAATCTGCTCATTGGCAAACACCTTGGCCTCGCCTTTCTCGGCGGCTTCTGTCACAAGGTTCAGTAACCATTCGGCAAACTCGCGTTCGGCATTTTCGTCCCAGCACAGCTCCGGCGCCAAGCTGGAGTCATAACGGTAGGTCTTTGGCTCGCGCCGTACGTTGAACTGGGCCTGAACGCCAACGTCCGGTCGGCTAATAGCGGCGGCATGGTGAAGGTAATTGCCATAGGGGCCCGCTGCGTCGGCGATACCCAGGGTGCCGGCGCTGGCAGCGCCAGCAGCGTCAGGCCGCTTTTTCGTCTTGCTGCGACTACCTGCTGAAGCAGCCCCTGACCCGCTGCCCGCCTCTACTTTTTCTTTCGCCAGACGAATCGCGCCGCCACGTCCGCGCCCCTTGGCCACGCGGCCTTCGGCCACCAGTTCATCACAGGCCTGACGGTAATCCTCTTCGCTGAGCTTCAGCTCATCCACAATCAACAACTGGGTCTGCATCTTCCGGTTGCCGATCTGAGTGCCGTCCTCCGGCAGTTGGGCAAGGATAGCGGCCTTAATCTGTTCAATATTGCTCATCTGGTGATTCCTGTGATGCGTTTGTCTGTGGGCTTTGCTGGCCAGTTGTCTGCCAGCCGCCGGCCAGCCACTGAGGCTGGTCGGGCAAAAGTGTTCTGCCGGCTTGGTTGGCCAGCATCTTTTCAAGACGGGCAGCAGCAAGCTCGAAAGCGGCAGTTGCCTCCTGTTTGTCGGGGATCTGGCCATTTACCGAGCTGCGGGCTGTCACCAGCCAATCACTCGCCCAGGCAGGGTTGAGACGCGCCCGCTCGCTGTCAATGCTGATCAGGGCGAGCTCCTGGCGCGCACGGCGGCCGCGATCATTTTGCCAGCGGGCCACACCGGCAAACAGCGCCTGACCCTGCAGGCCGTCGGTCAGTGCCGCTGTACCGCCAAAGTCGTAGCGCACCGCGATGTCGAGCAAATGGCGGAAGAACCAGTTATCCATATTGATCGGCATCCAATCCTGGTTGCGCGCCGCCAGCATGCGGTCGAAAGTGATTTTCCAACGGGTCTTGTTAACACCAAAACTGTCGCGCACTGTTTCTGGCAATCGCAGGTCCCATACCAGCCCGTTGTGTGTGCGTTCGACGATCTCGATACCCATCTGGTTTGCCATGCCTTCGACAAAAGCCTGCAGGTGAGCCACGGTGATAGCGAGCTCGCCACGCGTCTCCTCAGGGTCGAAGCCCGCAGCATGCTGGAATAGCTCCTGCTGCTTTCCGGCGGCATCTTGGGCACGCTTCAGTGCTTCATCAATACGCTCGGCAGTGCGTTCAACACGATCGCGGCTGGCAGCGGCCAGCACCTCTTCAATATCCACGAGGTCGGCCAACTCGCCGAGGATGTCTTCCTTCATGGCTTCGTTGAATTCGTGGCGCTGGACCGTAGCCATGTCTTCAGCCACTCTGTCCAGCCGCTGATAGAGGATGTCGAGAATCTGTTCGTCCGCACTGTCAGATTGGTGCACATTGAACACCACGACGCGCTCTTTCTGGCCATAGCGGTAAAGGCGGCCGATACGTTGCACCAGACGCATTGGATTCCAGGGAAGGTCATAATTGACCATGATGTGGCAGCGCTCTTGGAGGTTGATGCCTTCGCCGCCCGCTTCGGTGGAAACCAGGAACTGGGCGCCAGCTTCTTCCTCAAAACTGGCGATCGCCTCCCGGCGCTCATCCATAGCCATGCCGCCGTGGATAAGTACGCTAGCCTGCTCACCAAAGCGCTGATTGAGTGCGTCTTGCACCCAAGCCTGGGTGCTGCGGTACTCGGTAAAGATCAGGATCTTTTCCGACGGGTTCTGGGCCAGGACAGTGCTCACAAGGCCGTCCATAAAGGCCTGAAGCTTGATGTCATGCTGGGCCAGGGCACCGGCCTCGTCGATGAGCTCCTGCAAAAGCTCCTCCTCGCCGTCGAAGAAGGGGGTGGCCTGCGTCAGCTCGACTTCCAGTTCTTCAAGTTCGCCCTGGTAACGCTCATCCTCCTCGCGGCGACGTTGTTCCTGCAGTTCGCCGCGCAGGCGCGCCTGGCGCCGCAGCAGTGCGGTATGGATCGCCGCCACGCTGGAGGCGCCCAGTTTCCGGTATACCGTCATCACGAAACCGATGGCGCGGCTGGTGGTTCGGCCATCTGCTGCTTCGGCTGCATAGCCACGGCGCAAGTAGTTGCGCAGGTTTTCATCAAAGGCCTGTGCCTGCTCGGAGAGTGGCACTTCGATCTGCCGTACGGTTTTTCCATGGAAGATGAAGTTGCCCTCCATGTCGGTGACATCCGCCTTGTAGTTGCGGAACACCATTTCGCCGATGATCTCGGGGTTGAGGGCGAGGGTATCGAACTCTTCCTTGCGTTCCGGGTGTAGCAATTCCAGCAGGCCGACAAAACTATCCTGCTTGCCCTGGTGCGGGGTCGCTGTAAGAAGCAGTACTGACTCGGTGCGTTGACGCAGCTTTTCCAGCATGTCATAGCGCTGGCTAGCATCGAGCTTGTTACCATATTGACGGCGCGAGAGGCGATGGGCTTCATCGACGATGACCAGATCCCAAGGCTCTGCCTGCAGGAGGGATTCGAGGTGATTTTCCTGCTTGAGGCGGTCCATGGAGCCAATCACATTGTCATACATTTTCCAGTGACGGGGCTCATTGATAAGAAAGTCATCGCCGTAAATGCGAAACTCATCCAGTCCGAATTTGCCGGACATTTCCTCCTGCCACTGACGGGTAAGCCCAGCCGGGGTAATCAACAGTATGCGGCGAGCATCACCCCGTTGCCGCAGTGCGGACAGCAGCAGGCCAACTTCAATGGTCTTGCCGAGGCCAACGTCATCAGCGATCAGCCAGTTATATTGCCCGGAGGCCAGGATGTGATGAACCAGGTGTATCTGGTGCGGCAAAGGGTCGATGTCGAAGGTGGCAAGCGCGCCTGTATTTTCATTCCAAAGTCGGATTGCCCAGGCCAGCAGCCGCAACCGCTGGCGCTCGGCGGCATCACCCTGCTCGAAACGGACGGTATTGAATGCGTGAGCGATGCCTCGCACCATGCGCAGGCGCTGCCAAGGTAGCCAGCGTCGCTCGCCTGCGTCCGGGAACTCAACAAGGACCTGAGCGAATCCGGCCACGTCGCGGGTGGCCACCACAACGCCCCAGCCCAACGACTGCTGGGCTCGGGTCGCTGGCTCATGCAACACTTCCATTTTGGCGAGGAAACCGGAGGTCAATTCGTCAGTCCGGTGCCAGCTGGTGTTTTTCTTTCTTGGCCAGTATACCTTGACTTTTTCACTTCCCTGCTCACCAACAGACCGCACCAAACCCGGCGACTGACCCGCAGTATCCGTTTTCAGCCGAACAAAGGCATCGAGAACTGGTGTAATCATGATCACAACCACTCACTTTCCGGAATAACTGAGTCAATGCTGTAGCCAAATGGAAAACGAGAGCCTCCCAGGCGCCAACTGCCGTAATAGCCCTCATGGTCAGGGAACAGGTCGAAATCAACGTAGGGCGGCATCCGCTGACCACAGTGCTCGGCAACACGACGCATGTGCTCGACAACATTGTTCAGGTAATAAGCAAATATAGGAAACGCGTTCAGCATCCGGGGCGAGTCATTCCATTGCTGGAAGCAATCTTCCACAAACAGCAGGATTTCCTCGGCAGAGCCCGCCTGCAGCTCACGCAAAAGACGCAGAGCGAGCTGCCAAGAGACGTTCGGCCAGCCATCCTCTGCCTTTCCGCTGCGAAAACAACGGTTGTACCCCCCTCCACCCCAATGAAGCCGCAAGTCATGCATTATGGTCAGCTCATCCGGGGTGACTTCTTCATCCTGCAGCAACTGACGCAAGGCCACGCGGGTCTTGCCATGGCTGCGATGATGGAGCAAAACCTCAACCAGCTTCGCCAAATCATCGAGCGGCCAGCCAGCCTCTGCGGCAAGCTCGGCAGCGACCTGCCGCGCCTTACGGTAGTCGCTGACCATTGTGCCACTCACCGGAAGCTCTTCGAGTGTGTCCTCTTCAGAGGTATCCAGCGGATCGAAATTGAGAGTGTGTATTACCCAGTCCGTGTCTTCCTCCGCCTGAGCAGCATCATCAAGAGAGGGAAGGAGCTCGTCGACGTCCTCCTCATCGAGCGTCGCGACCTTTTCACTCGAGGGGTATGAATCGTAATTACCTCCCAGCGGATCTGCAGTGGCTTTGGGTAGCATCTCCTGATCACCACCCTGGCTCTGCTCGGCGGCGGCGAAAAAAGCCAGGTCTTCCTCGGTAAAGCCCGCTTCGTCTTCTGACGCTGCCTCATCATCGTCAGCGATAATTACGGGTAGCCCACCGGGCGCCGGATCTGTCTCTCTCCTGGGCTCCTCGGGGGTATCAACCTGATCTTGCGGAGCCGATGGGCTGGGATCGAAACCATACTCGTGAGCGAAGTCGAATTCGGCAGGGTCGTCCATGCTGGCATGGATATGGTCGAGCTCGTCGACCCCCAGAGGCTCATCCAGCGTCTGTTCCGGGCCGCGCGCGCGCAACGCACCCTGCCGGTCCATCTGAAGCGAAAGCCGCAACCAGTGTGCCGCCCTCTCAGGCTGATGGAGGTTCACGTATATGCGACCCAGCACAGTTGCCGCCTGGCGATCCGCGGGGCAGGCATGCATATGCTCTTCGAGCATTTCCACAGCGGTTTGCCGGCGACCTGCCCGGAATAGTTGCTCTGCTTGTTGAAGAATCGCGGTATTCATAATCACGCCAGCCTTGGGCACCGCCGGCACACTTGTGCCAGTGCAATATCCACTGTCGCGGTAGAAGAAACCTGAGGCGCGGAGACTATGGCGTCATGGGCGAAGCTCTGACCCAGCATCTGGAGAACGCTCCCCGCGCCTTTGATGGCGAACCCAGCTAGCTTAATCAGAAGACGCTCGCTCCGCCCAATCACCCTCTCACAATTCAGGGTGGCGCTCTGATCATCGGTCAAATCGAATTGCAGTCGGGTCGCTACTGCATCCTGCTGGATAGCCAGGCGGTCTAGCTCTGACGTCATGTCTTTCAGGCGCTCAACCGATTCCGAATCAATATCCAGAGATTGCTGCTTCTGACAGTTTTCCAGAAGCACAGGATGTAACTCCCGCGCTCGTGCCAGTTTGGACGTATCGCTTTCCAGGTCAGCCTCGATCCCTTCCAGTTCGCGAGCGATCCACAGGAAGATGAAGCGGCTGTCCGGGTCGTCGTCCTGTTCGGCGCGGTCGAGCCAGCTCAGGGCGCGGTGTAAGCGCAGGCTCAGATTCTCCGGGTAGCTGTCCCTCTCGGCGCGCTGGCGCGCCTTCAGCTCTTTATGAATGCTCCCCATTACCCCTCCAAATGCCCACCTTGGCGGACCGACGTTTGCTAGCGGACAGGTCCTGTCGTCGGTTCCCTTTGCCGGCGTTCCGGCGTTTTGCCGGTATGCCGGCTTTTTGCCGATGTCCGGCTTTTTCGTGAACCTTATCACATCCTCTTGGGTAGGTGATTACCTTCATATCGCCGCCTCCACCCAGACGAAATTCGCCTCGTCCAGCGGCCCGGCGCCGTCCCAGCGGTAGGCGGCCAGTCGCCCGCCGTGGCGGGCGGCGACGCTGTAATCCAGGCAGGCGACGTGGTCGGTCAGGGGCTGGGGGGTGCCCTGGAACCAGTAGTGACCGACGAACACGGGTTTGTCGTTGGCGTAGCCGGGGAGCACGCCGTCAGCCAGGGGCAGGTCGGGGATCGCGTTCAGCGTAGTTTTGGGCACCAGGGCCACGTCCAGGTAGGTGGCCGGCGCGCTTTGCCACCAGCGAGTGCGGATGTGTCGCCGGGCGTGGCCGTCCTTGTCGTGAAAGCCTTCGCCTTCGGGCAGCTCGATTTCGAGGCCCTTGAGGGTTGTTTCCACGGCCGCGAACAGGTCGTGGCCTTCGGTGGCGGCGGGTACCCAGGCGTCGGCGGGCAATCTGGCGTTGTCGTCCAGCCAGGTTTCCAGCGTGCCGATGTGCGCCGGGTGCCAGCAGGCGTGCACCGCGCGGAATTCCGGCAGGTCCAGGTACAGCGGTAAGGTGCGGAACCAATCCAGCACCTCCTGGTGGAGGTCCGGGTGGCGGCCGATCTGCTCCAGGAAGGCTAGATGCTGATGGCGGTTCTTGGCGGAGTGCGGGCGCAGGTATTCACCGGGCTGCGACGGGTCCGGCGTGGCCCAGGCCACCGCGTTGAACTCGTGGTTGCCCATGATCGCCAGCGCTTCGCCGGCCTCGACCATGGCCCGCACGACGCGCACCACCTCCAGCTGCTCGGGCCCGCGGTCGATGTAGTCGCCCAGAAACAAGGCCTTGCGGGTCGGGTGCCGCCAGACACCGTCGGTTTCCGTGTAGCCCAGCCGGTGAAGCAGCCGCTTCAGGGGTTCGGCGTGGCCGTGGATATCGCCAATGACGTCGTACATCATTCGTCCTCGCAATTCGAAAGTGGCATCCCTGCCCCAGTGTCTATCCAAGACAGTGTCCATCCGTGACACTTGCCACTCTATGACTTCACTAGCGACACATCTATACTGGCTACATGAACACGTCCAGTTTTCAGGCAGGTCGCCAGGCCAGCCCATCAGGCCAACAGATAAGGAGAAAACGCCATGGCTCGCGTTAGCCGCAAAAGCGCCGGTGCATGGCCGGTGCGTTGGGATCTGTTACTGCGCTACAGGTTGATCGAGGTGATGGCCCTTTGGGAGGGTCGGCTTACTACCAACCATCTGATGCGAGCCTTTGGCATCGGCCGGCAACAAGCCAGCAAGGACATCAATACCTATCTGGCGGATTACGGGCCGGACAATCTGACGTATGACCGCTTCCTCAAGGGCTACCGCCCCACGGAGGCGTTCAAGCCGGTGTTCACCCAGGGTGTCGCGGACGAGTACCTGCAGATGATGCACGCCCGGGAGGATCTGGCCTGCTCGTTTGAGTCGCTGACGGTGCGCGAGCTCAACACCGAGGTGCTGCTGCCCCCGGCCCGGGATCTGCGTCCGGCGGTGCTGCGGCCGGTGTTGCAGGCCTGCCGGGAAGGCAAGCGAGTGGAGATCGAATACGCGTCGCTGGCGAACCCGGAGCCCGAGTTCCGGGTGATCCAGCCGCATACCGTGGTGCACACCGGCTACCGCTGGCACGTCCGGGCCTGGTGCGAGAAGAACGGGGACTTTCGGGACTTCGTGCTCAGCCGGATCAGCGACCGGCCCGAGCTGGTGCTGCCTGGGGACCGTGGCGCCAAAGACGACGAGGCCTGGCGGGCCCGGGTCATCGTGCGTCTGGGGCCAGATCCTCGCTTATCGCCGCCGCAGCAGGCCCTGATCGAGCGGGACTATGGTATGAAGCGTAGGGGTATGGAGCGCGGTGAGCTACGTCTTGAGACCCGCGGGGCCCTGGTGAGCTACCTGCTGCAGCAGCTGCGGGTGGATACGCCGGCGGATCATCGCTC
>Ga0208179_1001206_pt1 | contig 13638 bp, 28 predicted proteins | sample Malvired_Geostar_FD_184238 | JGI IMG/M metagenome (GOLD analysis project Ga0208179, IMG submission 184238) | Marine viral communities from the Global Malaspina Expedition - Malaspina viral metaG DeepMed_Geostar (SPAdes) (version 2) | ecosystem: Environmental > Aquatic > Marine > Oceanic | place...
CGATTGACAACAAGCAAATATGTGGTATAATTTTTTAGAGGAAAAGAAAATGCAAGAAGCAATGAAAGCGAATAAGAAAATGATTTACAGTTTTAGACAGAACAATTCCGGCGGTTACTACATTGAACCCGCCAAGCATATCATCGTGAAAGATGCTAAGGATAGCGAACACGCTACCGAAATCGCTCTTAAGGCTGGCATGTATCTAGGTGGCGTTGCCGCTGGTACTGATTGCTCTTGCTGTGGCGATAGATGGTATGGAATTGATAGCGAATTTAATACAGTTGACGAAGCTATCGCAGAGGCAAAAGAATTTGATTTTGGCTCGCATGAAGTTCCTCAGTATATTATAGTTGATGATTTAGACATTGAAGATACAGTATTGGAGTAAGCTATGGGCGAAGGATATTACGGAGTGAGTGACGAGTTTATTATGTTTGTTATCGTGCCGTGTTTAATCGGCTTAGTTTGTTTTGTTTGTAAGTTAGGAGATGGTTATGGAGACGCATGAATTGACGTTTGAGTTTCACAAGGAAACCAAGACCACTGTTAGGTTTTCTGAAGTGGTAGCAGATGGTGGTACGCCGATAGTCGGTGAACTGTATGTTAAGAAAACCGCCCTCAAGGTCATACCAAAAATGATACAGATGACCATTGGCGAATTGGCGGTGGTCTAGAAAATGATTACGAATACTTTACTATTGAACCTTTTTCTATTTTTGCCACAGTTGGGCTTCCAGCAGCCAGCGGGTAACGAACCCGTTTGGCTGCGGATGCCAGTCAACACAGTGGAACAACGAGCAGCCAGAGAAGTAGCCCGCAAAAACTGGGCTAAGGAAAAAAGGCTGCGGGATGCGATGGCGGCGGCTGCTATTCGTAAGCAAAGGTCTTACTACTTGCAGCAGCAGCGATACCAAAGCTACTACTACCGCCCCAACTACTACCGCATGCGACCTATATATATCAACACGCCAACGGGCAGGGTGGTGTACTGGGTTCCGTACTAAGGGCAAGGGTGAGGTAAGACGAGCGGTCTTGATGCGCTTCGCCCTGTCTCAGCGTATCAAAACCGCTTGAGCGCGAAAACAAGTGAAACAGGAGAAAACGAGATATGTTGAATTGTGAATTTTGTGAAACCGTTTCCGCGTCCGATCAAGTTTGTACCGAGTGCGGCGAGCCGCTTGTCGATAACCCGATGGTGTGCGACGAGTGGGACGGTCAGCCTGACGAAGCTCAGGAGTGGCACGATTTCGATCCCGATTGCTAGGGGTTGACTTTTTTCCAACAAATAGGTTATAATATATACAGCGACGGCTCAGGCATAGAGGTTCTTGATAAGTCGCGGGTGACACTGGAGGCGTGTTAAAGCTACCCAACTCAGGAAAGCTGCCCAACAATACAATGGCGTGACATGGTGAAACTGGATAGTCCAGTTGAATGTCTGAAACTTGGGTTCGCAACATTAGCTGCGCAGGGATCAAGGTTCTGTATCGGTTGACTAGCCGTGACAATCAGTTGCCAGTTTCGTAGGGTTCGATTCCCTGCCACGTCGCCAATATCAGAGCTAGACCGGCTGTTGGTACGCAGCTTCTAGTATAGTTTGCGGTCTATTAAAAAACCGCACAATACAATTGAGAGTTTACTGCACTCTAAAGCGGAGTGCGGGATTTGGGTGAGCTACAAAAAATCACCCATTATCGAGCGCCAAGTTTTGTAGACGAACGTCGGTGATAAGAATTGGTCACGGCTCTACAGTCCCTTATGGAGAATATCCAGTAATAGGGCTGCACTACCTAGAAGTAGTGGGGTGCAGTAAGCTCTCAATAGTACAATTTAATAACAGGAGTAAAAATCATGAAGTAGTATACTAAATACAATTCGATGGTCGGGTGAGTATAAACACGGTTAAGCCGCTGGCGACTGAAAACAAATAGCGGTAGGTTAAACGGGCGAGCCTTCATTAGAATTCGCCTTTTGAAAGGAGGCAGCAACACCTTTTGCTGTGGGCAAGGGATAGCAACCCGCCCGAATTGCTTCGCTAGCAAATAGGTCGTTATACCGGTTGCGTCAAATCCGGTGCGTTCACAGATGTTTGGCGGTGTCAAGCTGTGGGCAGTAGAAAGCCGCCACCTTTTATTTGGGGCTGTAGCTCAATTGGTTAGAGTACCGGACTGTCGATCCGGTGGTTGCCGGTTCAAATCCGGTCAGCCTCGCTGCGCGGATGGGGTAAAACGAGGCGCTCGGTTGCCGTTCACAGTCTCACGGCAACCTCGCGGCTTGGTCACAAACAGGTCAGAACTAGGGAGAAAATGAGATGGCTAAAAAATTTACAATCGAACTCAATACCAAACCATTATGGAAAGCGAGTCGTGGACATTCCGCATATCGTGGTGGTGCTGGTAAACACGACAACCGACCCCGTAAACTGCGAACTAGGGCGGCTCGAAAAAATCAAGCAATCCGAGATTTTTCTTGAAAAAAGGGTTGACTGTTTGCCGATATAGATTACACTGGGGTTTTATTAGGGAGAAAGCAAGATGACAAGAGAACAAATTATTGCACAAATGACCGAGCGACACGCCAACGCTCAAAACGTATTTACAGGCGAACAGCTTGAAGGTAAAGATTTGAAGGATTGGGAACTGCTCGAACGTCAACGGGCTTATTCATTGGAGACTAAATAATGGTATATGTTGGAACAATGGACGAGTACGAAGTCCTAGACGAATTTGAAGAAGCACAGGAAATGTGCAACGAAGTACCAGTTGATAGAACAGACAACGAACTTATTAGTTAGGGAGAAAACGATGGGATTAGACCAATACGCAAGCATTAGATTAGAACAGTCAGCCGACGATGGAAACGGTACGGAAGAACTCGCCTATTGGCGAAAGCATCCTAGTCTTCAGGGATTTATGGAAGCACTCTACTTTGCAAAAGGTGGAGAGGGCGAATTTAATTGTGTCGATGTTGAGTTGACGCTAGAAGATATTGACGCCCTTGAAACCGCCGTCAACGGTGCCACGCTACCGGAAACGCAGGGTTTCTTCTTTGGTGATGATTCTAGTGAGCATTACAAAGAGGACGATTTAGAATTTTGTGCCAATGCTCGTAAAGCGTTGGCTGATGGCAAAACAGTTGTTTATTCGAGTTGGTGGTAAAAATGGAACTAAGTAAAAAAGATTGCGACAACCTAATTGACGCTCTTACTGAATGGCAAGAGTGCGTAGGGTGTAAAGAGATGGACGAAAATGATGTTGGTCTAGATGGCGACAGGTACGAAGATTTAATGACCCGTCTAGGTGCAAGACATATTCAGCATAGCACAGATATTCGAGAAAAAAAGGACTGGAATATTGACAACGAAAAACGCCGGGAGGCTTTACCCGCAAAGACCGATAAATTTGTATGGGTGTTAGATGCGTCAAGTGGTATCGTCTTCAAGGTTGAGATTCCTGCGAACTTCCCTGAGAATGGGGATTATGAGGATTTCCTAGAAGCGAATTTACCGAACGACATAAGGCTAAAGGATTGTAATTGGATGGTTGGCGAGGCTGGCGTGGTCACCATCCACAGAGACAGATACGTTTTAGGATTCTAATCAAATTGGAGAATACAATGGCAGTACGAATAATATCAACTAAGTGTAGTGAAGAACAGCAAAAAGAGGATATGCCCGAACTGAAAAAGCTACACGCTCAGGCATTAAAAACCGAAATGATGTGGGAGTTCTTCGGGGGAACGCTCACGCTACAAAACGGAAACAGGTATCAGGTTACTGATTCTTAATAAATTGCTGGGGGTTCGGACTGCTATGTATACGCAACCCTTAAACTCAGGTGGCATTTGGAGCAGCACATACTTGAACCAGCATTTTAAATAGGGTAAGACGAGCGGCTTAGTGGTCGTTCGCCCGTCTCACGACTACTAAGCCGCTTGAACGGCGAACACTGTGAACTAGGGAGAAAACGATGGATGATTTAACGCGAATTTTTAATCAGCTTGATGCAGATTCCAAGAGGGACGTTTTAGATGTTCTTGAATATCCAAACGCCGAGGAATTTCAGTTGACCCCTCCAGAGGGACGGGACGACCTTGATGATGCCACTACCAACGGTTCGTCAATCGAGATTGAGATTGTCGAAGCCGTAGCCGATGCTATGTACCGGCTTGACCGGGGGCAGGTTCGTTTTGAGAACGTTCCACCGGGGGCAGAAAATTTAGAAAAAAAGTGGAGTTAGACGGTTGACCATGCCGATATATATGGTAGACTTGGGTATTGTTAGTTGTTAGTTTTTGATTAGGGAGAAGCAAGATGAAGATTATGAAAAAAGAAAACTTTAATGTTGAGTTGGGCAAGTCGGGAAACGTTAGCACATACGTTCACGGCTGGGCAGATACGGTTGACCTTGATTTTGATGACACCGGAGTTGATGGTGTTCAGCGAAGTCTTGAGGTTAAGGTTCCTTTGGAATTGGCACGGGAGTTGGCGACAGCTTTGGCTGGTTCGATTGCCGCCCATGACGTAAAGCAAGCCGAGAAAGAAGCCGAAGCCGCCGCCGAAGAAGAAGCGGCAGAAGCCGAAAGGGTTTCGGAAGAATTAGGCGTCGAGGAAATTGGGGCTTGACCCCACTTCGACGCTGTGGTAAAATCTCATTTATTGAAAGGGAGAAAAGATGTTGAAAGAAAATGACACAATTCGTTTTCATTACTTAAAGCAGTTCAGGGATGAACACAAGGGCGGTATGACCCTCACGGATTATACCGACCAGTCGGAAGAATATTCCGGCAAGGTTGTGGATGTTCGGAGTATTGTTGACCAGCCCGTATCTACGGATACTATTCGTCGAGCAAACATTAAAGGGCGACGCTCTGAGATGCTTTACACGGTGGAATTGGTTGATGGTGATATTAAGAGCTTCTATGACGGTCGAATGGTTGGCACGGAAGTTTTACCAAGAGACAAACGGGATTTGTTTTCGCTGATTGCTTCGGCACTCTTTGGAGACAAAACCCAAACGGCTAGTTAACTCTAGTCAATTCAGTTGTCCAATTAAAGCCTTCATAGCACTTCGGTGACAGGACTGGTAGGACAGTTTAGGATTTATGGGGAAAGGCTTGCCCCACAACTGATTTTTAATACAACACATACTGGTTGGGTAGCCCCCGCCAGTAGGAAGGTGGCCGAATACCGCAGCTAGGCAGAGGCGGTAAAGCACATTGACTTTAGAGTATGTCCGAATGGATGAGGCTTTAGTCGGTGGTACAAAGTAGGGAACTCCCCTCACGGGGTAGACATATCTGTCCCCGAAACGTTGGAAGTAATACATAACTCTTCCCCTTCCATTTTTATATATTGGTGGCGCAATTCAAAACGCTAATTCAAGACCGTGGCCTCATCTCCACGGCCTTGTTTTCTCCCGCCCTCATCGTCTTATCAACGGTGGGGGCATTTTTTATGTGCATAGGGTAAGACGAGCGGCCTAGTGTTCGTTCGCTGTCTCACGAATACTATGCCGCTTGGTCACAACAGCAAGCAACCGAGCATAATGAGATTTTTTAGAGAAAAAGGGTTGACCTGTTAAAGATATAGGTTAGACTGGTCGATATAAGACATAGGGAGAAAATGATGGTAGCAATAAGCCGAAAAGATATGATTCAAGCGACCTGTAAGCACTGTAAAGAATCATCTGAGTTAGCAGTTAATAAGCAGGACATTGTGGACTGGTCGGCGGGTAAGTATATTCAGGACGCTATGCCCTACCTGTCAGCCGACGAACGTGAACTATTGATTAGCGGTACTTGTGGGAAATGTTTTGATACTATGTTTGGAGGGTGTGAATAATGACAATGCCTATCGTAACCGAAGAAACTGCACTCGCAGTATTGCATAAGATGACTAAAGATGCCCCCGACCCATGTCAATGGACGTTGGATTATGCCGAGAGTTTTATCCAAGAGCAACCAAATTTGTTTTATACAATCATTGAGAACATAAAACAATTATATCCAGAAGGTGACGGTGGTGGTGTTCAAGCATCAAAGAGTTTATACTTGGCGATGATAACATACCAGCTAGTGAAAGCCGCCGTAGAAGTAGAGGAACTAAAAGACCTTTTTGGGGAAGAAAGCGAATGAGAGGCTACTACTTACACCCGCGATATGACAAAAACCACGGCATGCGTGGTGGTGTTGGATACGGTCACAATGATGGGTTTGGCGATGATTACGAGCTAGAGATAGGCAACAATGCTAACGCTAGTGCTGAGATGATTGCCATTTGTTGCGTGCAAGATGAGATTCTTGAATATCTAGCGACTAGTCCGAGCATACTGTCCAACGTACTGCTGACAATGTACCACCAAAAAGTGGACGAAATTAACCAGCAATACGAGGAAAACGAGAAAAAAAGGGAAGATGCTGAAAAGCTAAAAGCATTTAAGGGAAAATACCATGAATAAAGAACAACGAGATTTCATGCTGGTTTCAGCCGCTTGGGTTTATGTTTTGGGATATGTTTTTGAACTTTACATGAGGTACTTTGGATAATGAAAAATTCACAAAAGAAGGCTGCTCTGTTATGTGTACTGGCTTTTTTAGTTGGTCTGTTGGTTGCTACTAGCGGGTGTGCGTTAGGCACGTCTGCAAGAATGGGAGTAGGTCAACACCAGTATGAAACCGGCACTGGTATATATATTGTCGAAAAAGAGTAGTTTCCCGCCACCCCCACCAGTTACGAAAAGCGGATTTGATCACCGCTAGTCTCTGGTGGGGGTATTTTTATGCATTAGGTAATACGAGCGGCATAATGCGCCTTCACCACGTCTCAGGCGTACTATGCCGCTTCATCGCCGGGAGTCGTGAGCCAGTAAAGATATCCGTCTTTTTTTCAAGAAAAAGGGTTTACAGTGCCGATATATAGAGTATGCTTAGGGTAAATAATTTATTAGGGAAAAAATGATGTTGGAATATTCAGACGCAAACGCAAAAATAGAAAAACTGTACAAAGTGCCGGAACTGCAAGTGTGGACTAATGGGCGAAAAATATATTCGTTCGATTTGCTTAGTGGGTGGTCGTGTCCGTTTGCAAAAGAGTGTTTGTCCAAAGTCCATGAAACCGGCGAAATTAGCAAAGCCGGAAATCCGCGAGTAAAACTGAAAGACGGCAAGCATACTCAATTCCGTTGTTTCTCTGCTAGTCAAGAGGCATTGTTGCCTAACGTATATAGTAAGCGTAAACGCAATTACGATGCGTTGCGTGGTATGGACGTAAACGAGATGATTCACCACCTAAATAATGACCTGCCAACAGATGCGGGGATTATTCGTATTCACGTTGCAGGCGATTTTTTCAATGCCGATTATATGCGAGCGTGGTATAACGTCGCTTCAATGAATCCTAGTATACTATTCTATGGTTACACGAAATCGTTACGCTATTGGCAATTCCATATCAACGAGTATCCCGAATTGGACAATCTGGTTTTAACTGCTAGTTATGGCGGTAGTGAAGATAACCTAATCAGTGAATACAATCTACGTTCGACTAAAGTAGTATTCAGTGAGTCCGAAGCGGATATTTTAGGACTAGCAATCGACAGCGACGATTCACACGCCGCCCGCCCTGATTTGCGAAATCAAGATTTTGCTCTATTGATTCACGGCGTACAACCGAAGGGTAGCAAAGCGGCTAAGGCTCTGGTAGAATTAAAGGGTAAGGGTAGCTATAACAGGAAGGCGGCAAAAGTGTGAAGTATATAGTATGGTTTATGACAGGGTGTTGGATAATTATGTTTACAGACTGGTTAATAAGGCAATTCAAAAATGAAAATCGACCCGAATAAGAAAATAGAAGTTTACTTTAATCTACACAAGAAAACTTGGAGTGTCCGACAGTCGGGCAGGGTGGTAGGACACACGGACTATATACAGGTGAAAAATCCGCAATTCGTAGTTAGCCAAAAGGGTAACGAAAGAGTACGCCGGGAGAAAAAGAAAAACGTCCATGCGTTTGTTCGTGGTTATGCCACGGATAGCCTGCCGTTGTTTCCGCAGGAACAAAAGTTTGTAAGCTACAATCCGTATAAGAATAGTTCGTTCGTGGTTCGTAACACCGACGATACTATATGCAGTTCGCCATATGCCAATCTGGAAGTGATAAACCAAAAGCCGTTAGTCGAGGCGCTTTGGTACTAAGCATAATAGGGTAAGACGAGCGGCAGCGTTTGTGTCCCGTCTCACACAAACGATGCCGCTACGGGTTCAGGGCGCAGAACTAGTAATTTAATGCTATAAGAAAAAAATGTGGAAAAATATGGTTCAGACGGTTGACCTTATTGGTCGATACTATAAACTAGGGGCATGTTGAGTGGAGGTTGTGTTGACCTTCAAAGAGTTGTTTGTTTTTTGAAAGGGGATTACGATGAGTAACCCGAAAGCCGCACCCATTAGTGCGAAGGACTTTGTGAGTGCTTACGTGCGGACGCACGAAGCCGGTGGAACGATTGAGGACTTGGCTGCTACGCTTGAGCGTGACATTCCCCAAGTTCGTGCGAAGCGTAATAGCGTTTCCGCACAACTCAAGCAGCGTGGCGTTTCTTTGCCATCGCTGAAACGGATGGCTCGTAATGGTGGCGGTGGAGCCGCCTATGACGAGGCTGCACAGATGGTGCAGAGCTATCTTGGCACACCCGAAATCACGGATGAATTGAGCTAAATACACGGGGGTATGATTCGCTCTGCCCCCTTGTTTTTTTCAGTTCAGTCTGCTAAGATTAGTTGAGTTGATTGTCAGTAGTTTGTTTTTTTGAAAGGATATTCAAAATGGAATATCAACCGATTGAAGGAAAAGGAAATCAGGGTCAGTTCGTCCATGACGGGCAGACTATGGCTTCCAAGCAGGGTTTCAACAATGTGTCGAAGCTCTGGTATGACAAGACTATTTCCTACGATGAGGGAATGGAAATGTTGGAATCTGATCGTGGGCATCGACAGGATCACCTTGTCACTCGCGGTCAAATGACGTTCGATGTTCGTCCTATCGACGGCAAATACCGTTTTGGTGTTGAGATCGACGACCAGTTTTATACCCCCACCAAACACGCTTTGAACCAACTGGTTTCCAAGTCGTGCAACGGCAAGGGTACTGGGTTCGTTCGTTCGCTGGTGGAGAATCTTCACGATGCGAAGGATAACGTCAAGGTGGAACGGGATATGCAAGACGCATCGACCGTACTATCAATAGTTCGCAATGGGATTCGTCGAGTTGATACTGATACCAAGTTTAAGGTACGGTGTCACGATGACGGTTCCATGCGTGCGTTTCTTTCGGAGAAGTACGCCGAAGTTGACAACCGCTGGTATCTTGAACAGGTCAAGAATATCGTTCCGGCTGGGCGACTTTCGCATTGGCGTGGCGATTCCGATACCATTTTTGGTAACGTGTTGATTCCCGATACCATCCGAGAGGAAGACGATTCCGATTATGGTGGTATGGTTAGTATCAGCAATTGCGAAATTGGCAAGCGTAACGTCAAGTCCCTGCCGTCAATTTTTCGTGCGATTTGCATGAACGGTTGTATTTGGGATCAGACCAAGGGTTACGAGATTAAGGTTCGTCACATTGGCGAGATAGATCTTGCTGAGTTATCCTTGAAGCTACGTCAGAATATCGAAGCGCAGATTCCTCTGGTTCCTCAAGGGATCGAACGTCTGCTTGGTATTCGTGCTATGGGTACTGACGGTGTTCCGGTCAAGAACTTGATCGCTGCAACGGCTGAAACCCATAATGTTGACAAGCGTGGCGCGTCTGCCATTCTTCTGTCTTGGGTCGCTGATGAATCCAAGATTGCACCCGCCGAGCGTAGCCTGTTTGATATTGTCAACAGCGTTACACGGGCTGGTCAGTCGATGGATAATCAGTCTTGGGTTAAGTACGATGAACTTGGTGGCACGTTGGTTAATTACAACGACCGCCAGTGGACGAACTTGAAGAACCGCGCCGAGTCTTATGAGGATAAAGACTTCACGCGAATTTTCTCCAAGACCGTCTTGGCATCTTGAAGTATGTTGTGTGGTTTTTTGGTTGCTGTTGGATAATTATGTTCCTCGACTGGTTGCACCGACAGTTCACCAAACCTCACGACGACGAGCCATACCGAGAGGACACATGGCTTGGAGACTGAGCAAGGCCACCCGCCGAAAGGCGGGTGGCTTTTTTCGTGCTATAATTATTTCCGCAAATCCAAATAATAACGGTTGACAAAGGCGCGCAGATGGGGTAAAACGCGCGGCCCTAGCATTGTCTTTGCCAATGCGGGCCGCTCCGCGACGATGTCAAGGGCCGAGTGAAAAAAGGGGCAAAGTTTTTTGCGTCCACTTAATATAGTTCGGTTCAGTTCAGACACAAAAAAATCCCACCCGAATTAACGGAATGGGATTGACACCACAACAAGGTGTTGGTTTTACATCTCGAAGTTGGTGGTGTATACTACATGCGCGTCTAGGTTAGACATGGATTCAGTGGTAGTATGTATTGTATGTTACACCGGTAACGTGGGTATCAGAATGCCTTTGGTAACATATTGTATTGTGTGCCACAGTACACGATTGGGTATCACCGCTTACATGGTAGCACTATAGTTATGGTAATACGGGGCGTCAGCCCATTTCATGCACTTACGCACGACTCGTATAAACACTCGTAGAGGCATTTGATTATGCCAGTCTCGATTGATCCGATAACGGTATTTCAGGTGGGTCAAGATAAAACTCAATTCCCGGCGGAATGTATTGTTCTTCTAACATTTCCGGGGGAAGTATCTTTCCTTCCGACTTCTTCCTGTTTAATATACCACGAATAAAACCCCGCAGATTTCCTCTGGTTATCACTAGCTCCGTGGCGGGTCTTGTTATATTATCTTGGGGCGCAACTCTACGATAGTTAGCACAAGCGATCTGGCATCCCAATAGTATGTATATTAGAAGAAAGGGCATTAGTAGTTTGGAGATCATAATGGTGAACTGGCCTTTTACTTAATAAAATAAGCGGCATGGTCGAATTGGTTATTCAGAGCAAGCATGGCCGCATGGTATATTATCTATCCCGCACTACATGAATGGATTGCATGAGTTCTGCGGCAGGATGATTCATTATTATACGAAAGTTTCAGTAAATAGGAAGGGTCTAAATACAAAAATCCCCAATTTATTAAAAGTAAGTGAACATTGCTTATTTGGGTAGCAATCGAATCATGGTTCACTTAGTATATTTGCCGCAGGATTATCTTGGATGGCACAGTGTAGATGGCGGCTTGTTGTATTGTGTAGGCAATCGATGGATGGGCTTCATGTTGTAAATGGCCTACTGTGTTTATTATGGCTCTTTAATAAAAACGAAGTGCATTCTCTCTCTGGGGATCAAGTGATGGTTGGCACTACGTTCCTTCTCAATTCCGGCCTCCTCATCCTAAAATAGCATACAATTTATCGAATTGCAATACAGGTTATCAAGAATGTGTGGAAAATATCTTGTATTTCTTCAGAAAAAGACCCTTGTGGTCGATAATAGATATGGTAAGATGCTTCTGTGTCTATTAGAGGCCATGAGATTCGTGATACCCATTATATGTTTGCCCTAAATAACACATTACGACCGAGTATTTACACTAAATGGGCATAATACCCACCAAAATGAAGCAATTATATACAATTGTGGGCATTAGAAAGCGTATTGTGCCGGACACTGGTTGAAAATTCAGAATACGAACCAAGACTTGTATGATAACCGAGACAACGATGTTTATATTCTTTATTGTTATATATGTATATGTGTTATATGCCAGAGAACTTGTGTTTCCCAATGGTGAATTGCATAAAACACTATTTTTATAGGAGATAAGCTATGCCGAAAGATGAAAATGACCTTACGAGAGATGTGTGGTGGGCTGGTATCATTAGTGGTGTTCTAGGTGGACTACTTGATGGTGATGGCATCATTGATGGCATTGTTGATGATATAGACCCAGAAGTTATTGATGAGTTCTTTTTAGACGAATAGGGAGAAAAAAAGAGAAAATGGGAAAAGCACCAGAGAAAAATTGCCCTGAATGTAAAACCGCTTTGCATGTACGGAAAAGAGAGTGTCCTTGTGGGTATGAGTTCCCCAAGAAGAAGAAGGCTGCAAAGTCCGAAAGGGAACAAAACATAAGGGAAATAGAAGAAGTTGAAATGTTGTTTGAAGGATGGAAAAGAGTTCCACCACGATCTCGTAATCTAACATGCGGCTTGTGTCGCATTAAAATGAAGGGTGGTATGCTAGGATGGCATCACTCTTATAGCGATGGAGATAAATACTGGTGGTGTGAGCGTTGTATCAAGGATGATGATTATGTTTCGCCTGTTGTTACGGTTTGTAGAACTGATTGATAAAACGATGTTATATACAGTAAAGATTATATTAGGAAAGCATTACTATGATTAGACTGATTTGGACAAAACATGCGATACGGAGAGGATACGTCAGATTGGGTAAAAAGTATGGCATGGATAATATATCAAAAAAGATACTGGAGAACATAAACAACGCAAGACCCAACAGAAATGAAGATACCGCAGTAGTTCCCTTTAAGTTAGGACGAAAAAGGTGCATGGCTGTGATAATTCCTGATGGTAATGATGGGAACACCGCCATAATTAAGAGCATGATGATTATTTCTGAGCAAAAGCACCGAGCTATATTTAGCAAAAACAAATAGCATCTTTTTCTCAAGAAAACCCTAGACACCCGCCGACAATATGATAAGATTAACAGTGGACAGTCCAGAGACACTATGTTACCCATGAGAATCGTGACTGTCACTTTTTTAATTGAAGGAGTTTAAGATGAGTAAAGTATTTGCAACATATAAAAAGCATCACACCGTCCATCCAGCAGGACATATCTACTTAGATAAGGAAGGTGCTTGCACTATCACGGTACGGGCTACCATTAGCTTAGATGGTGCAGCATCAATGCCACAAAAGGAATTAGATAAGTATGGTGAGATAATGGCAGAAGCATTAAACAAGTCTGTTTGTGGGAGTATTTAAGATGGGATTTGAAGGCGAATACGTTGCAGGCTTTATTGGTAGTGATGGTTCTTTAGGTCGTACCATATCAGGTGAATATAGTGTTGCCCTAGAAGCTATGAAGGTGTTGTTTGATGAAACCGAAGACCTTATAGCACCACCGCCCACGTATTGGGATGACCATTGTTCGTATAGAAGTGATATGGGAACCTACTTCTTTGGTGGGTTGGAACATTACACTCAATCAACAATATGTAACTGTTAGGAGTTGAAGATGAGTGACTTAAAAGTGATTTATGGTAACATTATTACCAAGCTAAGGAACGAAATCGAACAAAATGAAGAAAAACACAAAGCCACGCTGAAAAAAGAAAGAGAAGCCGCGCATTTTGTCGTGCGTAGGCTAGAAGATGCTATTAAAGACCTTAAAGAAGCACTAGCAGAACACAAGGAGGGTGAAGATGTTTAGTGACGAAGTGGGAAAACCCCTAAGTCCAGACCAGTATCAGGAGTATGAAAACAACCACTGGCGCATGCACACAAAGAGAAAAAGAGGCAAGGGGCTAAGAA
>Ga0208179_1001209_pt1 | contig 13623 bp, 10 predicted proteins | sample Malvired_Geostar_FD_184238 | JGI IMG/M metagenome (GOLD analysis project Ga0208179, IMG submission 184238) | Marine viral communities from the Global Malaspina Expedition - Malaspina viral metaG DeepMed_Geostar (SPAdes) (version 2) | ecosystem: Environmental > Aquatic > Marine > Oceanic | place...
GACTTATGCTGTGGAAGTTGGGGGAGGTGGCGATGGGGGTACTACAGAGTACAGGGGTTTAGCCGGAACTGATAGTTCGTTTGACAGCCCCACGATTGTAGCCTCTGGAGGCGGTGGCGGTGGCGCAAGGAAACAGACTGGGTTACAAAATGTTTGCAACGGACTTGACGGAGGATCGGGTGGTGGAGCCGCTTACTCGGTGGACAGTTCTGGCGATGATGCTGGCGGGACTGGTGTGGCTGGGCCTCCTCGCCAAGGATATGATGGAGGAGATGGATTTGATGGCTCCGGCACTGGCGGTGCTGGCGGTGGCGGTGGAGCGGCGGAGGTTGGCGAGCCAGGAACTGCCTCCGTAAACGGTGATGGCGGAGACGGGGAAGACCCCGGTTATCCTACGGCTGTTGGTGGTGACTTCGGCTTCTTTGCAGGAGGCGGAGGTGGAGCAGGTACGGCCAGCGGAGGACAAGGCGCGGGTGGCGCGGGTGGTGGTGCGAATGCTGTTACAGGCGACGGCCCCATTTATGGTGATGATGGTGACGACAACACGGGCGGCGGTGGCGGCGGAGTGGCGGCTCCGACTGATGATGGTGGAGCAGGTTCGTATTATGGTGATGGCGGGAACGGAGGATCGGGAGTCGTAATAGTCAGATTTAAGTATCAGTAATGGCACACTTTGTACAATTAGATGAGGACAACGTGGTTACGAGAGTTATTCGTGTGGGCAACGAAAGGCTACTTGATGCCGATGGAAACGAGTCAGAGGAACTGGGCATCGCGTTCCTCAAGGAGCGGTATGATGCCGATGGGATATATAAGCAAACCAGCTATAACACCAGAGGAGGGAAGCATAGATTGGGCGGCACACCGTTTCGCGGGAATTACTGTGGAGCGGGTTGTTTATATGACTCGGAGTTGGACATATTTTTACCCCCGAAACCGTACCCTAGCTGGGTAGCCAACGGGGAGACTTGCAGATGGGAGCCACCTGTTCCGATGCCAGACGATGCTGGCCCTGACAAGCATTACGAGTGGAACGAGGAATCCGGTGCGTGGGAAGAATTTACGTTGGAAGGATAATTTATGGCAAACACATATAAATGGAGCCGCCTAGAGGCGGTCGTAAAAGATGAGGACGACCTCTCCAATGTGGTCGTGGATTTAGTCTGCGGGATGACCGGGACGGACGGCGAATACCCTGTGTACATCGACACGATGCACAAGCTACCTGCGCCTGACCCGGACAATTTCATTCCGTTTGAGGACTTAACACAGGAATGGGCGGTGGAAATCGCTGATACGGTAGCCGAGGAGCGAGGCTTTAGGGCGTCACTGGACAAGCAGATTGAAGCTGCGAAGGTGAGGCCAACCAGCAAGCCATTTGCGTGGCAGCAACCAGCACCGGGGCCGAGTGAGTGAAGTTCCCTCATCCAAGCATATTCTTTTGGCAGATTACTGCGGTGATATTCGCATGTGTCACAATCGTACAACACTTCACTGTTACGACGCTTACTGACAGGCTGGGGCTCATAGAGTCAACAGCTGAACTTCAAGGCGGTTGGGTTTATTTCCCCGGCCAAGACAAGAAGTAATCGATGGCTGATTTTGGTCAAAGAAGTCTCGGAAGACCCCGCGACATGGTTGGTCATGCGTGGACTAATGTTCCGTCATTGGAGCAACAGACTCTTCGTGGCATAGGCTCCAACATGTTCCGTCTGTACGTGGACGGTGCTGGTGATCTATACGGCCAGTTTGAAGGCAACGCGCCCAAGTTAATATCTTCTTTGGGTGGTTCATCCTCCGAAGTGGGGATTCCAGTGGGTGCGATATTCCAGTGGATAAGCTCCACACCTCCGGAAGGCTTCCTTATGTGCGACGGCAGTAGTGCCAGCGCGGGGGCGTACCCAAAGTTGGCAGGAATATTAGGTTCCTCATTTGGTGGAGCCTTTGGGCTACCAAACTTCAGTGGTCGCATGGTGGTTGGGGCTGGTGTTCCGGAGTACAACGAGCAATTCCCCGGCCCACTGTCGCTTGGCTCTGTTGGTGGCAGTGTTGAGTCGAGGCTAACAAGTCAGCAACTGCCGGAGCACCATCATACCATTGATGTCTCGATACCGGAGCATTCGCACACAGTGGAGGTGTCTGGGCACACTCATGCGCATACCTTGAGTGTGGCAAGCCACGCTCACGCTATGGATTTTACCACCTCAGCGGCTTATGACGATGACGGTGAGGTTATAGACCTTAGTCACGACCATGATCTGGACTTGGACTTGGAGATTCATACAGATGGCCCAAGGCAATGGGTTGACGGAGACGAAGACTCAGGTGGCGGTGAAGATTCTGTAAGTACTGCAACTGACCTAGCTCATACACATGTCCCAACAGTGCAAACGAATGACGGTGACGACACAGCTGTTGTTGCTATCTCAGCTACTACAGGTGACGCAGGGGCTCATCAACACAGGTGGGATATTGATGGGCTTACAGTTGATTCGGGCTGGGACGGTGTTGAGATAGAGAACGCTGGCACTCATACCCACACGGTGCAATTTGATGCTGCCAGCAAGACGGAACTAGATGATGGGCACACTCACACTGTTGCGGTTAGCGGAACTGGAAGTGACCACTCACATACTATACTGGGTGGGCCTGATGATGGTGACACGGCAAACTATGTTAGTGTTGATGCTAATAACGCCAACCACACGCACAGCTTAGCTGGAACGACTGATACTAATGATGCCTCCGCAAATCACACCCACACCTTTACGGGGAACCAAACTAATGATGCTGGAGCCCATCAGCACAGGTGGGACATAGATGGAATTTTAGTGGACTCTGATGACGGACAGCATGAGCACTCTGTAGATGGCAGTGCTCTTAGCGCAGGAGCCCACACCCACTCCGTTGACTTCGAAGAAATCGGAGCAGGCACAGCCCACACACACGACTTAGATGGAGACACCACCAGTGAGGACGGAGCCCATACGCATCCCTTTACGGCTGGTGGCACAGGAAGCGACCACTCGCATGCCATTCTTGGGTCAGGAGCAGCCGATTCCAGCGTTGTTGTGGATGCCAACGACGCAAACCACACACACGACTTAGATGGAGACACCACCAGTGAGGACGGAGCCCATACGCATCCCGTTGATATAACCTCTGGAGCAGGTACAGCTCACACACACACCACGGTCGCAGATGGTGGTCACTCTCACAGGTGGGACATAGATGATCTTACACTTAGCGTTACGGACGACCTAGACACAGGCAACACTTCAGTGCCTCACAGTCATACTGTAACGCACGATTTGGCGGTAGCCTCTCACGCCCACGACGTTGACATAGCTGGCACGGGTTCTCACGCCCACGACGTTGACATAGCTGGCACGGGTTCTCACGCCCACGACATAGATGACGTTTCCAGCACTGGCATGAGAAAACCAGCAGACCCGGACGCAGCGGCGGATGTAGACACCAAAGAATCTGCAACTTGGATCGGAGATGCGGGGATAAATTACTATAATGTAGGTCTTTATTACAATCAGTTTGACTATTGGGGCAATTCGGATGCGTATGTAGCTCTTGTTGGCGGCGACATGAATACACCGCATGACAATGCCTTGTGGGTTGACGAAGCCCCTACGACTGAATATTGGACAGTTGATCACGAACACACCCATGAGGTGGATGGCGAAACCGACACCGAAACCCTAACCGTCCAAGGTGAGACGGACTCCGAAACCCTAACCGTCCAAGGTGAGACGGACTTCGAAGCACCAGCAATTAATGGCACTATATCTACCGAAAACAATGACATAGAACACAGCCATGCTATTGAGGGCACCATCACAGTTGAGCTGGAAGTGGACTCACCCGTTTACCCGCCGGATGGAATGAACACCTATTCAGCCGGAATCCACACTCACGGCGTTAATACTGAATCAGCCCACACCCACTCAGTTGATGGCACTACCGATGAGGATGGAGCCCACACCCACACTATTAACGGAACCGTTGGTAACGAAGATGCCACCCACACCCACACATTGACGGGCGATACGGAGGCGGCTGGCACCCACACGCATACGGGCACTACCGACTCAGATGGAGCCCACACCCACACTATTACCGGAACCGTTGGCACCGAATCAGCCCACACCCACTCAGTTGATGGCACTACAGGTGAGGAAGCCGCCCACGCCCACACACTTAGCGGAGACACAAGTGCTGATGGACAGCATGGTCACACACTTTCACTTGATGATGACACAACCATTTTCCCCGGCTCAGGCAATGGCCAATACACCTATTCAGCCGGAGGCCACTTCCACTCTGTCTCCGGCAGCATTGATACGAACAGCGCAACCCACACACATACATTAAATGATTTGGTGTCCGACAACGAATCAGATACCCACGAGCATACGCTCACTGGGGACACTGGGGCAGGCGGCACCCACTCACATACAGGCACAACTGGGGTGGGTGCACACACGCATGACATAGATACTGACAGCCTTGGCATCACTATTGACACCGCTGACTCAGAACACACCCACGGTATTAGCGGTGATTTAAATATTGAGCTTGCAGTTGATGATTCAGCAGGCGGGAACGGGGCGGCGGATGCTCAATTAACAAGAGACCCACCAGCTGGCAGCGCAGCCCACACCCATACCGTCAGCGGGGCCGGAGCATTTGATTTATCAGACGAGGTTGTTGTGACGATGGCGAACAACACGGAGGAGATGGATCATCACCACAGGATTGACGCCACATCAGCTGCTGGCACCACTGGTGCAACTGAGCTGGATCATTATCACGTGTTAGATGGTGGCACCACAGGCAACAGCACAGCCGCCCTTGCGGGTTCCATCACCACTGACGGCGGGGAGACGGTCACCACAAGTTCGTCGGGCAATTCAATAGCAGGGGAGCTGACCGGGACAGCAGGGTTATCCGAGCCCAAACCAATCAAGGTCATGCCGCCATACGTGGCAATGTATTTCATCATCAAACATGATTAAGGACGAAGGCAGAGTATCTGATGGGTTGACGGCACTGACCGGAGGGATGGTGTCTGGGAGGAGCCCTGCCCTGCTTACTCCAACCCAGTGCTCCTATGCAGAGAACATTTCATTCCGTGGCGGGTTTGCCAAGACACGTCCGGCCTTCAAGCGGCTTGAGTTTGTAGGAGACGGGGCCACAGCATTTAAGGCAGCTAAGTTCCAAGGGGCACACTGGTTTGTTGGGGACAGGGATGAGGGTTACATAATTGCAGTGGCTGGCGGCAATGTGTACAAGATCAGCCCGCCTGTAACAGCGGGTTCCGGTTGGGATGTAACGGACATCACCACCAACGCACCGCTTAGGGACACGGCTGACCGGGTATGGATGGTGCAGGCAAAGGAGAATTCCCAAAAGAATTATCTTGTCATTCAAGACGGTATCACGGTGCCGCACATACACGACCCAATCGAGGGCAACAGGTACAGTGACGTGGCCAATAAGGAAGTGCCACAGGGCAATGGCCCAATGGCTTACGGGCATGGCAGGTTATGGGTGGCACAAGGCAGCAACTTTCTAGCAGGCGACATAGCCAACGGCCCCACTGGGGTGCTCAAGTTTACAGAGAATGAGTACATTGCCGGGGGCGGTTCATTCCGCGTCCCTGTGGGTGCTGGTGACATAACCGCCATGAAGTTTACTCACGCACCCAACTCAGCATTGGGTGACGGCCAGCTAATTGTATTCACACAGGACGGAGCCACGAATGTCACGGTGCCTATGGACAGGTACGACTGGTTCTCACAGACTGACCCGACGCAGAGGGTGCTGTTGATTAACAACGGTGCCATGTCCCAGTTCTCTACTGAGCTGGCTAATGGCGACCTGCTGTTCCGCTCCAAGGACGGGATACGTTCCCTTATCCAAGCCGTTAGAAGTTTCAATCAGTACGGCAACACTCCCATCAGCAGGGAGGTAAGCAGAATTTTAAAGGACGACGAGCCCTCCCACTTTAAATACACAAGTGGAGTGCTTTTTGATAACCGATACATACTGACAACTCATTCCAGTGGGGACTACGACAAGGGAGTGGGGTTCAAAGGGCTCGTCGTTCTTGATTTTGATCTGATCTCCGGCATGGGAGAGAAATCCCCTGCGGCATATGATGGCTACTGGAAGCTGGATGTTACTCGAACCATATCGAGCGTGAGCACCAAGGTGAACATTGAGTGGATGGGCTTGGTTACTGGCATGGTGAATTCTGTTGAGAACTGTCTCTTGTTCGGCAGGCAGGGCAGGGTAAGCGTCAGCGGCACGGTGCAGGATGCGGGAGACACGGAGCTGTGGATGTTGAGCCGCAGTGATTCAGACAGGATATTTGATGAGGACATTGTGTCTTCAACGGTGTCTGACAACAAGATTGTGTCTATTCTTGAGACCCCTTCCTATAAGTTTGGGGTTCAAGGCGGGGCTAAGAAGCTGGAAAGCGCAGACTTATGGGTGGACAACGTAACAGGCGGGCAGGTCACATTTAATATGGACTTCCATCCTGACCAGTACCCGGTGTGGGTCTCGTGGCAGGATTGGAATGTTAATGCGAACTATAAGGACTGTGCCACTGATGACAGCAACACAACCTGCATTGACCCGACCACTTACTTGGCCCAGTACAGGCCGCGCATGCGCGTAGGTGCTCCTTCTGAGGACATCATTGAGGCCAGCGGGTTGCCGTACAACTATGGGTTTGAGTTTGCTGCCCGGATTAAGTGGACTGGTAGAGCCAGACTAAAGATGTTAAGACTTAATGCGCGTAACGTAGCTGAGGAGCCTTACGCCGATATCGATTCTATTGACAGCACAGCGAAGTCACTGGTGGCCGTGTGCGAAGATGGGGAACTAAATATACCAGAGGTATAAACAATGGCATGTAGCACTATATCAACTAGCGGAACGGTCACATTAACGGCTGGCACATTGGACGGCAACTTCTGTCACACATCATGGCAGAACACGCTGGACGCATTCGTCACCGCCACGGGGGCATCCATCACAAGCGGAGCCCTGTTTGCGGCCAACTCAACCGAGCCAGCCACCAACATGCTTTGGCTGAAACAGGACGAAGGCAATAGCTGTGCTCCGTTGGGGTGGTATTACTATGATACAGCCACTACCTCGTGGTTGGAAGTTCCTTTGCCAGCTGCCGCTCTACCTACCGGGGTTGTGACGGCGGGCACTAAAGGTTCATCCACCATGAACGCACAGATCACGGTGGACTCAACCGGGCGGGTGACCGGGTTGACAGAGGTGGCACCAGCTGCTGAGTCCACTGATGGACATGCCAAGGCGTGGGTGAAATTCAGTGCCACCACTGGGGGAACCTCCATTGACGGCACAGCCTACAATGTTGGATCAGTAAGCCGAACGAGCTTGGGTAATTATATAGTCACCACCAGCGGGGTTACCTTTAGCAACTCCTGCGTGGCAGTAGCGTCTGCACCGGGGTTTGGCCAAGACCAGTCAGCATCAACTGCCTCATTCACGGGTGCGGATCACGTGCGGGTAGCCACTTCCATTGAGGGTGGAACCAACAACGGCAAGGCTACACTTGAGTTGCCTCGTATGCAGCATGATGGTGAGAACGATGTTGATGGTGACGAGAACTGGGACAACGACCAAGGGGAGGCCAACGGGATTTGCGTTGTATTTTTTGGTAACTAAACGAAAGGGCTAGATGACGGCCAGACATTTTGTATATGGATTTAAGCACCCAGCGACAGGGGAGAAGACTGGAAGTGTTGGAATGATAACCATCTTGAAAGAGGAAGAGATGGATAGAGTTCCGGAAGGGGCAATTGAGGTCGGTGACAACCCCGTTCCGGAGGATAAGGACGGTGCCTTCTTTGAGGCATGGGAGCTTACAGATGATAATGAGTTGATTATTAACTTGGAGAAAGCAAAGGCAATCAGAATGGAATGGTTAAGGAAAAGGCGGGATCAATTTTTAAGGCACTTGGATGGGGTACAGTTCCGGTACTACTGCTCCAAAGACCAAGCCGGGATAGATAAGGTTGAGGAAGAGAAGCAGGAGCTAAGGGATTGCCCTGCGAGTATCAACTGGGACGTGATAATGACACTGCACGACATTAAACACATACTGCCACCGATATTGATATGAACCACGAACAACAAATTGCATTACCGTTAAGGCCGGGGCCGCAGGTTGATGCAGATATGCGGTCTGCGGCGTCTGTTTATGCCCCAGCCCCGAAGGTTATTGAGGACGACAACCCAGCCATCCCGTCCGTGCAGGGGCCGGACTTGGACTGGGACGAGGCCACTTCCCGCATCAGCACAACCGCCAAAGTCCCAACCAATTTATGTAAGTGGCTGACCGGGAACTGGCAGTGCGAGAAGGAGGACAAAGAGTTTAGCCCAGACATAGAGACAGCAGCCAACGCCTGCACCCCTGCCGCTCTGGAGAGGGTTGAGGGTGACATTGAGAAGGCGAACAACAAGTGTCTTCGCAGGGTGAAGGTGCCTCGCAACAGGCTGGTGCCCATAGTCCATCAGCTGGCCAAGATATATCCCAAGTCCAGCATACAGATGTCCGGCTTCTTTCTGTACCCAGCAGACGGGGGATACATGGGTTGGCACACCAACAGCGATGCTCCGTGCACCCGCATCTACATCACGCACGTTGAGGAGGGTGGCAAATCCTACTTTCGCTACCGTGATACTGGGGAATATGTTACAAGTTGGGATAAGCCGGGGTGGAACCTGCGTCAATTTGAGGTCACCACGGAGAACCCGCTGTGGCACTGTGTTTATGCGGAGGAACCACGCTTGTCTATTGGATTCAGAATAAACAGGAACTTGCTATGAAATTATTATTGAAAGATGTTAAACCAGCCGTAGCAAAGATTCTCTCAATGGCGAGCACGGACTCCCGTGTCACCAGTTATATCAACGAGGCGCAGGAGCGTTTAATTTACAAGGGCAAATGGCCCGGAACATATGTGCGTTATGCCATCAATGAAAGTGATGGAGTCATCACATGGCCCAGACAGCTGGAGACGATAGAGGCGGTGGCAGTGGCGGGGTCAACTGGCAGGGTAAGAAATTCATGGTACGAGTTCCAAGAAGCTGGCCCCGGTCTGCTTAATTCTACTAACTCAGGAGATTCACTTACCTTGGTAGACAGGGGTGATGCATGTTCTTGGTCTGATATCACGACAACGGACACCACAATACGGAGAATCAGGATCAAGTATGATTCGGCTGACAACGGCAAGACGATGGTCTTGCAGGGGTACAACGGGACAACGGAGTGGATACGCACCTCCAGCGGCGGGGTTATCATTGATGGTGAGAACATCACCTTTGACACCAGCGCAGACACGAACGAGGCAGGCACCACCTACTATCAGGACACAACCAACACCTTCCAGTTCCTGTCAGCTGTCATCCGTGACGCATCCAACTACAGTGTGAACCTGTATGAGATCGACTCTACAGGCACAGCTGCTGAGGTGACAGCTTCTGAGCGACAACTGGCTGTGTATGAGCCTACTGAGACCAGACCAATTTATCGACGCAGCCTGATACCGGGCTTACCTGACACCAACACGACTCAGGTGGTTACAGTGGTAGGCAAGGCGAGGTTCGTGCCCGCTGTTAATGACAATGACTGGTTGTTCATTAACTACGAGTCAGCCGTGAAGGAGATGGTGATGAGCATCAGGCATGCTGAGAACAATCAAATACAGGAAGCCGAACTTTATGAGCAACGTGCAGTGCGAATGCTGGAAGAGCAACTGATGCACTATATAGGTGACGGCACGGTTATTGCCCCTCGAATGCAAGGGGTAGCTGCGCCGACAGCAGCAGGAGTGGAGAATATTATATAAGGTAACATAATGGCAGCACCATACACATCAATACTACAGGTACCGGACTGGGTTCCAGCCGATCAACGGAAGGGATACGAGGGCTTCCTCTCGATGAAGCAGCAAACGGAGGGCCAACGCCGGGAGCTGGGCGAGGCCAAGATGGAGACGTTGCAGGCGTTGCTCGACAAGGTGCCGGGGCTTACGGATATGTATAGTAAGACAACCAACTTGGTTCAGTCCATGTTGGCGGGAGAGGTGTCACAGCCTATGCAGCAGATTTTACAGCAACAGGGTGCCGCCGTGTCAGCACAACACGGTGTGGGTGGGTCGCAGGCAGGTGCCAACATTACTTTAGCTGGGTTAGGTAAGGAAGCTGTTCGCATGCAGCAACAGGGACTGTTGCAAGTGCCGCAGATTCTTCAATCATTGAAGACCACATTCATGGGTAACGTAGGAACAAGTCAGGATGTTCAAGGGCCAAGCTGGGCACAGTGGCAGGCATCAGATTTAAATGAGCGCACGAGCCAGTACCAAGCACAGCTTGGACAGGCTAAGGCTAGGCATCAAGTGGCTCAGATCAATGAACAATATAACGTACAAGAGAACCAACGGATAGCAGCGCAGGGGAGGATGGACGCAGCTAACCGTGCAGCTACTGAGAGAGCTGAGCGAATGGCAAGCATTCAGATGCACAACCAAGTGGCTATGAGCAATGCAGCCAACTATGCAGGTGGAACTGGGATGGCCCCGAGAAGGTTTGGGAGAAATCCATTGATGGAGCGTTATAGCTAAGGGGATTATTTATGGCACTAGGAGAATTAAACGTAGGGTACAGGCCGCTTAATCCGGCTGATGATGTGGCTGGGTTGGCTGGGCAGAAGCAGGCTGTCGCTGAGTTCTCAGCTGCATCGGCAAACACAGCGCGGGAGCTTGCTGCTGGACAGGCGGTAGTGGACAGCACACTCAGAGCGCATGATACGTTTGCGCGTCTGGCGCAGCAGGCGCAGAAGCTGGAGCTGGATAGGCAGGCGGCAGCGCATAGGATGGAGATGCAGCGGGAAGAGCTGAGCATGCAACAGCGTCTGATGCCCGGTAAGTTGGAGGCTATGGCATTGGCTAACGAGGCACAGTCGATTGACAATGCCTTTGCTGCTGAAAGCGAGAGGGCAGCGATTGATGGCATGCGTCTCAGGAATGAGGGGCAGGCCATTGATAATGATTGGGCGGGCATTAAAAACGAATCAGACCTTGAAGCGCAAAGGCTGGTTAATGATATTAATCGCAACAGGACGGATGAATTTAAAAGGGAGTCAGCGGAGCTTGCTACTTTAGGAGCTTACGAGCAGGGGTTAAGAGATTGGGTAGCCAGTGGCAGAGACCCCGATGACTACGACCACCCCGGCCAACCCCTCACTACCAAGAGGGGGATGGACGGAAGAAAAGCCATCCTAACGTCTGTTAAGGCTGAGGCAGCAACTCAAGAGATCGACGCACGCACGGATGCTTTGACTGCAAAAGTCATTGCTCTCAAGCCCAGCCAACAGGGTTTTCTTAAAGCCTCTACAGCTATTGGAGGGTTCACCTATATGACAGCTGACGGCAAGGCTTACAATGACGTAGGTGAGGATTTTATTCGTAGGTTTGAGAAGCAGAACAACCTTGACATGACAGAGGATGAGGAGGCCGAGATGATGAGCATAGCCCGTAAGCTGGCCCACGGAGCGGCACTGGGCGCAGCGCATCCGATGAGCACAATGTCAAGGGGGATGGCATTAGCGAAGCCAACACCGCTATGGGCTGATCTAGTCAACGGCGCGATGATCCTGACTGACGAAGGAATTGCTGAACTAAGGGGTAGACGGGCAGAACTTGAGCCTGACCGTGCTGAGGTTAGTCGAGTAGTGCGCACAGGTGAAGGCGCATACACACAAACAACTTACAAAACAGCACGAGAGGAAATAAGTGAAGCCAAGCAGATGCTTTTAAAGGAATGGCAGCGTGCTACGGAATCCGATGGCCTTCCGCCGCAGGAAGTCATGGATGAGATCGATGACAAGGCGCAACAGATAATTGGAAGGGATGCATCAGACTTGAATAAGGGACAAATTAAATCCCAACTCCAAGGCATTGGGGTTTTATATGATTCAATAACTAAGAAGTTCATAAACAAACCCGGTGCAGGTGGTGCAGGTGGTGCAGGTGGTGCCTCGGGCAGCACTGCCTACCTAAGTGCTGGGCCTGTTATTGCTACTAATGTGGACAGGTCAAACACAGCTGCGTTGTCTGATAAGACTGCGGAAGGCAATCCAATGATTAAGGACAATGCCGTCACTAGAACACTTACTGAGAACGTGCTATACGATGCTGACAACACCGGGTTCACTCCAGAAGTGTGGAACAAAAGTGCTTACCCACACTTGGGAACCTTCCGTAAGCAGATGGTGAAATCGACAGGCAAGCAAGAAAAAAATGATGCTTACGGGATAACAAAGGGATACGGAATGTCGGACGCTCATGCTGATATAATTATTTCGAGCATGAAGCACAATCAAAAGGAGAGCGGCATGACTAACACAGGCGGCTCGAACATCATAGATCAAGTCAACGGTGCCATCGACAACTACTCTGACACCTACGTTGATCCGCACAGACGGGCCGTGGATAGTATTCTGAAGTGGGATAAATGGATTGCCGCTTGGAGGGCTGGCAATCCGCTTGCTCAGAACATGAGGAGGACTGGCAGAGAATACGAGGAGCTTATTTCTACTGAAGTAATTGATGCTAAAGTAAAAACAAAGGATGGTAAAAAAATTACAATGAAGGAGCTTATGGCTAAGCCTGCTAGAGAATGGCAGTGGCACACCATAGAGTGGCCGATGGCTAGAGAATTGTGGAGGGAGGGGCCAACCCCTAATGCTCCAACGGAGGGAAATGTTCACGACCCGAAGAGGAAGAGATTTTACCACGAAACCTCCCTTGACCCTGACGAGTATGATCTTGGTGCACTTCGATCCACCCTCGAAGATTTAATAAAAGAAGCAGCCGTACTTAAAGAACTTGGACAATACATCCGATGACAAGCGCAGAACTAAAAGAAAGATACTCCGATGACCCTGTTATAAGAGAAAGGCAGCTACTTGCTGACGGGTATACGCTGTCTACCCCCAGCTGGGTTGACCAAGAGCAAAGGAAGAAGGAGGAAGAAGAGGCAGCAGCGGAACTTGGGGAGGAAAGCGGCTGGGATAATCTATTTGTTCCAGTTAAGCAGCTGTCCAGCGGCGTTGCCCAGATGGGTACGGAGACAGTGGCTTCGGTGGGCACGTTGGCTTCGTGGGTTAAGGGCAAGACAGGGTTCAGCAATAACCCCGAAGACAACTGGATATATAATTTCGGAAAGTGGGGGACTGAAGCGGCTGAAATAGATTACCTGCCCAACAGCTTTAGGGGGGGAGCGAAAGGGTTTTTGTTTTCAGACGTACCAAAGGGGTTGGGATCGGCGGTCGGATTCTTTGTAGCTGGTGGTGTTATTGGAAAGGGCGCGAAGGTAGCAAGCGGGTTAACCAAGACTGGAAGGACGTTAAGGGCAGGGCAAGGTGGCAGAGTTGGAGAGATAGGGAAGCTGCGGACCGCCAAAGACGTGGACGCAGCTGTTGCCGTAGAGCGTGCAGCCATCAATGACCTTGCCTTCTCCAGTGGGGCCAGAAGCCGCACCATTAAAAGTGTA
>Ga0208179_1001214_pt1 | contig 13601 bp, 14 predicted proteins | sample Malvired_Geostar_FD_184238 | JGI IMG/M metagenome (GOLD analysis project Ga0208179, IMG submission 184238) | Marine viral communities from the Global Malaspina Expedition - Malaspina viral metaG DeepMed_Geostar (SPAdes) (version 2) | ecosystem: Environmental > Aquatic > Marine > Oceanic | place...
GTGTAGTTTAGTTTGGGATTCACATTGAAGATAGACTTGGTGCCTACAAAGAACTTACCGTTCTCTGGATTCGTACCAGCAAAAACTGCAGGCTTACCATCCCACTTGACCGTCACATTAAACTTACGTCTACTGCGGCCTTGTAACATATCCTTTAGAGAATACAAAAAGTTGATGGCATTAGTACCACCACGGGCGCCATTATTGAGAATGTCGTCCTCTAGATGCTCTAAATGAGTGTTCTTGTCTTCTGTTAAAAATTGATAGAAATCTAGCATAGTTATATTATACCATATTTCTATATTTATGTCAAGTAAGCGCCATATAAATATTGATATGGGACAAGAACTAACACTAAAAGAAGTTAATACAAGATACCCCTCCGGGCCTGGAATCACCGTATTCAAGTCATGGTTTAATTCTCTAATGAAAGCTGCTTCAGTAGACGAAGCTGCTTTTTGGGGTAATGATGCAGTCGCTACCATACCAACAGGTAATCAATATAAGATTACCATGAGTAAAGCCAATATGGCTAAGGTGAGAAAAACTTTAAACTCATCTAAACGACCTACGTTTAAAGAATCAAAGTATGCCATAGTTTATGACAACCCGGCTGGTGATAAACCAATCAAGATAGAGTTTGGAGTACCAGGCGATAAAGTAATATTATTTTTCCTGTTAGATAGTACTGGTAAGAAACCTAGAGGCTCAGGTAAGACTTCACAGAAGCCCAGTACAAAACAACAAGAAATGGTTACACTAAAAATCTTTGAAGAATTGATTTCCAGTGCGACTACTAAATGGGACAACCCCAAGTCAGGTGGTTATAAAAAACTAAGAGACACAGTATTAAAGAAAATCTGGCCTGACATAGATCATCCCGAACGTGAGGACTGGGATAAACATTTTGAACTTCAGTTTAATGAAGTAAGGAATGAAACAAAATTACCTAACAATAACTTTGATGTTTATTCTTACACAGAATTTATGAACTTCATTGAAACGTGGGTAACAAAAAAAGGTCCTCCATCAACGCCTGGTGCCTGGCCCGTGGCTGGAAACATATCAAAGAAAGATAGTTGGAACCCTGCTGATATTTGGTTAGTGAAAAAAGGAAACGAATATAAAAATTATGTAGACAGAATAATGACTGCTCCAAAAATAGATGTGATAAATGGCATCTTACGAGAGGCGTTTCATGAAATGATTATTGTAGGTATTTCACTAAAGAAAAGTAGTGGTAAGAAATTATTTTATGACCTACTCAATCTAGAAAATAGACTGGGCCCAATGCCTGAGGTAGAGTTTGGAGTATTCAAAATAGATTTACCTTATGACGATGCTAAAAAAGAATTTACAAAGACTACAAATAATCTTACCGTTAAAAAGAAAGGTGGAACTACTGTAGGTGAAATGAGAATTGGTACTAACACAACCAAGAAAGGTAACAATACCTATGAGTTTAAAGCTTCTGGCTCACAGGCAGCTCAACTAGGAAAAGTACCGAAAGACTTAATGCTTGAGCGTCTTCAACAGATAGTAGGGACTAGTTACTCCTCACTTCCTACATGGAAAGATGTAGAAGATAATATGATTGATGGAATAACAGACAAAACACATTATAACTATTGGAAAAAAAGAGTTGACGCCATACTAAAGAACCCTGGTAATATTTTTCAAATCGATCCCAACGTCAAAGAGTTCCCTAATAATATGTTAGACATAGGTGTGAAACCTATTACAAAAACAGAAGCGGCCGCAGGACAGATTGTAGAGTTTGCTTATCTACTAACTCAAATGTCTAAACCAAAACTCAATAATTTTGTAGAAGATTGTTATTACTATGCTCAGAAGAAAGGTATGTCAGTCCGAGGCCATCGTTTCGGACCCTTTGGAAAACTCCACTAAATATCCTTCTACAATATCTGCCTTAGTCAAAGATATCGCGCCTATATGATGTTTACTTAGGTCTGAAAAGTCCATTCTCTCCATCACACTTCTTACTGACTTGTCTGGTGTATTATCTTTCACAAAGAATACACTCCCCGACACCACATCTTCACAAGACTTAATGTTACCTTGTATCTGTGAAATAGTAAAGTCGTATTCTTTCTTAAACTTTTCAAATTCTTCTACAGGTGTTCTAGAAATATGTCGGTGTACCATATCAAAATCATCACAAGAATTTTGTCGAACAATCTTTGGCCTTAACTGAGGAAATTTATTCTCCCATATTTGAAATACACAATTTACTTTAGGTCCTTCTCCTATCTTATCTGGTCTATCAAACTCAGTCACAGTAGTTTCGTATTCCAAATGCATCATAGGATTTACACGATTGATGAAGGTATACTTTGAAAAGATACTAGGTAATATCATTGCAACTACTTCACAATGTTCTGAACACCTGTTAAGAAATTGCATTGCTAGTTTGCCCTTACGACCAAAAGGTGGATTACCTATGACAATGTTTTTTCCCTTGGGGAAGTCCCATTCAAAAAAATCTTGGCCATAAATGATATCAATACCAATCTTATTTGCTGGCATCAGGTCTAGAAACGCACCCATACCACACGATGGCTCTATGAAAAAATCAAAGTCTGTACCATATCTGTTGATGACTTCAGCATACAGACGCTCAGCATCTTCCTTACGAGTATAGAATTCTTCTCGTCCTACCGTTCTAAACTTTGAAGTTAGCGAATCGGTCAATGATTTCTTCCTCTTGGCCAGTGTCTACCATGTCATCTTGAGCCGACTGAGCGACATCATAGAGTTTCATCTTCGCTCTATCCACACCAATAATGAATCTCTTATTTGCGGTTGGGTCGTTATATCTGTTCTTCAGCTGTTTCACCAACATCTGATTCAACTGTTCTAGTTCTTCAGTTGATACCAATGCAAACATGAAGTCTGCTGTCGTCGGTAAACCAAATGACTCTGACGTATCTTCTAAACCGATATCAGTTGACACAAAACCCTGTCTGGTTGTCTGTGTTGCGGTGAGTATTGGAATGTCAAACTCTACAGCCAGACCTCTCATTTCTTCGGCAATGGCCTTGATGTAAGTGTACGAGTTGACTGCGGCACCAGCACGAAACCTACTGGATGCACAGATGTTTAAATAATCTATGAACACTATGTCTGGTTTAAATTCTTTCTTCAATCTCAACTCATTAAACAATGCACGAAAATGTCCTGTGTGTGCTGATGCTGTTGGATACTCTTTGACTATCAGTTTACCTTGAGTCTTCTTTTGTATTCTGCTGAACTTGTCTTCATACATATGTTTCGGAAGGTCGTGCAAATCTTCCATCGTCACATTCATCAAGTTGGCATCTATTCTCTCGGCAATCTTTTCTTCTGACATCTCTAAGGTGATGTACAATACATCTTTACCCTGCATCAATACCGTTGCGGCGTGATGACACATGAACAATGACTTACCAACACCTGTTCCAGCGAGACACACATTCAATGTCTTAGATGGTAAACCACCTTTGGTTATCTTGTTAAAGAAATCTAAATCAAATGGTATCTTGTCTTCTACATTATGATAAAACTCATACCGATCTTCTGACTGTTCCATATAGTCATGCCCGATGTGAGTATCAAAAGATACCGCAAGTGCTTCAGTTAAGATGGTAGGGATAGCATCTGGTGTTACATCTTTCACCTGACCATCTATAATATGAATACCACTCAGAACAGCATTATAGATGGCCTTGTCTTTACACCACTTCTCTGTCTCATCCATCAACCATTCTAAATTGACTTTAGATGGTTTGAGTTCATCGAGATAAGCATTGGCAGCCTTGAACTGTTCTTCATTGAAAGAAACTTTCTGTAAATCCAGAGACAGTGCTTCTAGTTCTGGATTTATTTTGTACTTCTCTACATACGCGTCGATGGTTCTGAACAGAACCTTTTCAATACCGTCTTGAAAATAATCTTCTTTGATGAATGGTATTACCTTTCTGGTATACTCCTCATTGAAGATTAAGTTATTCAGTATTGTCGTTTCTATTTTCTGTGTTGTAACTGATTCGGTCATTATCTAAGCCTTCTTCAATAATATCAAATAAAATGTTGCCAATGACATCTAAAAATCTACCTTTAGATTCTTCGTGCCACTTGTTCTCTTTATTATACAATATATCATAGTCAAATGTCAAGGGAATCTTTTCTGCCTCTTCTAAACTAATAAGAGACCCATCATCTTTATACATAGGAAACTTTACATTGGTGACAGCACTAACCACACCTTCAAACTCACCTTCTTCTAGTAAAATGGCATCTTGGTCGGTAGGTTGGTGTACTACATATGTCCACTTAATCATAATGACAGTACGAATGAATAAGGTATTTGTTATTAGACACTGGTTTTAAACCGGCGTGGTAGTACATCCACAGAGGAGGAAACATCAACAGTCGACCTTGTCGTGGTTCAATTTTGAGCGGTATATATGTTCCAGGTTTATTGATACTAATAAACTCTGTCTCACCACCTTCATCTACATCATTCAAATAGATAAAGAAGGCTAAAAATCGTCGTGATGTTTCTTGATTCATTACATCAACGTGAGGATCAAACCTATCATAATTATTATTCAGATAGCGTTTGATTCTTATGGCCTCATAACCATAGGTCTGTGGCCATTGTTTCGGTTCAATCTTACAGTCATTGATGTATGCCATAATGTAATCTTGAAACACCTCAAGCATACCGTTCTGTACAGATGCCCAGTCTTCATTATTGACTAAATTAATCTGCGTGAAAGCAATAGCCTTATCCCGTTCTACCTGACGGACTTCTTCATATTGGTCTTCTTCTGCTGCTTCAAACTTACCAATAAGCATATTACATGAATCTGCATCAATGACATCATCATAGATTTTAATGTACCTATCCATAAGAAAACTTTTCTTTAGCGAATGTATCTATCTGTTCCATCACTTCTTCAGTGTAATATTTTTCAGGATCGTTATTGATTGTCTTACCGAATGTCTTTGTACCATCAGGCAACTCTATTCTTGTTGATACTGCCTTGAAGATACCAGCCTCTACAGCCAAGTCTAGTAATCCATAGTGTCTGTCAAGTCCTTTGGTGTAAGACAGACGAACATCTACCATCTGATTCTCTTTGGTCAGTCGTGACTTGTAGGTCTTACAATGAATGATATTACCTACCACTTCAGTACCATCTTTATCTTTCTTCTTTGACAGATAGATAATCTGTGAAGCAGCATACTTGAGTCCAGAACCACCACCCATCTCCTTCTGTGGAAACATTGAACCAACTACATCATATGTATGGTTGGTCATTATCAATGGCACACCAAGTTTACCCAACTTTAACGTCAGTACTCTAAAAGTGGCCTTGACTATCTGAGCTCTGGTCATATCTCTCGTTTCTTTACCCTCAGCTGTGTCAGTCATTTCTTTGGTAGTTGATAACATACCTAGACTGTCTAGACACATCAGTATCGGTGGCCTATTATCTTCTTCTTGATAGGCATCTAGTGTTGCCAATGCCTGATAGCGAAACTCTTGTACTGTGGTAACTGGTAAGAGAGCAATTCTAGAAGTGTCTATGTCACGAGCCTCAAACATATCTCTAGTGATAGCAGACTCACTTTCAAAAAAGACTACTTGCGCTTTGGGGTCTGACTCCAAGAATGCTTTAACAACTCCGAGTACAAAGAACGTTTTGCCAGTCGCTGACTCACCAGCAAGGGCAGTAATTTTGTTCTGAGGTAGGCCTCCATAGAGACTACCAGATACCAAGGCGTTAAAAACAAAAGAACCAGTATCCACATACCCGCTAACATCAGCGGTAGTGAGGCCATCAGAAGCAATTGTCCCGTACTCGTTGGAAGTTTCTTTAAGAACATTTTTAAGGAAGCTCATCGTAAAAATTCCCAGTCGTAAGGTGTACGGCACCAAATCTCTGGCTTTCTGGTTAGGTCCCACTTACCTCTCTTGTTTATGAAAAAGAGAAGACCACGAAACGGTGACTGGCCCAACCTCTCAGCTTTTTCTACTGCCGCTGCGTTAGTTGGTACTGCCATGAAATATTGTGCGTTTACATGGTGGCGTCTAAGGCCATATTCTGATCTACCTATCTTCATCGTATAGGCATCCTTCCCATACTTATTCTTCTTTATCTGTCTGTACAACTCCATCATCATCAATTTCCCTCTCATAATCACACCAACAAATACTATATTCAATTAAGTGCTCACTATTATTATACATCATTTCTCTTACTTTGTCAAGTGCTTCATAGGGTAGGTGCATAGATTTTCTACCCTGTTTTGTCCATACTGTTAAGAGCATTATTTAACTTCATATCTATCCAGGTTCTTTTCAAACTCATGTAGACGTTTCCAAATACTTCTCAACTCTGTGATGGTTGTCCAGTTATGTAAGAACAATGCGAACCCACCGTGTACCTTTTGAAAAGCATTAGATACTTGTACTAGTATTCCTAACATTATCGCACCAGTAAATAGACTCGGTCCCATAATCAGATACGGAACAATAATCATAAACTGGTCATAAGTAATCATCCAAGTATCAAAATAACCATAGTGTAAGTACAGTCTATGATAGTTGAATCTGATACCAGTAAACAAACTCCAGATTGTTTCTGGTTGTGCATAGTTCTGTTTATCATCTTCACCAAGTACTAAATCTTTTCTAAACGCTGCCTCTACCTTCTGGTTGTTGTATTCAAGTCCTGGTAGTTTCCAACCAACGAACCATGAGATTACTAAACCACCTAGAGATACAGCAATTGTTACCCATACTAATGAGCCTGGAATTTCACTGAAGAATGGAATCGTAACGTGCTCACTTAGTGCCCACAGTACTGGTATGAATGCCACCAGTGTCATCACAGCTCTGACTACTTGTAAACCTAGTGACTCAACAATACGAGCAAACCTATTACAATCTTCCTGTATACGTTGAGATGCACCTTCTATTTCTTCCTTTACTGTTCTCCATCTTGGTATATATTCAAACGTAATCGCTTGTCGCCATCGGAGTCCATATACTCTAGTAAACCAACCGGTCAGTACTGCCAACATTACATAAGGAAAAGCTAGTACTGCAAACGATGGTTCACCTTCAAATCCATTAGTCCAATAAGACAGACTGATTAACTTGTCATAAAATAATGCAATACCTTCAGCCGAGTTATCTTTATACTCACCTGATGTCTGTAGTAAATTGTAGAAACCACCATACCATTTGTTTATTGCTACAGTTATTTGTACTTGTATCCATAGAGAGGTGGCAAGTAAACCACCACCACCCCAGGCCCATAAGGCCCATTTCTTACTTCTAAAAAAAGCTTTAATCATTATCTAGTTTGTTCATCTTCAGGCAGTGGTTCTGGTGTTGGGGCCCGCGGCATTTCTTTCTCATCCATACTCTCATCATAAAAGTCTTCATAATTTTCAAAATCTATCCAAGTTAATTCGTATGGTATTTTTCTAAAATGTCCGTCACGGATAATGAGTAGCTCTACTTGTTGACCTGGTTTATAATCTCTACCCATAACAATATTTCTAACATCTAGCATATTATTAATAGGCTCTCCATCAATTGCTACAACAACATCAAACTTTTCCATCCCATGTTTTTCTGCCCAACCATCTGCTTTAATGTCCAAGACAATCATACCAAATATATTCTCTGGTACTATCTGGCCTGGATGATTTTTTTTAATCCATTGTACTCCAAATTCATTAAGGCCTCGCAAGGATAGTCTAAACGCTGGATACTTAACCGGTGTGTCTTGATGGTTTAGCATATGGTCTAAAGAATACTTAACAATATCGCCTCTAATGGCATAGGCTATTCCGGACCAAGCATTCTCCGGCATCAGTAAGTAAGTATTGATACCTACAATATTACCATTTACATTTATTAACGCCCCACCAGAATTACCTTTATGTATCTCAGCTGAATGTTGTATGGTACTGACATACGGAGTTATTTTTCCTGTCCTTATCGTACTAGCTATGTGACCTAAACTAACCGTCCATTGAATACCCATAGGATGTCCAATGGCCATTACTTCATCAGCCACTTTCCATTCTTCATCCTCTATCAATAGAAATTCTAAAGGCAACATCTTCTCGTCTACCTTCAGTTGTAATAATGCTAGGTCGGCAACAGGATCTACTCCTATTACTTCTGCATCGTAATAGTTATTATCTTTTGGGTCATAGAAAAATACTCTTAGTGTTTCTGCTCTGTGTATAACATGGTAGTTAGTAAGTACCAGACCCGATGGACTTACGACTACACCTGAGCCAAAACCTCCATCGTTAGAATTTCGTTCATTGGCTACTAAAACAGTAGCATTTCTTGCCTTCTCAGCTATCTCTGTAGAAATATCAGCCGAAGCAAAGTTTACTGCCATCATAAAGGTGATAACAAACAGCGCAATTATTCTCATCCAAATAGTCCTTCTAGCGTAGCTCTCCTCTTATGTCTAAAAAAATCAAAATCTTTATTCTTTCCAAAACACCATACATTTTCTATGTAGACTTTATTCATAAAAGCATCAAGCTCTTCTTTTGTTTTGAAAACATTTTTGCCTTGCGGCCTCTGCATGATTCTCATACCTATCTGACCCAACCAATGTAGTCTCAATGAATCAACAAGCTCATCTCCAGCTCTATATCGGACACCATTAACTTTCGGGTCCATAATGTTCGTCATCAAGAACCCATTGTCGCTTAGTGAATTAAAACTATTCTGAGCAACAGGTAGGTAAAAGTTATCACGCCATGTTTCGTATTCGCTATATTTATGCCACGACTGGTCCCCTTCAAACTCACCCCCTTCATTATATCTTTCTGTGGAAAAGTATGGTGGTGATGTAAACGCACAGTCTACATCTTTTATCATATGCCATGGCAAATCTTCTGCACCACATCTATGTATCTGTGTGGTTTTACCAGGAGACAACTTACTATACTCTCTAATCATTTTAGAGTATATTGCAAACGTGTTTGGATTAGGATCACAACCAATGTAGTGTGTTGCGTTTGATGCAAAGAAACCAGCGAGTCTATCACCCCAACCCATTGAAGTGTCCAAGATTGTCTTGGCATCTGTCATATTGAAGATAGTCTTTGCCACAATAGGTTTGAACTGTGTGGCGATGTAAGTACCTAAACGAAACGCAGACATATACACAGCCGGTGACAAGTCTTCAGTCGTATTGATGCCTCTCCATATCGCACCGATGGAACGCCATATTTCTTTTGCTGTTCCTTCTTCCCACACCTGTGCAGGTGCTTTGAAACTGTACGAACCACATCGTAGTCGGAGATGATTCATAAAGTAGTCACTGCAAGTATTGAATGTTGATGGTGTATCTAACACACCTAAACCATAATCAGAGAATGGATATTTGTAGTCATCATACTTTTCAAATACCTCACGCTCCAACAGGTCTGATGGTGTGATGAACTTTGTGTAGTCTGCCTTCTTTAACTTTTGAAAACTCTCTACCATATCACTGTATGATAGCTCTCTGAATGGAAACGGTGGCCGTTCATCTTGAATGTAGACTGCCAAAGTCTCACGGAAATCTTCTTTACCATACTTCTCTGTTACCCACTTGAACTCACCAGTGTTTAAAACTGGAAGTCCATTATGGTCTGTATGTTTATGAAGATAATTATAAAGTTCTTCGTTATATATCATCCGAACAACGCCTCTATTACCTTTAATTCTTTACACAGTCCTTGTTGAAAGTCACGCCAATCAGATTCCCAAATAACATTAAAATTGTATCCATGTGATTTAATTGTATTTGCTCTTTCTTTATCTTTTTTCCATTTATCCTCAGCAGTGTAATTCATTATAACATCTTCTGGTAAATAATATAAAGGATTGGCGTGCCAAAAATCACCAAAAAATTCATAAACATTTTTACCCACAAGTCCATCAACATAATACTTACCAATTTTTACTTCTCTATTTTTATCTGTGTTTGGAATTTTTAAATAGTTTAAACATTGTTCAGCATTAGAACTACCTCTACCATATTTTTTATGATTAATTTTATTAAAATCTGGAAGTTTCATTCCTAATTTATCATAAAGCCGAACAAGTCCTTGGTTAGTTAAATCACCTCTAAGCAAGGGTTTTGTATAATCTGGATTTTCATCCCTTATATTTTGTTTAATTTCTTCCCATAAAAGATAATGTGGGTGTGATTCATTTGCAGCAAAAGTTAATTTACCATCAATCCGCACTCTTAAACCATTAACTAAAGCTTGATTTATTCTTTTACCCTCTTTAGATTGGGAATGCCTTCTAGAACCATCTTTAGCTAACCAACCATATCCTGATTTATGAAATTCTGTGTAATGACATTCTTTCCCTGTAACATTACACTTTCTATACTCTAAATATTTACCCACAATCTATTCTCCAAACAACGCCTCTAACGTTCTTGCTGTACCATAACTTCTGTCTATCTGCCAGTCAATAGAGTCTACAATAAACTCTAAGGGATCAACAAACGACTTCTCAAACTGTGTATCCATATCTATTGTGTCATGTAAGTCAAATTCTTTAGGCAACTCACCCATAAAAGCAATGACGTTGGCCTGTAACGCATTGGGAGTCTTAAGCAATAGGTATTTAATCTTCTCACCATCTTGTATCAATGGATATTTTTTCGTGAGGTTAAGTTTAGTCAACAGATGATTATATATCAACGCACCTTTGATGTGCATTGGACATCGTTTCTTAAATATCTGACTTCTATCACCCCACTTCTTTAAACCATTAACTGAACGTGGAAACGCAATGTCTTCTATCGGAGTATCCATAAACTCTTTACGGAACTCTTGGATGAATGTATTGACTGCCTTCTCATCTTCATTCACTATCACTTTCAATACTTCTCTAATCTTTACCCTACACGGACCTGGTGTCGATGACTTGACTGCCTCAATACCCATTATCTTTAACTGTGGTTCAGCATATCTCACACCTTCACTGTCATGGACATTCAGGATGTATCGCTTCTTCGCAGTCCAGATACCCTTATCGGCAATGACTTCTCTCGCCATATCCATCTTCTGTTGATATGCGTTTACATACTCAGCCAACTCCTCATAACACTTGTTGATGTACGGTTCAAACTTTTCTGATGCTACCTTATCTAAAAAATCAACAGGGTTCTTTGGTTGTACCTTTGAAACCAACTCATCAAAACGAACATAGATAGAATCTGTATCAGATGCAATAACATAGTCTACATCTTTAGACTCTAATAGTTTATTCAAATATTCATTTACCTTATTCTCTATCCATCTGATACTCAACTGACCTGATGTGGTGACTGCTGTTGCCATCTTCTCATCATAATAACGAAAGTACTGATTACCTATGGCACCATAACAACTGTTCAAGGCAATCTTTCTTGCCATCTGAATGTTATGGTATTTGGATATCTCTTTCAGATACTTTCCATCTTTTGTTTCTTCATATCGTCGTCTAGCATCCAAGGCATACTTCTTAAACTTCACACGGTCACCATACATCTGTTCCATCAACTCTGGTAGAAAACCACTCTTGTCTGTTCTGAAACAAGCAGAGTTTGGAGTCACTGTCAAACCGTGTTCTTTGAGTATTGATGTGTCAACTTCTTTATGTAAAAGTTTATCTACTGATATGCCTAATGGAAATCTCTCATCTATCATTGTCTCTGGTGAAATGTTATACTGCATTATCAAATGTGGATACAAACTATTCAAGTCAAACGATACTATCCACTTGTGTTGACCTGTCTGTGGTTCTTTGACATAAGCACCTTCATATCTAGACCCTTTACTTTCTCTGACTCTAGGTGGAACTACAATGTCTTTGCCTTTGAGATAGTTGAAGATAATAACATCCCACATACGAACTTGTGAGAATACATCCATGAAGTTTACCTTCGCCTCATAGGCCATAGTAATACACATCTCAAGCAACTTCATCTTGTCTTCTAAAGCATCTACCAGCTCCACGTCCTTGATGTTGTACTCTACGAATGACTGATAATCATTAGTGTACCAATCTCTAAAAGTTTCATATGGGTTTACATCTTTTACAACACCCAATTCAATACCAGCAATGTAGTTCAATGCAAACGACTCTTGGTTCTTATATGTGAACTTACGATATATGTCCATATAATCCATATTCGCAACACCCCAAATATTATATTTGATTTGTTCACGGCCAAATGTATTTACGTGCTCTTCTGAAACTATTTCCCACGGTGATAATAGATTTACAGTCTTGTCACCAAACAATCTCTTTATTCTATTGACTAGATATGGAACATCAAAGAATGTAGTGTTCCATCCAGTTAGCATATCTGGTTTGAGCGTTGCAAAAAACGAAACAAACTTTTCTAGCATCTCTCGTTCATCAATACAATGAATATACTCTACATCATCACGGTTATTCTTGAACTCAGCAATACCCCACACCACTATCTGTTTTGTTTTATGATTCTTTATTGTGATACACAAGACTTCTTCTTCAGCCACATCAGGATCTGGAAACCCATTCTCTGATGCAACTTCAATATCTATCGTGATGATAAGGAGTTTCTCTATATCCCAATCCACATACCCTTCATACTGGTCTGCTATCCACACATACGGAAACCGCTCCATACCATAGATGAGACCTGGTTGGTCTTTGTACCGGTCAGCAAACTCTCTAGAATCTCTAATGGAATCTAGTTGTATAGGCTCAACAGGGTGACCCGCCAGAGTCTTGAACTTGGTCTTCTTTTTAGTTGGATGGAAAAAGGTCGGTTTATGTTTGACCTTAAATAGAACACGCTTGTGGTTTTCGATGGCCCGAATCATCAGAACATCGCCACGTTGTATCACACTGGTATAGAAATCAGCCATATGATTATTATATCATATAACCGAGGTCAAGTCAAGAGTTGTTTACCAACTTTCATATCAGGCACTACTATGCCTGACCCAAACATTGTATTGTATTGGTTGAGTAGGTCCTTCCCAGGTGTGGAAATAAACACTAACCAATCCCGTGGAATTTCAAACGACTTATCATCTGAAAATGGAGCCCACGGTCCGAAACCCATCTGCATATGTCCACCTTTGGGATCTCCCATAGGCATTAGTATCGCTGGGTTTTCTAACTTGATGGTGTCTTCTGTATCTACCAAAGTAACATCTGCTATAATATCTTCCCCGCTCTTTAAACGGAGTAGTTTCACATTCATCATAATAAATTCCTATTCAATATTTTTCTTTGACCCTATGTTGTATTTCGTGCAAAGCTCCCAGTCTGTCTTCTCACTGAAACTCAATACTTTTATCTGAGACAATGGTGCTCTTGGTTTACTGTCACCAATAATCTCTACTAATCCCCAATCATCTAACAGGCCTGCAATAGTGTTTCGTCTTTCTAAATCATTTATGGAGATGTTGGTTGGCTTACCATCAAGTGCAAACAACTCTTTAAAATGTACGATGAAGTAACGACCTTGTTTGTGTAAGATGTGACACGACTGATATAACTTTCGTTC
>Ga0208179_1001215_pt1 | contig 13588 bp, 9 predicted proteins | sample Malvired_Geostar_FD_184238 | JGI IMG/M metagenome (GOLD analysis project Ga0208179, IMG submission 184238) | Marine viral communities from the Global Malaspina Expedition - Malaspina viral metaG DeepMed_Geostar (SPAdes) (version 2) | ecosystem: Environmental > Aquatic > Marine > Oceanic | place...
GTATGGAGCGCACAAAGGATTTACTAATATAAGCCTACCAAACCACCTGTATTCTTATTACGAGGGAATAAAAGCTGACGGCGAGACAGAAATTTATCTTTGACATCCTTAACAGTCTTAGCTTCTTGTGCCTGTCGATCTTGAAATTCTGCTTCAGCCTCTAATTCGGTTATCTTTTTATCTATAGCACCTGTAACAGGATCAGGTGTTGTCTGTACTTCAGTTATCTTTTCAGTTATATCATCAGATAATACTGACAATCCTTTAGAATCAGATGTTGTAAATAAGTCATCTAAAACATTTTCAATAATTTCTTTTGCATATCCTAAGACTTCTAATCTTTTACGTACCTCTTCTTTTGTAGGCTTTATTTGTAATAGAGTATCTCCATACTTTCCTTGAGAATGAGACAAGAACTTATCGGCTGCTGCTCGTACTTTTCTATAATCTTCCTTATCCTTTAACATCAATTTCTTTTTGTAATTTTTTAGGTACAGTTCCAAATCTTTATCTGCATACTTATCAAAAAGATTATCGAGATTATCGAGATATTTTAATTCTTTATCTGTTATATATTTTGTGGCACGGGAGCTAGGCGATGCCACTTCTGGAATTGAAACGCCACCCTCCGAAATTTCTTTTTGATTTTTTCTTCCAAAGTAACTCCTCAATGGAAGGTAGTTCTTACCTTCTTCACCCAGACTAAGTTCTATTGTGTTAAGATAATCATTACCTAAACGATTCCTTGCACTTTCAAAACTATCATCAATAATCTTTCTCGTTATAGGTTGATCTATCGGACCCTCTGCCTTCGTCAGCCAGTTTTGTTCATTTGGATATGAATAAGACATAGGTAGATCTTCTCTCTGTATCTTACCTGTAGGGTAGGCTCTTGTGGAGGGGAGAGTTCTACCTGATCCTTCATAATTCGCATCTCCCCACAAAGTTGTTTGTTTAACTTGAGATGGAGAAGGGTTATCTGGCATCTGATCCATAAGCGCATCAGCCTTAGAATTATGTATAAACATTTCATGTGATGTTTTAAAAGGAGGGGGAGAGTTAGGAATACTTTCTAAATTTTTAGCAGTCTTTTTAAACCATCCTTCATTATATTTTTTTGTATCCTTATACTTATCAAATCCTGTCATTAAATCTTTTTCAATTAAGTCTTGTATTCTTCCTGCTATATTATCCTGATAGTCCAACACTCCAATTTCCACCTCATCAGATCCCGGATGATGGTTTTGTATTTTTGCTGCCTTCTTCCAGTTATTTATCAGATCTTGAACAAGTTTAGGATTTTCTCTTACCTTCCAATTCATGATATCATGTGTAATTCGTTCTACAACTTCTTCTGTAATATCCATAGCATAGGTATCGAAATCTAATACGTACTCCATAGCATTAGCAGGAGGAGCATCATCTTTGCTATAAAACTTATCCTCGATTTTCATATGCAAATCATCTAATAATCTATGACTACTTGCATATATTTGATTATCTATAATCTCTTCTAAATCTTCTTTCATAGTATTCCAATCTGCAATACCAGTTTTAACTTTAGGTACAGGAACAGGTGCTTTTGTTTTAGAAAATTTAGGTATAGGTGTAGGAAATAAAAGCTGTTGTAATACTCCCATCAATGTTTTATTGGCAGTTCTTCTACTTATCTCTGGACCTATCACTATTTTTTTAACAGCTTCCTTTCCTTCAGGAGTATCAGCGAGTCCTGTTTTAGGTACAGGAAGATCAGTTGTTTTAGGTGAGGGAATATCAAGCAGAGGTTGGGTAGGTACAAGTTCTCCCAGAGAAGTACCTGATTCTCTTATATTAAAATCTGTAGGCTTCTTAGTCTTTACAGGTCTAGGTTTAGGTTTGGGTCTGGGTCGCCATCTAAAAGCCATTACTCATTCCCTTATTTATTTAACTCTGGATCTGTCCATGTAGGATTTAATCCTTGGGATTTATCATAATAATATTGCATTTCATGTTCCATATAATTTAGCATAACTCTTAAACCTTCCATAACAGAACGTCCTCGTTTTTTTGGATCTGTTACAGTAACTTCTCCTTCATTTTGAAAACCACTTTCCCTTCTCGTTATCGGCTTCCCTTGTGCTGTAACTAGATCATAGTCTCCTTCTGTTTTTCCTAGAGGTGTCCATGTTACTAATGACTTTCTTCTCATTGTTGGACTTGCTTGCCATATCATTGTATCTCCTTTAAGAGAAGGATACACTAGTCCCATTATTACATCATCTGCTTTTCTATTTATTGTTAACACTTTGAATCCACCTTTATCAACAGTCCTTACATAAATTTGAGACAGTTTCTCTCGATTTGCAGGTAATCCAATATCACTTATATCATCTATTTGTCTTTGAAGAACACTAATAATATCTTCATTTCCAGAATGACCTTCTGTAAATTTCATTATCTCTTTTTGAAGTTCATCTCCTGCTAGTTTAGGCTGATCAGGATTAGTTATTCTTTCTCTAATATATTTATCTGTATTAGTTTTTGCAGGGATCTCTATAACATCTTGTGTAGCTTTCCTGTCTTTTACTCCAGACAATCCTTCTCTTTCTAATAAAGGAGCGTGTCGTTCATTAAACTTCTCCATTGATTCCGAAAGATCTTTAATAGCTTCATGAACTCCTTTAAATTTTTTAGGAGGTTCTTCTATTCCAGATAATCCTTTTTCTTCTCTTCTTTTTATTTCAGCTACAATCATATCTAAATAATGTCTATCAACAGCAATTCGTGTTCTTGTTAAAGGCAAACCTTGTGAATTTTTTTTATCTGAACGAGGATCTTCACGCATTAACTTATCTAAGTCTGATCTTATATCTCTCTCTCTCTTATTTAATAACTTCATATCTAAAGTCGCTAAATCATTTAGCATAACTTTATCATCCCGTTCTCTCATTGCTCTTTGTTCTGGAGTCATTCTTTCTCTATTAAGAATAAAAAGCTGTTGATCTTCTGGACTAGATATATTTTCTTTTGGTAAGTCTTTTACAGGAGTTTCTTCTCCTAATCCAGACAGTCCTTTTCCTTCAGGGAACGGAGACATTCCCTCTGACTGAATAGCATTACGAAGTTCTAGATCCTTTGCTTTCTTAATCTGTTCAAGATTAATAAGATTATCAGGATCAGGTTTTAGCTCACCAAGACTTTTAACTCCGGGCGGTCTGGTACGCTTAACATCAAAAGGTATTACGTTTTTTCCTGTAGGTGGTTTGGGTGGAGGGGATCTAGGTGGTCTTCTAAAAGTAACCATTACTTATAACTCCATATCCAAGGCCGTGGATGTGTGTTACTACTATCCATTGTGTCTATGTGTAAGAACCTGCCTTCATGCGCTCCTCTCTGAGACACTCCTATACCAGTGAAGCCATGTTGAATAGCTAGTTTCATTAATCTATATGCAGCCTTCCCACTGACCAAGACATCCACTGCCTTTCCATATAGATGGGGAGAGTTCTTGGCTCCCCCTATAACCTGATTATAAGACTCATGTCTGTAACCTGAACTGATTATCATAGGCTGATTAAATTCTTTACGTAAAGCTTCCAGCTTTTTCATAAACTCTGTGTCCATCAAACATTCATCTGTACCTTTACATTTAAGTTCTTCAGTACTAAAATAATCCCACATTATTCTTCTTCCTTTTCTTTTATTGGTGGAGGATGTGTTCCATTATGCATTCGATAGAACCTGTCCAGATCTTTTTCCATAGCTGTTAATCTCATTTCAATAGCTCCATCTCTCTCACTTCTTTCTTTAAGAATTTGAGGAGAGAGTATGTCCTTTGCCATGACATCAATAGAAGACAGGGCAACAGCTTGTCTTGCTTCTACCTTATCTATCCGGGTAAATATTTCTGTTACGTTTTGTTTCATACTATCCAGTTGGTTTATAATAGAACGTATGGTAGCTTTAAGTACACCCCATGTAGTCGCTACACCAGCCAGTACTATACCGAATGTCAGAAGTTCTCTTGGTCCTAGTTCCAGCATTACTTCTTCTCTTCTTCTTGTATAGGCTTACCATGTATTTTTTCAAAAGCTAATGTTAAACGAACAATTATATCACCTATACTGTTAACTCCATATTTATCCATTATTATTTTATATAACCGTTTATCCTTAATAGGATTATCTGCTAGGAATGTGCCGTCTTTTATACTCTTATTCGTACTAGACGTTAATAATCTCTCATCAGGATCATACCAAAAGTTATCAGTAGCAGCAGCTAATACACCATCTATATCAAAGTCTACCTTCTTGTTATCAAGATCATAATAAGATACATTAGAAAATAATCTTATCTTATCTGATAAATTACTTACACCAAAATACTTTCGATCCTGTAATTCTAAATATTTGTTTACAATCTTCTCTCCTATTTCAGGAGTATATATATCATCCTCTAAATCATTTACAAATCTATTAAAAACTTTAGGTATATTATTAATTACTTTTATATCTTTGGAAAGACTATATCCCATAGCTTTCTCAACATCCATAGTTTGAGGACGCATCCCTGTATATCCCCAGATTTCTATATCATTTGAATTAAGAGGAAAGCCTGAAGCTGTCCTTCCCAAAGCCCAACCTCTTTTCTCTTCTGAAGTTAGAGCATCCGAACGTTTATCAAACCATTCAGCACTTCCCGGTGCTAAAGCTGATGCTAATTCTTTACCAGCAGCTTTCATTATATCCCATCTTTTTTCCCAATCTTCTCCCGGTATCTCTTCCCATAAAGGCTGTCCCGATTCAGACTGATTAGCAGCTATATTCATAATGGCTTCCCATATAAATTTTCTATTAGTGTATGGTCCCATTATAGATTCTTTCATTCCACTAAAAGCTTCATCTATTTCAAACTGTGACAGATTCTTACCTGCAAGAACTTGTCCCATCATCTGTCTAACTGGAGCTTTTATAAAATCATAAGCATCAAAAGAAGAAGAAGATACAAATCTAGCTAGAATCCTTGGCTTTCCTTTTGATATTTTTACTAGTTGTTTATATTTAGTCTCATCTATTCCTTTCTCTTCTAACTCAGAAATTTCTTTATTAAATAATTTAGAGAAACCTTTTTTCTGCACTATCTTGGCTAATTTAGGATCAACTCCTTTACGTATAAGTTGTGCTTCTATACTAATATCTTCTAATTGAAAAGGCTGTAAGTGAAATCGGGTAGATGACTTACCCCAATCAGGAGAAACAGCATTTATAAATCTTTCATTAGAATCTGTAATATTGTTAGTCTCATTATTAGTAGCTACTATAGCTGCTATACCTCCTCCTGTAGTTAGCATTGCAGACAATCTTGTTAAACCAGCACCTACTTGTTTAATATTTTTATTTTTAAAAATTCCACTTATTAAATCATTTGCTCCAAGCATAAATATATTTTTAGAGGTTCTAGTAATCTCAGAAGGAAACAATGCATAAGTTCCTATGGGTAATCTGCTTAAAGCTTTTGCAACTGGAAAAGCATCTCCGTAACTAGGCATCACTGCCCGAACTCTTTTAGAAGCTTCGCTAAATATTTTATCATCATCCCAATCAGGAAACATCCATTTCAATGTATCTCTCTCAATTAGATGACCAGCTATCTTTGACCAGCTATCGGGTGTACCATATGCAGTTCCAAATACTCTCATTCCTGAATCATATACATTTTCAATAGAACCCTTTCGACCTGTACCGGGAGGAACCCCCGGTATAGATAAATTACTTTCTATCAACTCCGCTGCTACATCAGTTTCTATAACTCCCTGATTTTTTAATTTTACCAGTTCATCTATAGCAGCCTGATTATTAGCGAGTGCTTGTTGTACTAATAAGCGAGCACCACCAAACGCATGTTTTATAGTACTCCCTTTTAAAGAACTGGGTCTTAGCAAGTATCCATTCATTGCCATTGCCTGAACAGCACCACCTAAATTTAACATATACGCAGGGTAATCTAAAATAGTTTGACCAGCCTGACCATATGCTGCTACCTTTCCCATCATTCTCATAAGATAACTTCCAGATGTTCCAGCCCATAGATCAGTTCCTTTAGAAATAATATCTGCCATGTGTTGAGTCGTATACATATCTTTGAGAATAAGACTTTCTCCATACTCTCTATTCATATACTCACTAATAGGTAGTCCTTCTTTTTTAGCAGCGGCTCGGTCTTTAGCTGTAATCTTACGAGTAACAGGTCGCCTCCCAAATCTTCCTATTGTTTCGTTAACCATCTTTTCAAGACTTGCATCTACTCCCCCTGATCTTGGACCCTTTGAAGAAAAAGCAGTTCTCTTTTTATATAGCAAAGGAATTAAACCTCCAAGATTTATAACTTTATCTGAGTTTTCATTTGCAAACTTTTCTATACTTTTAAGAAACTCTATCTCTGAGATAAGCATGTTTTGATTTGTCAGAGTATTAACAATCTTTGTGTAAGGAGTTTTTATTTCTCCTAATAAATTAAGAATCTCCTTATCCATAACTTTTCTTTTTCTTAATACTTGAGAAGCATACTCTCCCAATCCTTTAGCTACATCTTTCCCATCAAAAATTTGGGTAAACCATCCCTTCTCTTCTCTGGTAAGATTAGTAACTAGATGTTCAATAACTCCATCTATTCTATTCTTATACTCTTGTTCAGATTCCCCCTTTTCTTTTTTTACTTTAACTTTATTTATAAAATAATTTCTTGCATTGTCTACCTTTTCAGTAAACTCATTTGTATATTTCTGATTCATATAATCTCGAATAGATATATTTGCTTGCTTTGCTGCTGCTCTATCTTTAGCAGTAGGTGTAGGCCGAGGTTGTAATGCCTTTCTAATATTTTCTAAATACTTAGAATTATATGTAGCTTCATAATTTCTGGTGAAGTAGACATCCCCCTTGGATATTCCCAAACCAATTTTCTGATCTCCTTTTAAACCTAGAAGATCATTCATAGTATCTTCATTCCTTTGTATTATACTGTATAGTTTATTTAAACTTTCTTGCATTTCAGGATGTATTCTTCTTAGTACATTACCTTCAGTATCTTTTATCTCCATCACCCCTTCATTAATAGCAAAAGCAAAATCTTCATCAGTTGTCTGAGTAAGTCTTTTTGCTTTTTTAATATCTCTAAGAGCTTTTCTTACCTCAAGTCTTATTCCTCTTACTCTTCTCATTCTTGCTTTAGTTGCTTCAGCTATTGGTTCTGGTAATGATCCTGTAGTAGCCAACATCCTAGCACCAAAAGTATTAATATTACCTAGTCGTTCTTTTACTGCATGTGTTTGTGGTATAAGAGGTTGACCACCAACAGGAGGTGGATCTTCACCGGGAGGAGTTACTTTTGGAGGAGGTGGAGGAGGAGCATCTCCCTCTTCAGTTAGAAACTTTGGCAGCGGTCCTTCCATAACTCCTCCTTCTGGAGAAGTATCAACTACAGTTTTAAATTTTCCTCCTGTTGGAGTAACTCCTTCAGTAACTACTCTTTCAGAAGTAGGTGTAACTTCAGTAGTAGTTTCAATCTGTAGATCTCCTTCTTCTATAGGTCTGCCAGTATCTGATAATTGTAGATCTCCTTCTATTTTTCTACCTTCAAAAGAAGTCTTACTTAATTGAGTTAATTTTATATTAGCTAATTCAAATTTATTTACTATTTCTGCTATCTGTCTTTTAGTAGTTCCCTCCTCAAGACCTAAATTAAAAATACCTTTAGTAGTTAATGCATTATTAATTTTAACAGCTTCATTAAATATATATTCTTTAGTAGATCCTTTAGGAATATAACCACTTATAATAAGTTTATCAGCGACAGGTGCTAGAGGGAGGGGTGTCCATTCATTAGAATAACTTGGTCCTTCATCTGTTATCTCTCCAACAACTCTGGTTACAATTGGTTTAGTATCAGGCTTATTTTTTAACTTTTCAATTTCATCTGAAATGTTAACGTATTTTGTTGACAGAGCTGTTTCGTCTTTCTTTCTCCTTCTACTTGCTGCCCACTTATTAAATCCTTTTCCCAGTATATAAGCACCAGTACCTAAAATTCCACCAAATCCGAATCCTACTACGGCTGCTCCACCAGTACGCTCCCAATCTATTTGGTTAAACCATTCCATGAAATTAGCAGGACTTTCTAAATTAAATAGACCTTCTTTTTCTGCTACCTTCAGAGCATCGCTCATATATTCATCCATTATAGAATTTCTAAAAATAGTATCTATCTCTTTTTGTGTAGGCTTCCTTCCATATTCCTTAGCAAAAAATTCTGTAGCAGTTTTCTTAGCTTCTGTTCTATGATATTGAGAAGTTGTATCTTCAGATTTTAACATGTGATCTATAATTTTAGTTATAAGATCTCTATTCATTACTTTTTCTTCAGGGGATTTTATAAAAGCTTCCATGTGTTTACGCATAGCTTTGGGAACAGGCTGACCTAAAGCTAGTTGTTGCTCATACTCTGCCTTTAATTTAGGTGATGCCATACCTAATTCCATATAAAGAGATTGTGTAAGCAGATCTGCTGCTGTAGTCCATGATGCTCCAACAAGAGGAGCAGTAGCTAATCGGGCTTTATTAGCTAAACTACGAGCATCAATTAAAAATTTAGATATCTTTTCTCTACTTACTATCCCTTCAATTTTTGTCAGTGCTGCTTCATTTCCCTTGGCTGCTTGAAGAGCTACTTTTCTAGGAATATCAAACTCAGACATAAGTTTCCTTTGAACAGAAGTTACTGGCGAATACTTACTGGCAAAACTAATAGCTCTTTCTCCAGCTTTTTTAATACCTTCTTTAATCTTCCCTTTTTTAAGCTGTCCTAATAATAAATGTTTACCTGCGTTGGCAGCAACCTTCCCTCCTACTGTTCTGAAAAGTCCATATAATACTTTAGCTGCAATGGCAGGAGTAATCACAGTAGGATCTGTAATTGTATGATATGCACCTCTCTTAAAAGAATCCCAATCTGTACCAGTTCTTGTTTCCATGTCTATAGCTTTTCGCCACGCATTTTTAACCTTATCAGGAAATTCACTAGCTTTAGTTAATGTCATAATTAGACTAGTAAGATCAAAAAATCCTTTAGAAAATCTTTCCTGAAGCCACTCTCCGTAATTCATCTTCGTACCCATTTTAATATCAGTAGGAGATCCTACAAGAGCAGTCTCTCCAAAAGTTTCTTTATCTATAACTATATCAGCCGGGAGTTCAAGAGCAGAGAGTGGACCTTTATTTTTCTGTTCATAATCATAGATAATTTTTCCCCACTTATTCCATTCTGGTTTAATAACTAAATCATCCATTGTATATTGGGGTTTCCGTATATCATAGGATTCTGGTAATTCAATATCCGAAACTTCTTTTTTCCAAAAAGGAATACCAGTTATACGTTCCGTAGAAGACCAATCTGATTGATCTAAAGGATCGAAACCTACCAGTTCGGCAGGATCTTCATGCACACCCAAAGATTTAGCCATATAACCTGCTGTATCCAGAGGCTTCTCTTTTGGTTGGGAGCTTTTAAAAAATTCTATGGTTTTATCTATGAGTGTTTGATCTTTATCTTTAGGTACAGGTTCAGTCTCAACTTTAGGTACAGGTTCAGTCTCAACTTTAGGTACAGGTTCAGTAGATTCAAAAAGTTGTTCAAAATAGTTTTTTGATGAAGGTTCAGTAACTACAGGTTCAGTAACTACAGGTTGCTCTGGTAAAGTTTTTACATCCTGAGAATCAGACTCAAAAAGCTGCTCAAAATAATTTACCATTTATCTATCAGCTAAAACTCTAGCTGCCGCACCGGGACCAAATGATTCATCAAATTGTTTTTTCATGTCTGAAGTAGGATTATCTTTTAAATCTTGAATATGTCGAGGATATTTCTTTTTCCATAACGCTAATATAGTTATACCGTCTTTCTTAGCCTCGGCTCTATCATCTAATTGTCGTTTATAGATCTTATAGGCTCCTTCTCCCATCAGTTTTTCCATTGCTATTGACATACCTAGTCTTGGATCTTCCTCATTTGCGATTGCACCAAAATAAGCTCCCATAACTGCTGTAGTATATTTTGATTTTAATCGTTCAAATTCTATAGCAGCAGGAGAATTAGTTTTTAATGGTGTACCATCTATACCACCAACAGTATAACTACCTGTATCTTTATTATAAAATAAGTATGCATTTGTGGTTCTATTAGCCGCATATACATCTCCATATTTCAATTCAGATAGAAATGAAGGTAAACTTTTTCCTGTCTTTTTAGATATTGTACTACCTATTGCAGTTATTAATGATGCTAAAACTTTAGCAGGTTCGTATTGTAAATTACGAATAGTTAATACATTTTTAAGTTGTGTTTGAATAGCTTCTTGTTCCTTCATTGAAAGTCCAGATAATTCTAGTAAATTTGAAGCATTAGTGGCTGCTTCCTCAATAGCATTTCTAGATAATTCATCTACTGCTTCTAATTCTCTAGTCTCTCCTTTTTCTAATTGTGCTACATCTTCTCCAATTCTTTTTTCTTTTAGTCTGGCTCTTTCCTTACGGCCTTCTGCTCTCTGTTCTCCAGCAGTTTCAGCAGCAGCACCCATTACTTTTGTAAGATATTCTATAGGTGTTTCACCTTCTGGTCTTTGTTTTCGTATCTCTTCTCCAACACCCCCTCCTATATCAACTACTTCAGTTTCTTTTATTGCTTCATCATAATACGGTCCTCTTTTAGCTTCTATCTCTGATAGTGTATCTGATATAATATCTTCTCTACCTGTTCTTCTACCAGTAAGTGATTCTTTTTTCTTAGCCGCTAATCTATCCATTACACTTTTTACAAATGGACGATTAAATCTTTGCCCTAACCCTTGTTTTAGTTGTTCACTAGTTGGAGGTTGTACTACAGGAGGAATATTTTTTGCTATACTTGTAGCAAAAGGAAGAACCGAAGGAAGAATCGTATCCCTTAAAGAACCACTATTTGCCCTACGAACTACAGGTAATCCAGACAATCCTCTAGAGTTTATCTGACCTCCTTCTTTAGCTCCTCTAGCTCCCGGCCAAAGATTTCCCAATCCAAAACCAGTAGGATTAGGAGTAAAACCTCCTCCCATACCATAGATATTCAAACCTCCCAGACCTAATCCCATTAACTGAGAACCGGGACTAGAAACAAATGGAGTTGAAGTAGTTGCCGTTGTTGTTGGAAAAGGTTGTTTACTAAGAGGACTGCCATAAACCATCTGTGAATAGTCAGTCAAGGTTTGTTGTGGGAATCCTCTTTCCTCAAGGAATTTAAAGTATGCCTCATCCAGTTCTGATTGTGCTAGTTCTCTCTTCTGTTCTCCCACTCCCATCTGTGCGCCACGCTCTGCCAAACCTGCTTGGAACAAGGCTGGTCCTGTCCTACCTATATTACCAGCCATCTGTTGTTCTCTGGCTTTCTGTTGTGCAAACTGTTGTTGGGCATCCCTGAAAGCACTCTGTAATCCCTTGGCTTCTATATCAGCCAGAAGTTGTGACTGTCCTCGTTGAAGCTCTGCTGCCTCTACTCCTGCTCTTGTACCCAGACCACTCATACCACCAGCATCTACAGCCCTCTTTTCAAAGGTAGGGAGAGCAGTACGTTCAAATTGTGTTTGAGCTTCTCTCTTTTCAATGTCTGTAACGGCTCTTTGATAGGGAGACATATACTCTGCTGCTTTTTCAGGAGTAAATTTCTCTCCTCCTTCTTTATAAATATCAAAAGCTTCTGCTAAAAATGGGGCAGTAGTTCCTACTAATCCAGAAATTCCTTCTTGAGCAGCTTCTTGTTCAGGAGTAAAAGGAGCAGTTGTCAAACCTGTATAAGGATCATACCCTCTTTCTAACTCTGACTTGTATAAAGTCTGTGCTTCTCCCAGTATTTCTTTTATAAAAGGAGCTAGTTCTGGAGGTATATTCTGTTGTTGAACAACAGTAGAGGTACTCGGCTTACTTCCTCCTATACCAAATAATGAAGATAATATACCCATTTTAAACCCTTTCCAACATTGATTGTAAAGAAGCTAAACCATCAATTTCATTTGGTTGTTCTCTTGTCCCAAAAGCTTCTTCTCTAATATTCTCGACAAATTCATCCATTATATCAGCACCCTCATCGGGATTACCATTCCCCAATGCTGACATTGTATGGGAATCTACTACATATTCTTTAGGACTTACTGCTAATATTCCCACATCTTCTCCCTCTTCCTTTATAGGCATACGAACATTATCTTCCATGCCATGTCCTTCCCCCTCAACCATACCACTAAACTCATCTTCTACTGCCAATCCCATTAAACCTCCCCCGGCAGCAGCCCTTATCTCATTCTCTTCCATTCCTGCATATATATTACTATCTAACTGAGGAAGATTATTTCCCAAGAATTGTCTTCCCAAACCTCTTATACCTTCTTCTTCTACGGTTACATCTTCTGTTTCTATCTCTTCAGGTTCTGTACTTTGTGCTAATTCCTGTCTTGTTTCAGGATCTAAATTCATAGCTAATGCTGATGCTGCTGCTTTAGCTAAAGGTTTTAAAACATCCTTATGTAAATTAAAATCTTTTACAGGAGCAAGAAACATATTAGGAGCCATATTTCCAATACCTGAACTTGGCTGTTCTCCTGAAGATATTGGAGATACTCCTCCTTTTAAAGCTTGAGCCAACCTTTGAGGATCTTGACTAGCCATTCTAGTATAATCCTGCATTCCTTCTAAACGAGATCTGGGGTCCATCATAGACCTTCCTCTTGGAGGTTGCATAGCCATTCTTCCTTGAGGCTGTACAGGTACTCTTCCTTGAGGCATTCCTCCTTGAGGTATCCCTCCTCCTTGAGGTGGTGGTGGTGGTGCTACAGGTACTCCTAATCCTTGAGGTTGAATAGGAGGAGCTACATTAGGATTAGGATTAACCGCCATATCTATATCCTACTTGTTGTAATTGATCTGCTGCAAAATTACCCATATCTCTAACATCAGTTTTTGGTGCATCCATTCCATAATTTAATTTTTTATTTTTACTGAATTGATCTCGTTGTTTTTGTTGCATAGAATATCTACTTTTATCTAAGACCAAACCCCTAGTTAAATTCTGATGATAAGTACTATTGTTTATTAAATCAAAATGTTCTGCCATTGTTTTCATTAATTTAAATCCTGCCAAGATGTTTCTGCTCCAAGACTTACATACCCTCTAAACTTTCCACTACTAGCTGAGTAAGTTATATCCCCCTTCTTAGGTCTACCTATACTGGTAATTGTAACAATACTTAGTATATTTGTAGATGGTCTATTTTGTTCATTCAAATCCCTGCTATCCAGTTCATTAATTAATACTGATCCCCATCTCTGTATTTGTTTATACATTGATAAGAGTTCTTGATCGTTTAGTCTTTGTGGAAGAGCAGGATATCTTGCCATTATCTTGCACCATCTCCTTGTAATGCCAACCTTACAGATCCCCATCTCCAACTGGCATTATTAGAATCACAAGATACCCTAATCTTCGCTTGCCTTCCTCTAGCTCTAAAATCTACTTTATTAGTTGTATTGGT
>Ga0208179_1001218_pt1 | contig 13567 bp, 14 predicted proteins | sample Malvired_Geostar_FD_184238 | JGI IMG/M metagenome (GOLD analysis project Ga0208179, IMG submission 184238) | Marine viral communities from the Global Malaspina Expedition - Malaspina viral metaG DeepMed_Geostar (SPAdes) (version 2) | ecosystem: Environmental > Aquatic > Marine > Oceanic | place...
GCTTTAAGAGGGTCTTTAACAGTTGCAGCTTTCTCCATCCACATATCAAATGATTTTTTAAAGTCTACTTTTTGTTTATCTCGCATTACTACAACCACCTTTGCCTTTTTGGGTTGCTGTTCCATTGGTGCAAATATTTTACACCAATCACCAGATTGAATATCACCAGTTACAGTATCACAAGTTTTATCTTGTGCATTAAAGAATTTACAATGCCCACAATTTTCACCACGCATGGCCTCTTCCATTGTAGCATTTCTATAGTCACATTGGTCTTTATCAATCTTACCAGTTTGTGGCATTTCTGCCTTTAATAACTCAAAACCAGCATTTTGATTAACACCTTTCTCACAGACTGTAACTTCAGCAAGTTCCATTTCATCTACTTGCATATAAGGAACTAGCCCTTTTTGCATATTCTGTACTTTTAATGCAGAACCAGCTATACTATAAGACTTAAGCCTACCCTCACTAATTTCCTTCATAACCTTTTCAGAGATTCTTGTGTCATCCCGCAATTCACAAATAAAGAATAATCCTTTATCATCTACCCCACTCTTAAATATCTGTCCACCTTTAGTAATATAGGCTGGCAAAGCCCAACCAACTTGAACATCAGAATGGAGAACCATTGCATTACGAGTTCTAAAATTACTCATAAATTTAGTGAATGCTCTCTTTAAAGCATCAGTAGTAATTAAATGACCTTCCCTATCAATCAATGATACAGAAGCAGGGCCACCAACAACCATAGGTTCATCTTCACCTACATTAGCAGCAGCTTCAGTGTATTGTCGATTCTCAGGAAACGCTCTAGCTAAAGTAAGAATCTCTGCTTTTGAAGAAATTCCTGCTTTAAATAATTTACCAAACTCTTTAAGAGCATCACTAATATCTTCAACAGTAACTTGTCCACTCTCTGCTTTTTCTAGCCACATTAATCCTGAAGCATTAAGTGGAGCAGAAGCTATTTTACTAGCCGTTATAATCTTCATTAACCCTCATGCACTCCCCAAATAACTCCGTACAATTGAGAACTAGCACCAGAAGCAATAGCAGAAATACGTTTTCTAACATCAATAGGATGATTTGTTTCCCAAGTTTCTCCCGCTTTAAGCAGAACACCAGTAGATGTGGTTCCAGCAGCTGTCGCATCTGAATCTAGTGCAAGATTAATTGTATTACTGCCATGACCATTCTTTAGTTTAAATCCTCTAACAACAACTATGCCTGCTCTACGTTTAGACTCAGAGGCATTTGCGGTACCAAACCATTCATAATGTAAGCCTTGTGCCCCATCAACATAATCAGCAACAAATCCATCTTTACGATATTCTACCATGAATTTATCCACATAGAAATCTATATTATGTTGAGCTACGCTTACAACCGCTATCCGATAAGGGGTAGCGAGTCTATTAACTAATTCATATCCAACACTAATTTTCGTAAAGCTAGTAGATAAAGAATGCGTAGCACTTGAAGCTAAAGCAACACCGTCACTATTTTGAATCTCTATCTTAACATCTCCACTAGCTGAAGCTCCTCTAACCTCACATTGAGCAACAAGTGAACTTCCTTCAGGGTGCCCTGGAGCAGTTACAGACCAATAAAAACCTTCTCCAGCAGCAGAATTAGCGGGGTTAACTAAAAGGGAATTTGACCCAGTGGCAGCTTGGGCACTACTTTGTGATATAGCAGACCCTGAAGCTGTAAAATCAGTTAATGTGTTTACTTCAAAAGACGGATTCTTTACTAAGTTGATAGAGGGGACTCCTCTACCTACTGTAAATATATCCGTCGCAGAAGTACCTACACTAACATCAATAGGGGCATACTTAGTCCAAACATGTACGCTTGTTCTAGTACTTGGGTCAATCTCCCATGAGGGCCATGCCTCAGGAAAATGTTCAGAATTCATAAACCACTCCTACCTATTTGAAAACCAAGTCATCATGGCGAATAAGCTTCCTAATACCATGCCTGTATGCATAGCAACTAAACTGATAATTACAAAAGCTGATTTAACTCCATAGAGTTTGGTTCTCCAATGTTTAATTTCATCTAATTCTTCGCCCATCTCTTCAAATCTAGCGCAAAGAGTATCATTCAACTTGGTTTGACTTTCTATATACGAATCTAGCCGTTCCATATAAACGGCTAATTTAACATCTAACTCACTATCTGTCTTTGTTGCCATAGCAACTTATCGACCAAATACTAGTACACGCACGGCTACCGCTGAAACGTCTGTGGTGTTGGCTACCTCATCTAGAATTGCTCCATCTGCACCAGCTTCATACAAAGCTATTTTTGAATTAGTGTAATCATATTGAGGAACATATCCACTATTTTCCATAGACAAAGCAACAAAATGAATCTGTTCTAAACCTAAAGTAGTAGCGGTTAGAGCCTCACCACCTGTAGCATAGCTGCTATCAAAGGTGCAAGTTTTAATGACATATTTATTATTCCCAGGCACACCCGTCATATCTGATGCATTGCCAGGAACTGTTATAGCAAGAGCCATAGTATCACTCCTTAATTATGAAGTATTTAATAGAATATAGGGGCAGGAGCCGAAAGGCTCCCACCCCCATAAAGTGGTGGATTAGGCGTTCAGGTCAGCTATTTTCGCTTGTACCCAAAGATTCTTGCAACGCATCTCACCCATTGTATACAGTAGACCCCTAACCACCAACGCATTCGCTGCGAAGTAGTCACGGTTCTCTACATACTGAGTGGGCTGTGCAATAGCCATTTCAATATAATCGGTGTCCAACACATAGATGTTAGAACCAAGTACAGTAGAGGTAGAGGAAACAGACTTAGGCACATCCGCATCTGGAAGGATGGGAATGCCCATGTAAGTTGCCAATACCAAACCAGTTCGGGTACCAGGGAATGTACGCTCAGAGCCTACACCAACCTGATATTCTTCCTGGCCCATGTACCGTTGCTGGGAATTGAGCAGTCGCTCCAATTTGAAGTACTGGTCATGTCCCATCAAAATTAGTTTAGGCTCGCCACCATTTTCCCTAATCTTCTGAATAGCCGTATCAATCAGATTAAGAGAGAGGTCACGCCCTACACCAGCGTTGTGGCTAACGGAAGCAGCAGCGTTCCAACCACCAGCAGTACGTCCTGCTTGTGTTAGGTCAAAGACCCGCACATTCGCAACACCACCGCCAACAGCAGCACCGTCTTCCGCTACCATATCGTCCAAGGAACTGAATCCTGCACGACTGTAGATATACATAATGTCACCAGCTGCCCAAGCGTCGGACAGACCAGTAGCATCCAAAGTAACTTGTCCACCGCTATGAGCAGTTCCACCAGCACCACCAACGGTTATACCCGCAGTAATGTCATGCGCCGTGGCGTTCAAATCATATCGGTTAACTTCGTCACCTATTTTAAAGTGCTTGGCAATAGCATTAGTACTGCCAAAGTCAGCCCTTGCGTCAGTTCCACCAGAAGCTCTAGCAGCTGACAAGGCCAACAGTTCTTCATTTATTTCTTTAATGTGGTCTAGCTGGGCATTTTCATTTTCCAACGCCAACACATCCCCAACACCACCTTCCAACTGCGCCGTAAAGACGGACTTGACGGACGCACCGAAAGTTGTCGAGATGATACGAGGCAAGCTCGATACCGTCTGAATGTCGGAAATGTCAACGGTTGGGATATTCCCAGTTTCAGTCACTGGGCGAGAGCGTCCAGAACCACGGTCAGTCCTAACACGCCAACCAGCCGTATTGCCCCATACTACACGGGGTACCGCATTAAAGAAACGAGTTTGGTTGTTCAAGGCTTGCCAAACTTTTCGTCCGTAGGTAGTATTAAAAATGCCAGTAGCAGTGTCAACCGTAAACGGCGTACCAATGCCAGCACCAGCTTTCTTCATAAACCCAGGGCCGAAAACGCTCTGGTAAAGCCCTCTTTGTGACTGAGATATATACTCAGCTAGGGATGGATTATTAGCCATAATCGTTTCTCCTTAAAATCAAATTTAAATTTATCCTAGTAGTTCCCTTGGAACACCGTCAGTTTCACCCGATTCAACCGCTTCCTGCAACCGACGCAATTCACTATAAGACATTTGCATCATTTGGTCAACAGTCTCATCAGGATTGGATGAAGACTTACGGATTGGAGCAGCACCATCTACTCCCATATCGCCATACTGAATTAGTCGAGGACGGTTTAGGCCATTCTCTTCTTGGAAGCCCATCTTCCGCAAGCGGTTTTCAGTCTCGTTCTGAATCATCTTCTGAACGTTACTATTTTTCTGGGCCACCGACTTCTGTAAATTAGCTATTTGCTTTGCCATTTCTTGAACTTCCTCAGGAAATTCCTCTTCATCGTCGTCTACGTCTTCCTCATCTTCTTCAGGGGGAACATCGTCGTCACCTTCCTTGCTAAATCCATACCCATCTTCGTCTACGCTTTCTTTCAACAATTCTAACTGCTTCTGCATAGCTTGAATAGTGCGTTGCACATTCTCGGTCTTACTGTCGATAGTTACTGCATTCTCTTTATCGTCAGCCTGACCAGTTCCAGTCATTGTCGAAGCCTTCTTCTCTGTTTCGCCCCACTGTGCGCCAGTTGGGTTACTTGAATCAGCTTTGATTAGACCAAAAACTTCACTAGCTACGGCTTTAATTATCTCTTGTTTCTCAATCTGGTCTGCCTCATCTTGAGACATTTCAAACTCCTCATCTTCTGCCTTCGTTAGTCGAGAGTCCATTTTGTGCAACACCTCGGCAACGGCAGCGAGAGCAAGGTTACTCCCCTCAATCTGCTTTTCCAACCGTTCTACAATATCCGAATCTGCCATAATAGATACCTCCATTCGTCTATTTTTGCCAAGGAAGTTGGTCTAAGCCACCTCCGACTCCCAAAAGCGATAAAAAGTACGATATTCGTACTAACTTATTATACTAAATATTCTGAAAAACTTTCGTTATTCTTCAGCAAGTTCTAAAACATCTTCCGTTACAGTTAATTTAAGCATTTCATTCCTAAAATCATATAACGGAACTTGTGCAAGCTTTTTTAGTTTCTCGCATTGCGTACCTTCTGGCATTGCAGCTTCTACTAAATCCAATACTCTGCCTACCATTCGTGAATGTTTTGCAATGATATATTCCTGTAAGGGTGTGACTTTACTTGCATCCATAACTCCTCCTCTTATTCAATCGTAATTGATTTTCCATCAACAGATTCTAAACAACATTCAATAAATTCTTGGAAAGCTAGACTAGTTTTATCATCTATCTCTGTATCACTTTCCTGTGCTTTAATTAAATCTTCTGTATCTGTTTTTGAAGTGCTTCTCGTATACCCCGCCACATGTTGAACGCCTGTTTGTGTACGCCTTTGTTTGGCTCCTACTTGCACTCTTTGCGGTTTTAGCAACAAGGTTTCTAGTTTGTCTTCTTTTACAAAAACTATCGTCACACCATCTGATTCATTCTTCACTTGTATATCATCTAAACCTAAAGACTCTTTAAATTTTTCAACACAAGTATCATTAGAAAACGCTTGTTGTAATGTATCTTTTAAATTCATTCTCACTTCACAATATTAATTAATATACCAGCCTTCTGTAACATTTCTATACTTTGATTATGTACATATTCTTCTGCTGCGACTAATCGAGTTATATTACTATTTGCCATCATTTTAGCACATGGAAAACACGGCATAATGGTGACATATGCGGTCAATTCATCATCAGAACGTAGCTGTAAAAAAGCATTAACTTCTGCATGAATGGCTTCACATACATCTAAACCAGTTCCTGAAGGATATTCTGCTCCCTCACACGGAACATCTGTACAATGTGTGAACCCTGACGGTACACCATTATATCCAGTAGCCACAATATGTTGTTTAGAGTCTACTAATACACACCCTACTTTACGTCTAGGACATGTAGCTCTAGTTGCTACAGTGTTTGCTATCTGTAAAAAATACTCATCTTTATTCTTTTGGCTCTGCTGTCGTTGATATAAACTGGTCATTTTCCTCCATTGCCTTTGCTTGAATTTTCTTATTCGTTATACGCTCTTCTTCTGTAAAACCCCAACGTTTTCTTAATTTAGACCTGTTCTGCAATTCTGTTTTAAGAACTTTTAATTCCTCTGGAGTCAATTCTCCTAAATAACCTGGGTCTAAAATTTTTGCTGGATACCCAGTTTTTTCTGTAAATGTACGTTTTCGCATAATTTATCCACCCAAAAACTTTCTAGGACTTCCCTTTCGTCTTTGCATACCTTTAGAAGTCATACGCCATTTAGGTTCCTGTACCACCTTTTTCCTGATACCTGTTATATCAGAAGCTCGTCTAACAGTCAATACAAGAACAGCCCCACAAATCAAACAACTTAAATCTTTATCTTGATTTACATACATAGAACCACCACATTTAAGGCACATATTATTCATTAATATCATCCATCATAGCTAAAAATAATGGGTGTGTTTCACCCTTTTCTACATAATTCTTTTTACGAGCTTGTAGATTCTGAAGAGCTTCTACAACTCTATCACTTTCAGATGGGTCTAATACATCATCTTCATCAGGAGGAATTTCATCTCCATCTTCAGAACGTCTATATTCTCCTCTTTCACTTCCACTACCCCATACTGTTTTTACCATAGATTGAATTTGAGCATTGGCTGCTGAAGCAACACCTAAGGGCTGCTCTACATCAGCTTCCTCATCTTCTTGATATTTTTTGACCCTACGGGAAATATCATTCATTTTAATATCTTGGTGGGCATCCTTTTTATCTTCCACAGGTTTTCCTCGTTCTATGTATTTTGCTTGTGGTTCTGTTGAAATATCATGCGAATCCGTATTTTGATTAGGTTGTGCGCCAATATTAGAAAAGCTTCCCACACCCGCTTTTTGTAAATAGGATTTATTAGTCCCCCAATCAGGCTTACTAGGAACTGCTTTAGTGGTAACACTTGGGTCTTCATCCTGTGGTTTAGTCGCATGTGTACTTGCATCCATACGACTGTCTAATCCTGACATACTAGAGTTAGGTTGATTATCTGTCCCTATCTCTCTATCCTTTGCAACCTTACGATAGTCTACTTGTATAAGATTATCTTGCGGATTATGAGCAGAAGACCCTTGACCTATTCCATCAACTCGTTTATTCACAGCTTTCTTAATGGGTGAACCCTCTTTAACAAATTGTTCAAGTCTTTCTACCCCACTCTTTTTTGCCTTCCCCAACAACTTTTTACGTGCTTCGTCGTGTTCACGTTTAATATGTTTTAGTTCTTTCCTTGTTTTTTTAGAACCTCCATGAGTGGGAGTAAAAATTCCTGCGTTCTCTGATGTGAAGACAACACCGCTAAGTCCATCAATGCCAGCACCACCATCACCCTCTTTAAGTAATTTTTCATAACCTGAGGCATGTGCAGCCTGTGCCACCTCCTCTGCTTTTTTACGAGAATCAAATGGGCCTTTGCTTCCCCAATACCACTTACCATTTCGATTAGAGATTGGCATTATCTTCCTCCTCTGCATCCCGCCAATTACCAGTTTGTGAAGGATTATAACTTATAACGGGTTTTTCAGAGGGGCCTTTAGGAGCTTTATATATTGGCCCTTGTCCGAAAGAAGCCTTTTCTATATGGGTTACACCCATAGCATTCAAGTCAGCTACAAAATCTACTCCATCTTGAGCAAACCACATCTTAGTTCCTAATGTATTTACTTCTTTAATTAGAGGTGAAGTATATCCTTTATCGAATAAATCACTCATCCAACTCTTTCCTTCAGCCCTTGCATCAGCAATATCATCTACATTGTCTTCTTCCAATGGAGACTTGTCATGCCAATCTGGAGTTACGCCAGCAAACCGCCCACCAAACTTCTTAGCGTCTTTCTCCAACCCATCCCCATTCATCATCTGTTGTAAGGGCACAGCAGGGGCAGGAGCAGCCCCTCCACCTTCTCCACCACCTGGAGCAGCCCCAATCCTTCCAGGGGCCTGATTAACGCCAGGAGGAGCAGCAGGAGCTTGTTGTGCCTGTTGTTGTTGTTGCTGCATCATTTCCATTTGCTGCTGCTGTTGTTCCAAGCCCAAAGCCATTTGTTCTCCTTGCATCTGTATCATGGGGACGGGCTTACCAAATACTAGGAATTCAGCTTCATCCAAAGGTACGCCATTGTCCTTAAGTCTTACATCAAACCCTAGAGCAATGTATTGATTAACAACTTGTGCCCTCTGTTGAGAGAAACTAATTTTAGTGGCTTCAGCCTTTTCTTCAGGATTGGGTAGTCTTAAAGCCCAATCAGTGACACCAAAAGCTTCCAACAACTGTGGGAATACCTTTTCATGGAACAATCTTTGGTCACCTTCCACAACTCTACTCATGACTACTAGTTGTTGGGTTTGTGTAGACAGTCCACCAAATGCTTCTGGTGCGCCCTGCCATGCAGGAGTTACGCCCCAAATAGCAGCAATACGCTCCCTAATTTCAGCCCTAACAGGAAGGTAATCCATTTCCTGCAAAGTATGATACAAACGTACCATATCAACCCTACCTCGATTCTGCCTAGATGATACCGCTACCATAGGAATATAGTTAGGGTCAAGCCTAGTCTGAGCAGCTATGTGTTGTCGTTCTCTCCGTAATGATTCAGGGTCATCCGTAAACACCATCATCATACTAGCTGGCATTTTCCGTTCAAAGAAGTACCTATATAGATTCTTATCCATGCCTATTAAAGTCAGAGCTTTTTCAAACACAGTTAAAATGGGACTCCACCCATAAGTTTCTGATGGAGAGAATTTAGAAATGTGAATTACTTCAGCGTCAAACAAAAACAAATGCTGATTTCGATGATAATATTTATACATGACAGGAATGGTATCTAATTTACATTTCTCATCTTCACATTGTCTAGGCTCTTCTAGGATTTTCTCTCTATGGATAGGACACATAAAGTGAGAGTTTTTCGGTAATCCCGCAGCATCCAAATCAAATTCAATCAAGGCAGGATTCAATCTACGAATTTCTTTCACCTTAGAGCGTACCGTTTTATTATCTATATTCTTATATTCTTTAACTACATACAAGAAAGCATCATCAATACAATTTACATCAAAGTGGAATTGTTTTAATACTTCTTCCAAAGATTGGTCAAAGATATTACAGTCATCCATAAATTCATTGAAACGGTCTTTTTGAGATACGTCTGGATTCTCTACGAGAGGTACCCATTCAACCCCTTTCCTAAAGACTTCAGCTGTAATGTGATGTAATGGTGCCCTAATTTCTTCAACAGACATTGCTAACATTTGTAAGTCCATTACAAGCTGTTGCCGATAAGCCATTTGATGACGTACCCAAGTATTTACTACATGGTCTAAGCCAATGGTTGGGCCTTCCCCAGTTTCCCCACGGGATTTCATCAACTCCAAAAAGCTAATTTGCTCATTCATATTAATCATTGTTTGAGCAAGTTTAGGTACCTCTGGTAGATAATCAGATAACTTCATAAATTAATCCTTAGTCAAATTTTCAATATCTGACATACTCGTTAGTTTGAGTAACGCATTCATTGCCATTTCTTTAAGCTCAAATCCTTCTGACCGATGTGGGCTTTGTTTTGCTGACTGTAATTTTTCCTCTAGTTCTAAAAGCTCCGTCTTTAAGGCTAACATTTCTTCATCTTTTGTGAGCAAATCCCGTTCTAACGAAGCATGTTCACTAAATGAAGCATTTTGTATTACGCCTAGTCTAGCCCCCTCTTTAATCAACGCTATAAACGCACCTTCTGTAATAATGTCCACCCCAGGACTATCATCGGGAATCTCATCATCTGGCCCCAAATCCATTAACGATTCATTCCAAGTATCTAAAATACGCCATGTTTGAGTCGTTTCATCCCTATGAGCTACATATTGTACATCTCTTTCTTTTAAAAACATTCCTACCATAACTTTCCTCCTACTATACTATTATACTTTAAAATACTAATTTTTTACGAAATCTTACATGCACTCCATCCACACGTTTTACAAGTCTCACAACCGCTTTCTTGTACAATCATTGGATTATCACATCCACAGGCTGCTTCTAGGTCAAATAAGGATAGCTGTTTATTAGCTCTATGCCCATTGACCAATACTTCTTTATTACGACTTCCATTACGATATACAGTAATGCCCTTACATCCTGTCTTCCAAGCTAAAATATAAGAATTATTAACATCTTCAATAGAAGCCTCCGAAGAAAAGTTAATAGTTTTAGAAATCCCAGAATCTACCTGGTCTTGAAAAGCAGCTTGCATTAATACATGTGCTTCAGGGTCAATTTCAGGAGCCGTTACATACACATCTTTAACCCAATGCGGAACATCTTGTCTATCTCTTAACAAGCCCCCTTCAGATAGATAAGCCATTAGTTCCTCAGAATAGAATCCATATTCTTGAGCATCTTTCTTGAATTGCTCATTAATATAAAATAGTGTCTGGCCCTCTAAGATATTTTGCTTCCTCCACGCCAACGCAAAAAGAGGCTCAATACCACTGGCGCAACCAGCAATCATAGAAATAGTGCCTGTAGGAGCCACAGTTAAACGACATGCGTTTCGTACATTTTCATGTATTTTATATTTACTATGTTCCCAAGCAGGGAATGTTCCTCTCATAGCTCCCAACTCTAAAGATTTAGCCATAGCAGCCGTTTTAATTATCCCCATCAAATGACTACCAACCTCTCTTGCCAATTCCGAATTATAGGGAATACGTAATTTAATCAATAAATCCGCAAAACCCATAACTCCTAAACCAATCTTACGAGTAGCTTTAGTCATTTGAGCAATCTCAGGAATACTGTAATCATTAGCATCAATAACATTATCTAAAAATTGTACAGCCAAATTAATAACCTGTATCAAACGAGTCCAATTAATAGATTCTTTCCAATCCTCATCAGAGGAGGGCACAACAAATTTAGATAAATTAATAGACCCTAAATTACAACTTTCATATCCCAACAGTGGTTGTTCCCCACAAGGATTTGTTGCAATCATGGGGCCATATTCATTTATCATAGTATTATCCATATTAATTCTATCCAAGAAAATCATTCCTGGTTCTCCGTTTGTCCACGCCCCTTGAATTATATCTTTAAATATTTCTCTAGCAGATTCCCAACAAACTGTTTCTCCAGTGTTTGGGTCTATCAATGGGTGTCTAGCCCCACCCTCAATTACCTTAACCATAAAGGCATTATCAACTGCTACGGAAATATTAAAATTATGAATATCTCCTTCAATATGTTTACAAGCAATAAATTCTCTAATATCTGGATGGTAAACAGACATCACTGCCATGTTTGCCCCATCTCTTTTACCACCTTGCGTTATCATGCTAGAAATACGAGATAGGGTCTTTAAAACCTCAATCGGCCCACAAGCTTTCCCATGTGTTGTTTCAATCCTAGACCCTCTAGGCCGAATTTTAGATAATGCAAAACCTGTGCCACCACCAAATTTCTGCACCATTGCAGCATCAGTAGCAGATTTCATAATGCCTTCCATACTATCTTCCAATGGCAAAACAAAGCAAGCACTCAAAGTACCCTCATCAGTTCCTGCATTCATTAAGGTTGGAGAATTCGGTAAAAATTCCAACGTATACATCATATCAAAGAACTTATCTTCTAACATGCTTATCTCAGAAGGAAGGGTTTCATACTTATGCTCTACTTGAGCTAATGCATGTGCAACCCGTCTAAATAATTCTATATCGTTTTCTATAGTGTTCCCATCTTTATCTTTTAAATAATACCTATGTGTTAAAATAGTTTCAGCCTGCTCAGAAATGTGTGTGTCTATCAATTTTCCTCTACCCCCTATGTCCACAAAATATGCAAAGTTTTCTTTCTGGTACCCAAAATTCAGGTTTGCAGGCAAACTCTTTACAATTAGGGTTTGGGCGGTCAGCCATTGTCAAGTCAGGATTAGTCAACCGCCCAAAATCAAATTTAACGTTGCCTGGAAACCACATTTCTTGAGGGTCTTCCCCTCTACCTTCTAAATCCGCTACCGCCTCTTCCCCCGTTCTAGATACTAAATCAGGCTCAACTATTTCAAGTAAGTTCCCCACATCGGAAAAGCCCATACGTTCACTTTCATGACAAGCTAATAAAGCCATTGCAATAGAAAAGAACGCATCACCATGTCCTTGTGGAGTTTCAGGAGCTTTCAACTCATTATTGACAGACAATATTTGACTAGTTTGCCTAGAATCCCTAAAGAGTTTTAAACGTCCAGAATGTACATATTCTTCCATGATTTGAGCCATTGTGTTCTTAGATTTAAGAGTAAAGGACATGGGCCACCACCCACTATCCAAACCTCTGTCCTCTAACTCTCCTCTTGTATTATCTATATAACCTTTTTCTATATCATAATTATCCATAACTTCATTTAAATATTCTATTTGTGCCGTATAATTCCACCCATCCAACCAAGACTGATGCAATTGAGTAATGTATTCACCCTCTTTTTTAAAGATAACTAAATGGGAGGGGTGTCGCTTCTTCCCTACATCAAAGCCAGCATACAATCTAGCATTTTCAGGCTTATTATATTTTCTATATGCATTCAAATTTCTTAAGCTCTCATCTTCACACTTAGCAATATCTGCCTCATCAAAATAAGATTCAGTATTAAAGTGTGGTTGCAAAAGAAATTCTGATGCAAATGATTTCGGCCTAGCTTTTTGTTGTTGTAACAACCATTCCTCATTATATAACTCAGGCATTAATACCCTTCGTTCAGGTGTTGGGTCTAATGCTGGTAAGACCCTACTAAAGAATCTATCATCTTCTTGCAGCTTTGTCAACAAATCTCCAGGCATCATTGGCGTACCCAACACAATAATGGGAACTCCCTTCAAAGGAATAAACATACTCTCAGTTAGGAAATGGTCTTCTACCTTAGTAATTTGCCCCATATTCAAGGGATTCTCTGGGTCACGCAATACGTCATCAGCAATCAAAGCACCATTAACATGCATACCCCGTTTAAATGAAAAAAGACCGCCATGCCTTATGTCCATAGGCTTTTTATTAACGTAGTAACGAGCCGAAAAATCTGCTTTAGGAGAACGATTATCCATCCATTCAGTGAGGATTGGGTTTCTAGAAATAGCTTTATTAATTTCAGATATGTGATAACGAGCCATACCATCACTATAAGATAAATACAATACGGCTGCATCCCGTTTAGCTTTTAATAATGACCAAACACTAAAAGCGTGGCCTAAGACAGTACTCTTAAAATGAAAACGTGGAAGTATTGCACAATAGTTCAACCCCTCCTCTAAACACATCTCAATATCTTCAGCTACTTGTCCTACGTGCCAAGCATTAAAATACTCAGGATGTTCAAAACTTAACGCCCAAACATTAAGCAAGAAGTCTTTAAAAGACCCGACTTGAACAGATTGAGAACTGGTCAATCCAGAGGATAAACGGTCAAAAGCGTCTGCAAAAGTGGTTACCTTAGGGTCTGTTGTCA
>Ga0208179_1001219_pt1 | contig 13546 bp, 15 predicted proteins | sample Malvired_Geostar_FD_184238 | JGI IMG/M metagenome (GOLD analysis project Ga0208179, IMG submission 184238) | Marine viral communities from the Global Malaspina Expedition - Malaspina viral metaG DeepMed_Geostar (SPAdes) (version 2) | ecosystem: Environmental > Aquatic > Marine > Oceanic | place...
GCTGAAGGTTGGCCCTTCAGATGTTTTTTTAGAAACTCCAATATTTTCCCACATCTTATTTCTTTGTGACGCTGACATTTTAGCCGGTATGCTGGAAGCTGGTTCTACTGGAAGAGCCCCTCTGGTTCCCAGAGATTCATCATATAATTTTACACTTTCCTTATATTCACTCTCTCTTAAATATTCCCTAGGTAATATTTTTCTTGGAAATACAACTGTGAAATTTTCTCTTGTAATTAAATCTTTTTTGTAAGCAGGCCCCTCGTATCGTTCAATTAGATTAGTCCTTATCTCAACTGAACTGAAATCCGGAGCCAGTTCCTTTACGCCTCCATATATATATTTCTGTGTACCAATATAAGCAAAGCCATCTTTCTTTAAATCACTTAAGAATTTCTCAGGCTTTATACCTTCCTTGTTTAATTTTTTTACTATATTTATTACATCCCTATTCGTCCCTTTAGCAAGGTCTGAAGCATCCTTTATGCCTGATATTTTCTCAGGCAATGAGAACCTAAAGTTTTTAGTTTCTTGGTCTAATATAGATACATTTCTATACTCTGGAGGAAGAGCTTCCTTACTATCTCTAGATACAGTTGCTGGAGTAGCGTCCTTTTCTCTTATTTTTATTTCATTTTCAAATGGGGCGCGCACTACCGAAGGTTCTAATTCAGTTGCTAGCTGCGGCTTAACATCTCTTGGTCGGATAGCTACACGATGTAGTTTTTCAGGGCCGGCAGGTATAACAGTCTCAAATACATCGGCAGTATTAAAATTTGAAGACTTTCCCAGCCCCCTTGTATCTACTGTTTCTTTAACTTCAGCGCTAAGTTCTCCATACTTTCCAATATACTTACCAGCTCCAGCCTGACCTTTATCAAATTTACCCTCACCAAAGTAAGCAGGAATCCTAGCCCATTCTCCAACTTCGTACTTAGCTGGTTCTATTGATGAAGGTCTCTCCATCTGAACAGGATTCATTTCTCTTAGTTGAGCTTGTAAATCAGCCAAGTGAGCCTTGTCTTTATCTAGCGCAGCTTTGAATTTCTTCAATCCAGATACATCCGCTGGTTTTTCTCCAGCCTTGCTTGAACTTAATGATTCTTTATATAAATCCTTTTTACTGAGAATATTCCAATTAGTTAAATCATCTAATAAAAATCTATTGGAAAAATGCATATCCTTAATATTTTCTAGAGCTGATTCTTTCATTGCTATTCTCTTCTGAAAATCTTTTATCTCATTTTTTAAAGTATCTCCCCTAGTAATAATTCTTTCTATCTTTGGTACTATCTCTCCCTTAGTTTCAGATATTGGAACATCAACAAATTCACGACCTCTAGCAACAAACTTTTTAGGCGGAGAGCTCTTTACTAAATTTAAATCTTTTATTTCCTGACCTATAATTTCCAGCTCCTGAATTTCCTCAGCTTTCATACCCTCCGGTACAGGCTCTCTTTTCAACTGTTCTCTAGGCAATTGCTCTGGAGCTGCTTCTTTAAATGACAAGAAGCGCTTATTAAATGCTATTTCAGCTTCCTCTATAGATTCTGCATATATTCTATCTCTACGCGGTAGGTCATCCTTTAATATAATATCTTCCTTGCCTTTTTCAAGTTTACCTGAGAAGTGTTCAAACTCAACGTAAGGTTTTGCTTTTGGATTATCTTTTGTTGCTGGAGGCTTATCTACTGAACGTACTAAATGAACAAGATGGTCTCCCATTCTCTTGCGCTTTGCTGGTTTACCTAAGCTGACAGGCTCACGCTGGGTAAGCATCTCCATGTCTACAAACAGGTTTGGACTGTCCTTTAGAAATTTCATACCACTATCATATAAATTATCAACAGTCTTACTGCCATATACTTTTTGTCTGGCTACTTCTGGCGTATCTCCCATTGCTATAAACTGATTCATAGCTTTTTGTTTAGCACCAACCCTATCTAAACCGCTTGTTATCCCATGCATTAATACAAGAGTAATTCCATGAGCCAAGCGCTCTTCAAATGGAATATCTTCCTGACCCATATCTGACATATAAGCTCCAGCCATAAACATACCAAAATATTCTCCAGCTTGTATTGATTTTCTCATTCCTCCAGTAAAATTACTTGAAAATATACGAGTTCCAGCTGCTCCAATGCCTGTAAATAATCCAGCTGTAACAGCGTCAGCTTGAAGTTGTTCCCAGCGTAGACTAAGAGGACTGTCAGGCTTCATATGCGTCTGCCCATATAAAGCGAATGTACTGAAATTTCTCACTCCTAAATCCATAGCCTTAGCATACTTTACATACTCTGGGCCTCTGGCCGCTATAGATTGTATACCGCGTCTATACATTTCGCTCTTACCAAGAATATTTCCAAGCCCTCCCCTTGGAGCTGCTTTTATAAATCCAGCTACCTCAGCAGCATCAACTTGTCCGAGAGGCCCGCCTGCCCTAGCCATTGTTCCAAGAAATTTTTCTGTAGCTTTTAATGAGTCAAATGGCTTACCTGCCTTCTCAGCGGCTCTAGCGGCTGTCAATATTTTTGATATATAATGAACACTTTGAGCTGCTTTTATAGGTATACCTACGCCTCCTGTAAGCAAAGAAAATGGTAAAGCTCCTAAAACAAAACCGGTTCCAGAGCCAATAGCTCCTGCAAGCTGTTCACTAAAACCCTCAGCTTCAGGAAGCTCAGGTTCATACATACCAAGAGGCCAAATAGCCTCCCAAGCTCTCTTGGCAAAACGCTCTCCTAGGCCAACATATTCTTCTGTATGTTGTGGTGCATATGAAGGAACTTCTTCAGCTATACTTGGTAAACCTGTGGGGGTAGTGCGTTGTTCTGTAGGCGTAAACTGTTGCTTACGCTGTTCTAAGCGGTCATATACAGCTAATACATCTTCATCGCGATAGTTTGTTAATCTAGGATACTGTTGTCTTAATGAATCCAGTACCTGCTGCTGATTATAAGGGGGAGGCATTGTTTGTATTGCCTATTCTATGCCGCCAGATAATATATCTTCTATATCCTGTTGATTTTGTAATTGTGCTTCTGCGGCATCTTGAGGACTAGCATAGACTCCACTTATAGGTATATCTACATCTTCAAAAGCAAGAGCCGTAGGAGAACCTCGGCCTATAGCAGCAATATTCAAAGCTCCCCTGCCAACGGCTCTAGCTCCCTCACCAATAACATCTTTAGCTTTAGCCATTGTTCTACCGTAAACTGTCTCCAATTGTTCATATATTTTTCTAGCTTCTTTTTCAGTAACATTTCTATTTAATATTTTACTTAATGTTTGCTTAGCTTTACGAGCATTAAATATTTTTCTTTTTTTATCCTTAGAAATCCACATAAAATTTTCATCTTTCCATAAAGGTGACTTACTTACTTTCTCAGCTTCAGCGCTTATTTTAACTACAGGTTCAGGTTTTGGTTTAGGTTGTTTTGGCGGTGGCGGAGGCTGTTTTTGCATCCCCATCGCTGTAAGCCCTTCAACTCCTGCGGCTTCAACCATAGAAGAAAGCACCGTATCATAGTTACTTAGAATTGCTTTAATTTGGCTAGTTGTTCCTACATCAGCCGCCTCTTTATAAAGACCTTGTAATATGGAAGCGCCCTCTTTCAATATAGCTATTTTATTGGCTTGCAATCCAGTGGCCCATTTTATTGTTGTAGGCAATCTTTCAAGCTCTCTAAGAGCTCTATCAGGTTCCATTGTGCCCCACGCTGAAGTGTCTATACCTATTTCATCTAAACCGGGTATTCTTTGTATACCAGCCAGAGTTTGTTTAGCATATATTCCTTCAATGGCCATTTCAGCATCTAATTTAAAAGACTTACCATACTTTGTATCTAAAATACTGGAATGTTTATTTATAACTTCTCTTATCTTTGACGAATTACCGGTAGCTTTAGCTTGACTAATTTCACTCCTAGCTAACATAACAGCATCAGCAGTAGCATTCAGTGTAGTCTCAACATTCTTCATACCAAGCTTTCCAGCTAATGGAGCGCTGTGTACAGGTGACATATCTTCAGTAGCTTCAAAGAAAAGATTGGCTTCAAAAGTTTTCTGAGCAAGAGCGCTGCTATCTTTATCAGTAGCTATTTTAGCTTCACTTTTCTGTCTATCTAAAGCTAAGTTCTCTTGAGCTAATTGATAATTTTTATCAGCCATTTCTTTTGTGTATTCTAGTTCACGGTCAGCCCTAGCTTGCTCTGGGTCAAATAATGTATCAGCTATACCAGCAACTGTTTCCCAAACATCTGGAGCTTCTTTCAATGCTATTGGTCTGTGACTGTATACGTCACTAGCCTGCAATAAATTCCTAGCCATCTTATTCTCCTATCCTAAATCCTCAAATTCATAAGTACCAGCAGACATATCAGCAAGTACATCCTGCATGATTTGTTCTCTGTACTGTTTTCTTAAATCTTCAGAGCCGCGTGTATATTGTTCAGTAACTGCTTCTCTCTGCTTACCAGACTCTCTAATTTCTGCTCCAGTTTGACCAGCAAAACCGCTGGCTCCTGTTCCTCCAATACCCGGCATTTTCCTACCTAAATCTTGCTGCATACGGCGCTGTTGTGTAGGGTCATACGCCTGTATATTTTCTAAATATTCTGAGCCGGGAGTCTGAAGATTCATCTCTCCAAATATACTTTCTATACCAGTAGAATATATATTACTTGGTTGAATCAACTGACTCTGAGCTGATGGTGGAGGAGTATAAGCTGAAGCCGTGGCAAGAGCTGTTCCTAATGTTGACTGAGCTGTGCCTGTTGTACCTCCGCCAAATCCTGTTGGTGATGTTGGTAATCCTCCAGAACCTGAAGCTGGTAATCCTCCCATACCTGCAGACTGTGCACCATAAGTTTGAGAAGTTGGCCCATATTGATATTGCGATGGACTTGTATAACCTCCTGAGCCTGTAGTTTGAGGCCCAACTGGATTACCTTGATAATCAGTAGCATAACCACCGAACTGAAATTTCTTAAGAGGAGTACCAAGGCGCTTATCCATAGCTGGCATCATGTAATCCATTAGTGAGTAATCATCTATACTACCGCCTCTTTTATATTTATTAATATTTACAGCTGTTTTGTCAGGCAATGCGCTTTCATACATACCAGAAGGTATTGAATAATATCTCCCCATCTCTTCATTAAACTCAATAGAATTTCCTAGCCCTATCTCAGCTAGCGCCATTTCATCCCAAGTTTTGTGCCCTCTTCCCTTTAATACCATACCAGTGCGTGGGTCTAAGCTACCCATATGTCCTTCCTTATCTCTGACAGCGCCAGATTCTAATGCTGTTTTCATATCGAATCGAGAGCTTTCTGGGTCAAATTTATCAACATTACCGCCTCTTTGTTTCTTAATAGGATTAGTAAATCGTCTTGATGTAGCCTGTTTTAAATACTTCTGTAATTCAGTTTGCCAGTCTACTGCTTCAGCTATTTCCTTGGAGCCTTTACCAGTCTTCCTCATTTTTGCTAGACTTTTTAATATATCTTCTTTATTTGATGACAATATAGCCTTTATTCCGCCCTTACCCATCTGAAGAGTAGCCTTAGCTCCTCCACCCGGCATAATCATTTCCATTAATTCTTCCGGGCCCATTTCTTCTGTAGGCTGTCCAAATATATTCTTACCAGCTGGTATAGTGAATCCTCCTTCTTGCATTCTACTTAATAAACTATCTGATACCGTCCCACCATGCGAATATCCATCTTCCCTAGCTTTCTTGGAGCTTGGGTCTAGCATATTCATAAGCCAGTAAAAGAACCCGGGGCCGCCAGCGTTCTCAACAGCTTTATCTGTTATTACAAATTCACCGGGAGTAAGCATTGCCGGTACTGTATCTGTATTTCTTTCTGCCATAACTATCTCCTGTATAACATATCTATTAAAGCTCTATCATCTCTTACCATACCGCCTTCATTATATGTTGGGCCTGCGTATGCTCCACTTGTAATATTACTCCAAGGACTATATTGACCAGTTATAAGGTCTTCTCCGAAGCTAGCTCCAAAACTAGGAGGTTCTGGTAGTTGATAACCAGCCTGAGCCCATGGTTGCTGTTGTAAAACATCTGAACCACCCTCAGCTAAAGACAACATTCCTCCCAATAGACCTTGTTGTCCAGCCTGAGCTCCGAAACCAGACTGTGCATATTCAAATGGGTCTTGTTCTCCCATAGAAGCAAGTTTAAATCCACCAGAGCTCGGCATCTCACCATAAGCTCCATATCCTCCTAAGTTTTCAAGTGGCTGAACTTCTTTAAGTTGAGTTGTAAAATCCGCCAATGCATCTCCCCTGCTTTGCTGAGCTATATCACCAAGTTGCCCAGCAAATGGGTCTACAGCAGGAAGACTCATAGTAGCTTCTCCTGCTAAAGGAACTTCAGTAGCGCCTAATATTGATTCAGGCGTAGCAGCTTTAGCTTTTTCGTATGCTGCTTCAGCTCCCTCATTAAATGGAGTTAATTCTTTACCTGAATATTTACCAACGCCAAGTCTAGCTTGAGCATAATCTCCCCAAGTATCAGCTCCAGATTCTTTTAAGAATTCCTTACCGCCAGATTTAGCAGTGCTCATAGCTTGTTTACCAGCTATACCCCTATATAAATCAGTTAAGTCTCCTTCAGCAGCGCCTAGTTTTTTTCTTTCTCCCGCTAACCATTTCGACTTATCTAGCCCAGTTCCAACTTTATCGCCATAGCCAAGCTTGGCTCCAAAATATGCGCCAACACCGCTGCCAACTGTCTTAGCTGCTAGTAAAGCCCCGGGGCCAAGTATTGGAGCTAATAATGCTTTAGTACCCCATTCAGCAGCTTTACCAAAAACCTTGCCAAACAATCCTGCTTTCTTTTTCTTAGATTTTATTTGTTTAGCTCTACGCTGTACATCTTTAGTCGCTTTTGTAATAGACCTGAATCTTCCCAAATTTCCCATAACTCTACTACCGCCAGAATAAGCTGGGCCGCCATACTGCAGACCTAGTAGACTGTTTCCTATAGAACCTCCACCTTGATAACCTTGACGGTTAGGCACTGTGCCGCCGCCATAATATTCTAGTAAATTATTTTTGTATGCCATAATCTTTATCCTATTTATAATGCTTCAAAGCTAATTTCATGTTCAGAGCCAGCGCCATCCTGAAAATATAATTTATTATCAGTTTTTGTATATATTTTTCCATAATTAGCATCGTTTGATGGAGTGCTGGTTTCTTTTAAAGCTATAGCTCCACCTTCAAGCGTCAAATCCGCATTAGCCAATGGTGATACCCCAATACCCAAATTACCAGCATTGTCTAATGTCATGCCAGTAGTAAGGGTTGTAGAACTTGTCGGTGTAGTCATAAATTGTATCATAGTAGACCTGCTTGAACCAGACCATGTAGCTTGCGGCCTTGCCCTTATCTGAGCTCCATATTCAAAGGAATCTCCATCCCATCCTGACCAAAGTACACCGCCTAAAAAATCAGTAGTAGCAGAGGCATTTGTTAGGGTATCGGATGAGCGAAATAATAATTCAGGCCCGCCAGTGCTATGGTTCTCTTCAATAATAATATTAGCTGTATTATCACTGGCAGTAATATGTAATGGCGCTTCCATGGCACGCTCACCTATACCTAAATTATTTTCTATTATAGCTGAACCCTTTACTTCTAAATCTTTATCAACAAATTGATTACCATCCATAGATAAAGCAACTTTCCATAAAGCGCCTTTACTCTTTTTATACAGTGTTAGTTGTTTATTGCTTTCCTGAGCAAATACCTGCTCTCCATCTCTCATTGCCCTTACTGCAGGAGAATGACTTATTGCGCTTTTCATATCTCCTGATGCTACAGAACTTTCCTTAGCATTCTGCACTCTTCTTATATCTCTATCAAGCGTTATTGGCATTACGACACTCTCTTTTGTATTTGCCTATATACAATTGATATATCATTAATATCAAATGTCTGTCCAGCTTCTTGCTGTGGTTTTAATCTAAACTGTATACTTTGACAGGATTGTATATTATCAGCTGTAAATGTAGCAACATCCCATGCGGTAGAATCATTTAAATCACCAGAGTGTGTTCCTGCTGGTGCAACATTTGAACCAGTAGAAAAATCACTCCAACTATCCTTGCCATCTATAGAATATTCTAATGGTGTTAATTGGTCATGACTTGATTTATAAGTGGCATATACTTTATATACTTTCTTTATATGCGATGGGTCGCCAAAATCTATATCTCTGGTAGTTATATTAATTTTAGCTTGATTAGCAGAAACATCACTCCAATACCTTGTCTCAACTGTAGTTGAACCATCATAATAACAAAAGAAAAGATTACCCTGCCAGTCTGTAATGAAATTAGTATATTTCTTCTGGTCTTGAAATGCATTATTAGCAAAAATCCATGAACGTGTCTTAAAATCGTATATATAAGCATCACCACTACTAACCGAACCATTTGCCGCCACTCCACCATAATTAGCACTGGTATGGTCTGCGCCACTACAATCTTTCATTACTATCAATTGTTTACGGCGCTTCTCATAACCAACTATACTAAATCCTATAATATTAGAAGCGTACATAAAATCACTCCAAGAAGGAGGAAACAATGCATTAGCGCCACTGGTATCAGCTATTTTATTATCTATCAGATTTGTTATTTTACGACCATCATATAGATAGCATCCACTCTCATTAACCCAACATATACCATAGTCAGTGCGTGTAACAGCTGCTGGATGTTGGACACCATTATGTTTTATATTCTCTTCAAGAAACCAGTTGGTATCGGATGGAGATGATATATTAATAATCTGTACTGACTTCTGTTTAAACGCCAGTAATCTATCAGCATACTCTTCTAACTTTACATAGTTCTCGGCATCACCCTTTACAACATCAATAAAATTTGTTGATGGAAAAGTGTCAAATTTATTTGGCATACTATACATAACTCTATCACCATAAACCACAGGCTGACCTGTTTCTGAATTAATTATTTTTACATTAGCTATAAATGTGCGCCTATTGGTAACAACAGCTGTTTTCCATCCTTCATTTATACCTCCTAATGAAATCGAATCTATTGTAGGTGAATATCCATTAATTGTATCGTATGTATCTAAATTCTGTTTTAACGAATCAACAAGCTCAGTATATAATTCAGTTTCTCCAGCTCCGATATTATCAGCAAGTGGATTCCAACCAGTTAACCCTCCAACGTCACTTTCAGTTCTTTGCACATAGTCAGAGTCTAATGATGCTCTAGCTCCTTTTCTAAGACTTATATCTAGAAGTAAAGTCCAAGGTTCATCATCGCTACCGCTAGGCCTATAATATATTCTGCCACCACTTACTCGGTTTCCAAAATCTTTAATAGCTCTCACTCTTAATGTTAATCTATTACCAGCAGTTACTGTAAAGGTATTACTTGACGTTGGTATATATAATAATGATTCTTGATTATCATCATATATAAAACTTGTCGCTATCTGATAAGTATCTGCAATCCATGTGCTCGCGGTATCTGCTACCTCTATAAAACTTAAGTTAAAACCGGCTCCTGCTGTAGGATATAGCCCTGAACTTCCAGCTCCAGCAGTAGTATCAACAGCAGCTACTGTTGGCGCTGGGAGAGAATTTAATTCACTCTTAAAATCATGAATCGTATTTTGTATTAATACGTTATTAGATGTAGTATTCTCAAAATGTACACGCTCTATATATCCAAACCATCTAATTATAGAAGAATTCTCAAAATCAGTATCACAAGCTCTTATTGCATTATCAACAAAATAATATGATATCTTCGAGTCATTAGTAGCCAACATTGTATTGGTTCCGTCACTTCTTAAATTCATCTGGCTAACATCCCAAGCTGATGAACCCTGCGTTCTCTTCCATATATCTACAGTACCAGTAGCAGCATCTGCAAGAGCAACAAAGGTCTCCCCTATTACATGGCGTTTTATTACAGCTGAAGTATCTGCTTCTGAAACCGGAGATGGAGATATTTTTAAATTTTCAGTAGATGCTGAAAAAACTTTATAAAAACCATTATTTTTAGCAGTACCAGTTACAGATATTACACTTCCTACTGGAAACTTTGAATAAGCATTGCTGTCCTGAGTCTCTATTGTATTAGATGGAGCTTCATCTGCGGCAAAATCTATATTTGAACTACCGGTAATTTTATAACTAGAATTTTCCACTCCATAATCAGATTCAAATACCGCTAATCCATAACCTGAAGTTGCAGTAGCTGTCGCGTCAGCAATAGTACCCTCATACCCAGCTTCTCCTCCCCTAGTACGTATAGCGCCCTGCTTGTCTATCATTATATCTACACCATTAGCAAGCTCATTATCCTTCAAATCGCGTGGGTCTTTCAGGTTATTTATACCGCCTGAAAAATTGTTCATTGTATATGTTTGCTTAGGCACTACGCTGACCTCACTAAAAAGTCTTCCACTGTTCCTCTGCCAGCCATACTGTTATAGTACTTCTTCCAGTACTCAGCCTGACCTTCAGCGCTTGATGGTAATGGTTTAGGTATGCGTCTATAATGTAGGCGACACATCGCTATCTGTACTGCAACATTGGTCTCCAGTAGAAAATCCCAGTCTTCTTCCTTGGGGTCTACAAAATAGGATAGCTTAACCATAGTAGCATCAGACACTTTACGCATCAGGTCTTTACGATAATGCAAATAGTTCTTGCATATATCTACAGAGACCCATGGCTCGCATTGAAAAAGACCCCTAGCAGGCCCTTTTATCTGTTTTAGGTACTTATACCCGCTCTCTACCTTTCCAGTCTTATATACAAGCTCTGAGGCTTCCGGAGAGTATAAATCCATCTTCTTTAAAATGCGCTCTATAAGGTCTTTAACTTGCGACTGGTTCAGCATACTGTTCTATAAGCTCTTTTTAAGTTGACCAAGCCAAGCGTCATCCAGCTTTGTCTTGGTTGATTTAACATACTTATCAGCTAGGCTTAAAAACATCTCTTTCAAGAATGCTTCGCTAAGAAATGCCTTAGCTCCCTTAACTAATATGCCTCTGACAAACGGAATATATGCGGCTCCTCCCAGAGCTACAACTGTACCCAGTACTGCCTGCCAGTTATCTTTTAATAAATCCATGTTTTACCCTTTCGTAAATAGATAGCCAAATAAACTTGAGAATATAACAGACAGCATAGCACCTATGGCTCTAACGCCCGACATACTACTCTCTAACACTCTTACCCGACCATTCTGTTCTTTGATTAATACCTTTACTTCGTCCAGTGAATCTTTAATATGATGGATATCGGAACCCTGCTTAGCGCTCATTAATGTTAGTTCCTCCAGCCGTGACTGTACACCAGACCTGTAGCTTTCAACTTCCTTATGATTCATCGCTTTCTCCCGCCTTGACCACGATAACTCTTGAACTTTTTTTTGGTTCCTCGACCATTTCCTATTCTAGTTTTCTTCATCTTTTTCACTTACCATTTATCCTGCCCTTCATAAAATTCATATCATCACTGATATCATTTATTTCTTTCAGCATATCTTCATGACGCCTGTCCCTTGATTCATCTGAACGATTCCAGCGGTCTATAAGCTTTATAGTCATATTCTCTATTTCATGAAGTTTCTTCATTAAAGTCTTCTGCATAAAAACTATCTGCGCGGCAAACAGAATTATAATAACTCCTATCGCTCCATATTCTGCATACGTTTCCAACATCACTCACCGATGAACCTTTCGATTAAATCGTAATTCCTTACTGCTATAAACAACACCATTACGAAGACTGCTGGAGCCAGTAACGGTGACTTTACCTGACTTAGAATCAAAGAGTTGTCCCCAACTATTTTCAGAATCAATAGTGATTCTATTACCCACAATATTATGCTTAGTTGTCTCACTCATAACTCACACTTACATAGGCCATTGGTGTTGTATTTTGTAAATATTCCCCCGGAATAAAAGCAGTATTAATACCAGAATAATGGCCCAATATCTTTTTTCCGCTTTCTAAAAATATCTCTTTAGTCCCAGACCACGCCACACTATCATCTGTAATAAGGTAGGCATGGAAATAAGCATCATACTCCCCCTCTTCAAGATGATAAATATAGTAAGTAAACTCTGGATACCATGTATTCTCATAATCATAATTTGGCCTAGCATCGCACCAAAAATACAGAGGTACTTTATTCTGTGCATCAATGATACGGTTTTCATAGGTAACATAATCATCACCACACGATGTTAATAACAATGAAAAGTACAACAATAATTCCCAAGGAAATGCCAGTGCTAGTATTAATTTTTTCATTTCTCTATTGGTTTGTCTGTCATTTCTGGCATACCACAAGTATGTGCTTCTTGCCCTCTACAGCATTGTGGCGTAGTATCTTCTGGCTCAGGTTGTATACCTACACAAGATGTAATCATAAATAATATTAGTATTAATTTTTTCATTTCTCTTTTTTAAACATCTTCTGCAAGAGGCTTTTATTTATCTCTTCCAATTCAGCATTTCGTGAATTTTCTATTACCATTAATCTTTTATCTATAGCGCTGTAATTCATCTTTAATTCAGATATATCAGATTTCAATGTAAACCATGCTGTCACCATAGCGCCAATTAATCCTACTAATTGAACTAACCAGCGTATATTTATAGTCACATTCAAGCTGTCGTCTATTTTCGCCACTTACACCACCATCCATGCCGCTAATCCTATCTCAACTACTAAATCTGATATTGTATTATTAAGCCATTTCTGTTTACTGCTGTATGGTTTCCAGCCTTCTATTTCCCATTCCAATACTTCCCAAGCAACACCAATAATAGCAACCCATCCAACTGCCCATATATCTGAGGCTCCGCACCATAGTGCTGCCTTACATATAAATGCACCAGCCGCCATATGTACTGCTGTCCAATGGTCTAGCCAGCCATTTCCTGTTAAATAACCTACTATTCCATGATGAAAATCTAACTTCATAATTCACTCACTTTCGCTAATAAAGCGTCTTTAGTATCGCTTGCGGAATATTCAATATTTCTTACACTTAAAAATTCTTTTATAGTATCCTTAGAGTCTGAGCCTGATGGATGGTCAGCCTTTACTGTAGCCACTCCATTTATAAGCTTGGTCTTACCTATTATCAACCGGCCATGCGTATCACTATGTTTCTTAGAGCATTCAGCGTCATAGAACTCTTCAGCGGTCTTAAAACTATTTGTTTTTTTCTCTACGCTACCATCAACATCAACAAAATAATTATAGGACGAAGGGTAAGTCAGGGTTTCAGTACTGCCGTCACGGTATTTCTTTATACGAGTAACACCCGGCGTTGCATTTCTATGAATACGTATACGATGACCCTGACTACACCTTCTTATAATCATGCTACTGCTTCTACCTCTTCAGGTTGTTCTTCAGCTTCTTCAGCAGTAAGTGATTCTCGAAGCCTGACAATGAACGCCTCTTTACCAACCTCTAACTGCTCACGCATGAAAGCATTGGTA
>Ga0208179_1001223_pt1 | contig 13525 bp, 15 predicted proteins | sample Malvired_Geostar_FD_184238 | JGI IMG/M metagenome (GOLD analysis project Ga0208179, IMG submission 184238) | Marine viral communities from the Global Malaspina Expedition - Malaspina viral metaG DeepMed_Geostar (SPAdes) (version 2) | ecosystem: Environmental > Aquatic > Marine > Oceanic | place...
GGCGCGCGACTTGCCGAGCTTGGCCCATGCCGTCCCCCTTCGGGACGGGTTCGGCTCTTAACCGTGAGGGGGAAAGAGACATGGGTAACGAAATCGATGTCCACCTGGGTAAGCGTCTCCGTCGTCGCCGCCGCCTGCTGGGTCTGACCCAGCAGCAATTGGCCGGCGCCTGCGGTGTGAGATTTCAGCAGATTCAAAAGTACGAGTGCGGCGCAAACCGCATTTCGGCCGCCCGCCTCTGGCAACTTTCCGAGGCCTTGGAAGTCCCCGTGGCCTATTTCTACGATGGCCTCTCGGCGGCGGCGCAGGAACGCGCCGAAGCCTGCGACGCTGGCGGCGAAGTGCTGGCCAGCAAGGAGACCATGGACCTCATCCGGGCCTATTATCAGCTCGGCGAACGGCCCCGGCGACGGCTTCTCGACCTGGCCAAGTCCTTGAACGGCGACGGCGAGCACGGCTGAACTTCTAAACTCCAGGTCTGGAGCGCGTTTCGGCCGCGCGGTTGCGGGATTTCGCTGCGCCGCGCGGCGGGCTAAACGATCAGGCATGCTCAGCCCTGATCGCGTGACCGCCCTCGAAGACCTGATCCTCGAGTTGAACCAAGCCGCAGCCGATGTGGCCCTGCCCCTGTTCCGCGCCGACCACGGGCTGGAGAACAAGGGCGGCGCACCAGGCCTCAACGCCTTCGATCCGGTCACCGCGGCCGACCGCGGGGCGGAGGCTGCGATTCGCAGGCTGATCGCCGAGCGCTTTCCCGAGCATGGGGTGATCGGCGAGGAATATGGCGAGGACCGGCCCGACGCCGAATTCGTCTGGGTCCTTGACCCTATCGACGGCACCCGATCCTTCATCTCCGGCCTGCCCCTGTGGTGCGTCCTGATCGGCCTGCGGCATGAGGGACGTCCCGTCTTGGGTTCGATCGGCCAGCCCTATCTGGACGAGGTCTATGTGGGCCACGCCGGGGGCTCGCGCCTGGTCGCGCGGGGAACCTCGCGGCCGTTGAAGGTGCGCCCCTGCCCCAAGCTCACCGACGCCACCATCTCCACCACCGACCCCGAGGCCTGTTTCAACGGCGCCGAGCTGGGCGCCTGGACCCAGGTGCGGGCGGCCTCACGGCTGGCCAGGCTCGGTCTCGACGCCTACGCCTACGCCATGGTGGCGGCCGGCGCGATGGACATGGTGATCGAGGCGGGCCTGAAGTCCTGGGACATCGAGGCCGCCATTCCGGTGATCGAAGGGGCCGGCGGCCTCGTCACCGACTGGCGCGGCCAGGCTGTGGGGAGCTCGGGCGGCCAGGTGGTGATCGCCGGCGACCGGGCCTGCCTGGACGAGGCCCTGGTGGCGCTCAGGCGCTCGGCGAAGACGATCTAGTCACCTCCGCCACGAGGCCGTCGAACTCGGTCCAGAAGGCGGCGCGCCGGACGTCGGTCTCCATCAGGATCTCGTGCAGGGCGCCCTTGACCACCACCAGCCGGCCGTCGGGCAGGCTGCGGGCCACGTGATCCTGGGCGGCGTTGTCCACCAGCCTTTCCTGCTCGGCCTGGCAGATGACCACCGGGATCGTCACCGAGGCGAGATTGGCCGGCCTTGCAAAGAAATCGGCGGCCCTCAGGGCGAAGTCCAGCCAGCCCCAGGTGGGCGCCCCCAGCGCCAGGTCGCGATTGGCGGCGATCTGAGCCCGCGCGCGGGCGAACCGCGTCCGGTCGTGGGTCAGGACATTGTCGTCGAAGGTGTCGTCGAAGGGCTTGCCCGGATCGCCCATGCAATAGCCGCCGGCGCGGCCCATCAGGCGGTTCAGCCCCACCAGCAGCCGCACCGCCTTGGGATAGCGGCCCACCCGGACCCCCAGCATGGGCGCCGACAGGATGGCGCCGGCGAACCGGTCGGCCTGCCCCTTGGCCAGGGCCAGCAGGGTCAGGCAGCCGCCCATGGAATGTCCCATGGCGATCCACGGCTTGGGCAGGCGGGCCTCAAACTGCGCCAGCAGGGCGTCATAGTCGGCCAGAAAGGGCTCGACGCCGTCGGCGTGCCCCTTCAGCCGATCATCGGCCAGATCGCGATGGGACAGGCCCTGGCCCCGCCAGTCGTGGGCCAGCACCACGAAGCCGCGCCCCGTCAGGTCGTCGATGACCTCGAAATACTTCTCGATGGGCTCGGTGCGCCCGCCGCTCAACACCACCGAGCCACGGACCTCGCCCTTGGCCGGGAACAGGGCCGCCCGCAGCCGCGCGCCCTTGGCGCCGACAAACCACTCCGCCGCCCCGCCATCTGGGACCGGGGCCGTGGGGATTGCGGTCAGGGGGGCGGGTTCGGACATGGGCGGCTTCCTTCAGGCGGCTCGGGCGTCAGGCGGCTTGGGCGAACAGGGCCTGGATCTTCGATTGCATGGACATGGCCAGGCCCATGTCGGACATCCGCATTTTTCGGCTCATCAGGGCGGTCATGGGGTCGAGGCGGCGACGGCCCAGGGCGACGATGTCGTCCAGGCTGATGGTGACCACGAGATCGGCCGGGGCGTCCTGATTGGTCACCTGGTCGCCGGCGATGTGAATGAAGCCCGCGCCCTTCAGATCGATCTTGACCACATGGGGCAGCGGCTCGCCGGCCTCCAGGGTCTGGGCGATGCGGGCGGTGAGCTGTTCGATCGTAGCCATCGGGTCTCCGTGAGGGCGCGGAGCTTGGCCTGCGCCCGCCTCGAAGTAAACCGGGCGACGCCCCCCGTGACAGGGGCCGGCGAATGGGTCAGGATGTTGCGAACAGTTCTCAAAAAGGGAAGACGCTCCGATGCGCAAGCTCGCCCTCGCCGACCTCGACGCGATCTACCGGGCCCCGGGCCAGGTGGTGCTGGACAAGGTGCTGGACCATGTGGAGCGCCACGGCCGCGCCTTCATCGAACACTCGACCTTCTGCGTCATCAGCTCGGCCGGACCCGATGGCGCGCTCGACGTCTCGCCCCGGGGCGGCGAGCCGGGCTTCGTCCATGTGAGCGAGGACGGCAAGACCCTCTTCCTGCCCGACCGGCCGGGCAACAACCGCCTGGACACGCTGCGCAACCTGCTGGCCGGCGAGGGCCGGATCGGCATGATGTTCATGATCCCCGGCTTCGACGACGTCTATCGCGTCAACGGCCGGGCCAGCGCCACCGACGACGGCGACCTGCTGGCGAGCTTCGAGGAGTTCGGCCGCCTGCCCCGGCTGGTGCTGATGATCGCCGTGGAGGAGACCTTCCTCCACTGCCCCAAGGCGATCATGCGCGGCCGGCTGTGGGACCCCGAGGCGCAGCTGGACCGCAACGCCCTGCCCAGCGGCGCGGAAATGGTCTCCGACCAGCTGAACCTCGGCAAGCTGCCGGTCACCAACGAACAGATCATCGAAAGCTACCGGAAGGTGCTCTGAGCCCGCCTCAGGTGGGCTTGATGAACCGCAGGGTCATGCGGTCGCTCTCGCCGATGGCGTCATAGGGGCCGCTGTCGAAGGTGGGATCGGCCGGCTCCCCCCGGGCCGAGGTGCGCCGCACCGGCGGCAGGGTCCAGACGCCGAAGGGATGGTCCTTGGTGTCGCGGGGATTGGCGTTGATCTCGCTGGCCTGGTCGAGCAGGAAGCCCGCCTCCTGGCCCAGGCGCGCCACATAGGCCTGCTCCACATAGCCGTCGCCGGCGGCCGGATCCTGGACGCCGCCCGCCGCGGCGCGATGCTCCACCACCCCGAACACGCCGCCGGGCTTGAGGGCGGCGAAAGCGTCGGCGAACGCCTTGTCGACAATGCCGGCGGCCATCCAGTTGTGGATGTTGCGGGCGGTCAGCACCAGATCGGCCGAGCCTTCCGGCGCCATCGGGCCGCTGGTGGCCCCGAAGGCGGTGATCTCCACACCCCCATAGAGCCTTGGCCTCGCCCGCAGCTTGGCGCGGTAGGCCTCCACCACCTCGATGGCGGCGGGGTCGTTGGGCTGCAGGTTGGCCGCATAGAGCTTGCCATTGGAGGCCGCCAGGAAGGGGGCCAGGATGTCGGTGTACCAGCCGGCGCCGGGCCACATCTCGACCACGGTCATCCCCGGCTTCAAGCCGAAGAAGGTCAGGGTCTCGACCGGGTGGCGGGCGGCGTCGCGGGCCACGTCCTGGGGATCGCGCCACCCCCCGGCGACCGCCTCTTCCAGGGTCATGGCCGAGGCCGGGACGGGCGGATCGCCCGCCTCATCGCCGCGGCTGCAGCCGGCCAGGGCCATGCCTCCGGCCGCAAGGCCGGAGAGCATCAGACCCCGTCGCGATAGGAACGACGACGGCACGGATCAGGACGGCTTCACGAAGCGCAGCGTCATGCGATCGCTCTCGCCGATCGCATCATACTTGGCCCGATCGAAGTCGGGGCTGGCCGTCTCGCCGCGGGCTGCGCTCTGGCGGACGGGCGGCAGGGTCCAGACGCCGAAGGGATGGTCCTTGGTGTCCTTGGGGTTGGCGTTGATCTCGCTGGATTCGGCGAGCTGGAAGCCGGCCTTTTCCGCCGCGGCGACGACGACGGCGGTGGCCACATAGCCATCCCGGGCGTCTTCGACCTGGGGACGCGGGTCGGAACGGTGCTCTTCCACGGCCAGGACGCCGCCGGGCTTCAGCACGGCGTAGAAGTCGGCCAGGGCCTTGTCGAGCATGCCGTCGCGCCACATCCAGTTGTGGATGTTGCGGGCCGTCAGGACGATGTCGGCCGAGCCGGGCTCGCCCAGCGGCTTGGACGCGGCGCCGAAGCCGGCATAGGCGATCTCGCCGAACACCGCGGCGTCGTCATACTTGGCGGCGAAGGCCTCGCGGCCCTTGCGGGCGCCGTCGGAGAGGGCGGGATCGTCAAGGTCGGCGACGCCGGCCACATAGGTCCCGTCCGTCTTCAGGGCGTAGGGCGCCAGGATTTCGGTCCAGTAGCCGCTGCCGGGCGAGATCTCCACCACCGTCTGGCCGGGCTTGAGGCCCCAGAAGACCAGGCTGTCATAGGGGTTGCGGGCGCCGTCGCGGGCCTGGTGGGCTTCGCTCCGTTGCGGGCCGGCGATCACCTCGCGCAGGACCCCGTCTTCGGCCTGGGCGGCCGAGCCGAGGATGAGGGCGCCGAGCGCGCCGGCGATAAGGGCGGGGAACTTGTCGTGAAACATGGTCTGGAGCTCCGGCAAGTCGATTGAGGCGGTGACCCTAGAGGCGCGGGCCGATCTGGCAAGGGCGCGAGGCGATCAAGGTCTTGAAACCGGTGAAACCCACCCCAAATCCCTTGGCGAAGGTGCTGGATTTCCGGGCCTTCCGGCCGCTGACGAGGCCTTCGGGCTCGTCGCAGGTCGCATCTGAACGCAACCTTGCTTAGCCAAGAAGGATGTGACGCACATGCGCACGCTTGATTTTTCCCCGCTCTACCGCTCGGTCGTCGGTTTCGACCGTCTGGCGGGCCTGCTGGAAACCGCCGCCGCCGACGCGGCCACCGGCTATCCGCCCTACAACATCGAACGGACCGGCGATAACGACTATCGCATCGAGATCGCGGTGGCCGGCTTCCGGGCCGAGGAACTCGCCATCGAGGTCAAGGAGAACCTCCTTACCGTGCAGGGTCGCAAGGCCGCCAATGAGGAAGCCCGACGCTTCCTGCATCGCGGCCTGGCCGAGCGCGACTTCGAGCGCCGGTTCCAGCTGGCCGACTATGTGGTGGTGACCGAGGCGGCCCTCGCCGACGGCCTGCTGTCCATCTCGCTCCGTCGCGAGCTCCCCGAGGCGCTCAAGCCCCGCCGGATCGAGATCAGCACCACGGCGCCCTCGACCCTCATCGAAGGGGAGAAGGCGGCCTAAAGGTCAGCCTCGAAGACCCGAGAGTCGAAGAGCGGGCGGCGCGGCGACGCGCCGCCCTTTTTCGTGGGCGAGTGAGTTCAGGCGCCGGGAATCTCGAAGCCGAGGGCGAGGGACATGTCCGCGCCCCGCAGGCTCGCGCCCCGCATCGTGGCCCCGGAAAAGTCGCAGCCCCGGACATCGGCCTCGTCGAGGATGGCGCCCGTCAGGTCGGCGCCCTGGGCCTTCACATAGCGCAGCTTGGCATGGTGCAGGTCGCCGCGGTTCACCCGGTCGGCGCTGAGCGGGAGCGGCCCCAGGATCGCCTCGCGCAGATCGGCCTTGGTCAGCCGCGCGCCGGCGAGCTTGGCGCCGCGCAGGTCGGCCCCGCGCAGGCAGACGCCGCGCATGTCGGCGTTCTCCAGAATGGCGCCCTGAAGATGAGCGCCCGAGAGATCGAGCCCGACCATCACCGCGCCGCGGGCGCTCATCACCGAAAGGCGCATATTGCGCAGCCGCTGGTCCAGAGGCCGCAGGTCCTGATGGTCGAAGCTGGCCGGCTTGCCCTCTTTCCCCCCGGACTTGCACCAGGCCTGGTTGGCCTGGGCCATGGCGTGGAATTCGTCCGCCCGGTCGATCGCCTCCTGGCTGGGCGCATTGAGCACGCCGTCCATATTGGCGCCGGAGGTGCGCGCGGTGCGGATGTCGATCCCCGTCATCACCGCATCCACCAGCCGCGCCCCCTCCAGATTGGCGCCGGAGATGTCGGCCCAGTCCATGATCGCGCCTTCGAGATTGGCGTCCTTCATGTTGGCGCGGTTCAGCTTGGCGCCGCGCATGGAGCAGTCGGTGAAGTCGGTGGCGAAGGCCGAGACCTCCTCCATCTGCGAGCCGTCAAGATTGGCGCCCTGGAAATTGGCGTGATCCAGGTCGCCGTGACGCTGATGATGGGTGAGCGAGGTCAGTCCCTTGGAGGGGTGCGGCACGGCGATCTGTCCGACCCGGAAGTCCGCCTGGGTGAGGTCGGCCTCGCTGAGATCGGCGCCCCTCAGGCAGGCGCCCCGCAGGTCGGCCCGGGTGAGATTGGCCCGACGCAGATCGGCCTTGCGCAGGTCGCAGCCAAACAGATTGGCCCGGGAGAGGTCGGCGCCGATCAACCGGGCGCTGTCGAGCACCGACGAGGACAGGTCAGCATCCTGCAGATTGCGCCCGGAGAGATTGACTCCGGTGAAATCGATGAACCGCAGGGCCGCCAGCTTCCCCCCGGGACGGCCGGTGATGAAGCGCTCATGGGCGGCGAGCACCATTTCGATCTCGCCCATCGAGAGCTTGCGGCGGCCGGTAAGAGCAATGGCGGCTGGCACCTGTAGGGTCCCCCTCGGTTGAGCAATATTGCGACCTTTAGCCGCATAACTGCGACCTAACGGTTAAAAGACCGGCGTTATCAGATTATATCCTGCAGACCCCGGGCGCCGCCGCGCCGGGCCCCGGTGATGTCCACCTGCTTCAGCTGGGCGCCCGTGAAATTGGCCCGGGAGAGGTCGGCGCCCACCAGGATCGCCTGGCGCAGATCGGCCCGGGCGCAGTCGGTGTTCTTCAGCGCCGCCCCGGTCATGTTGCACGACAGCAGGCGGTTGGAGCCGATCAGCAGCGGCCCCATCTGGGCGTCGCGCAGGTCGGCGCCCGAGAGCTTGGCGTTGATCAGCCGCGCCCCGCGCAGGTCGGCCCGGCGCAGATTGCAGGCCCGCAGATCGGCGCCGTCGAGCTGGGCGCCCTGCAACTGCACGCCTTCCATGTCGAGGCCATAGAAGACCGCGTCCTTGGCCGACAGGGCCGTGAGATTGAAGCCGCGAATGGTCTCCAGGGCCCGCAGATCGGCGCCGTCGAACACCGAGGGACTTCCCTCCCCGCCGCCGGTTTCGCACCAGCGGGCATGGTCGCGGATCATGGTCTTGTAGGGCAGGTCCGAGACCGCCATGCCGGCCGGCGCATCGGTGAGCACCCCGGCCATGTCGGCCTTGCTGACATTCCACGAATAGGTCTTGGCGCCCACCAGGATGGCGTCGCGGAGGTCCGCGCCGGCCAGATCGGCGCCCGACAGGTCGGCGCCCTGCATGTTGGCGCCGGACATGTTGGCCTGTTTGAGGTTGGCCCGGACCAGCTTGGCGTCCTTGAGAATGGCGTCGGAGAAGTCGGCCCGGGCGGCCATCACCCCCGACAGGCGCGAGCGCTCCAGATTGGCGCCGGCCAGCACCGCGCCCTGGACTTCGCCCGGCCGGGCCAGATGCTCGAGAATGCGCAGGCCCTTGTCCCGGTCGGCCGCGGCGATGGAGCCCTCACGCAGATCGGCCTCGAACAGATCCGCGCCGGTGAGATTGGCGCCGCGCAGGCAGGCGCCGCGCAGGTCCGAGCGGCGCAGGGAGGCGTCGGTCAGGTTGACCCCCTGCATGTCGCAGCCGAACAGATTGGCGTTGTCCAGCTTGGCGCCCTGCATCTGGCACTCATTGAGACAGGCGCCGGTGAAATCAGCGTCGGCGAGGTTGCGGCCGCGAAGGTCCAGGCCCGACAGGTCCTTCCAGGCGAACACCGCCCGGGCGCCCCCGGGGCGGGACGTCCACAGGCGTTCGTGCCGCGCGCACACCGCATCGGCCTCAGCCTGGCTCAGGCTCCTCAGTTCGGGGATCGAGGCGGGGCGGGGGGAAAGCATCTGGCGCCGTTAAGGAAAGGTTCGCCTGAGGCTAACGCGCCAAGATTAACGAGCCCCTTCCGCAGCTTGGCTCAACCGGACGCGGCGCCCGGCGGGCGGTAGTCGGCGTAGAGCAAGGCCGCCTCATCGGCCAGCAGACCCACCTCGCCCAGACGACCGGCCTCGGCCAGACGCGCCAGGCCTCGGCCATCGGCAAAGGGCGAGGGATCACGACAGGCGACATGAACCCGCGCCACGCCGGCCGCCACAAGACGATCGGCGCAGGCGACCGCGCCGCTCGATCGGGCGCCGCAGGGCTCCAGGGTGACATAGGCCGTGGCGCCCCGGGCGGCGGCGCCGGCCAGGTCCAGGGCGATCTCTTCGGCATGGGGTCGCCCACCCTGCGCCGTAGCGCCTTCGCCGATCACGACCCCGTCGCCGGAGACGATGACGCAGCCCACAGCCGGGTTCTCGCCCGTCAGCCCGACCTGGGCCCGCGCCAGGGCGATGGCCCGGCGCATGTGGGCGGGCGCGCCCGCCGTCACGCGGCCGGAGGCAGCGGCTTGGCGCGGGCCTCGTCCAGATAGCGCGCGGCGACGGGCTTCAGCTCGTCGGACAGCTCGATCAGCAGCGGATTGCCGGTGGGCACCTCCACATCGATGATCGCCTCGTCGTCCAGGCCGAACAGCAGCTTGACGATGGCCCGCAGAGAATTGCCGTGGGCGGCCACCAGCAGGGTGTCGCCGGCGCTCAGGCGAGGGGCGATCTCAGCCTCCCAGTAGGGCTGAACGCGGTCGAGCGTCGTCTTGAGGCTTTCCGTATTGGGCAGATGGGCGCCGGCGTAGCGGCGGTCGCCGGCGAAGTCGAACTCGCTGGCCGAACTCAGGGGCGGCGGCGGCACATCATAGGACCGACGCCAGATCTTGACCTGCTCCTCGCCGTGCTTCTGGGCCGTCTCGGCCTTGTTGAGCCCGGTGAGCCCCCCGTAGTGACGCTCGTTGAGACGCCAGTCCTTGATCTCCGGCACAAAGGCCTGGCCCGCGGCGGCGAGCGCCAGCCAGCTGGTGCGGATCGCCCGGGTGAGCACCGAGGTATAGACCCGGTCAAACTGAAGGCCGGCGGCCTTGATCAGCTCGCCGCCCTTGGTCGCCTCGGCCTCCCCCTGGTCGGTCAGGTCCACATCCACCCAGCCGGTGAAACGGTTTTCCAGGTTCCAGCGGCTCTGGCCGTGGCGGAGCAGGACGAGGGTCGGCACGGGGCATCTCCTTGGGCGGTCGGGGTCGCCCGTCCGGCTAGGGCTCGGGGGACGGCGCGTCAAGCGCACACGCCCCGCCTTGGGCGTGGCCCAGGGCGATGGGAGCGGCTATATCGACACCGATGCTCGATCGTTTCTTCTTCCCGCTGCTCGGCCTCGCCGCCGTTCTGACCATCGCCCTGGCCCTTGTGTGGCCCCAGGGGATCGGCGCCCGCTCGCCCGGCCCCTTCGGCCATCAACCCGTGCTCCAGACCCCGGAGATGAAGGCGGCCATGGAACGCCAGACCAGGGCCTCGCAGGAGCGCCTGAACAAGGCGCGGGAGACCATGCGCGACCTGCAGGACCAAGCGGTCGCGCCCCGGCCATGAGCAGCTTCGACGCCGTCGCCGTCGGCCGCCGGGTGCTGGCCGCCGAATCCGCCGCCCTCGGCCAGCAGGCCCGGGACCTCGACGAGACCTTTGTCCGCGCCGTGGATATCCTGTTCGCCGCCAAGGGCCGCATCGCCTGCACCGGCATCGGCAAGTCCGGCCATGTGGCGCGCAAGATCGCCGCCACCTTCGCCTCCACCGGCTCGGCGGCCTTCTTCGTCCATGCGTCTGAGGCGAGCCACGGGGATCTCGGCATGATCGGCCAGGAGGACGCCATCCTGGCGCTCTCCAAGTCGGGCGAGGTGCGCGAGCTCTCCGACATCCTGGCCTACGCCAAGCGGTTCCGCATTCCGCTGATCGCCCTGACCGCCGCCCCCGGCAGCGCCCTGGGCCAGGCCGCCGACGTGGTGCTGAAGCTGGCCGACGCGCCGGAAGCCACCGCCGAGGTCAATGCGCCCACCACCTCGACCACCCTGCAGATCGCGCTGGGCGACGCCCTGGCCGTCGCCCTGCTGGAGCGCCGGGGATTCACCGCCAGGGACTTCAAGACCTTCCATCCCGGCGGCAAGCTGGGCGCCATGCTGCGCACGGTCGGCGACCTGATGCATGGGGCCGCCGAACTGCCCCTGGTCGCCCATGACACGCCGATGCCCGAGGCCCTGCTGATCATGACCGAGAAGCGGTGGGGCATTGTCGGGGTCACCGACGACCAGGGCCGGCTGGCCGGGGCCATCACCGACGGCGACCTGCGCCGCCACATCGACGGCCTGCTGTCCCACACCGCCGGCCAGGTGATGACCGCCGGGCCGAAGAAGACCGTGCCGCCCTCCATGATGGCGTCCGAGGCGCTGGCCCTGATGAGCGACCCGGCGCCTTCGGTGACGGTGCTGTTCGTGGTGGAGAACGAGCGTCCCGTGGGCATATTGCACGTCCACGACCTGCTTCGGGCAGGTGTGATGTAGCAAACGTCGCGAACCGGCCTTAGGGGCTTGGCCTTGAGCCTTTGCCGAGCTGTCGACCACCCACCTGCGGAGTCCCGATGCTTCTCGCCCCCAGCGCCGATCTCGTTCCCAATACGCTCGCCTATGAGAACCAGCCCCTGGTGAAGGCCACGGGCTTCCGGGAATACGATGCACGGTGGCTGTTTGGCCCGGACATCAACCTGCTGGGTGTCGAGGCGCTCGGCATGGGGCTGGGCACGCTGATCCAGCAGATGGGCCAGACCAAGATAGTCGTCGGCCACGACTTCCGGTCCTACTCCCTGTCGATCAAGCAGGCCCTGACCCTTGGCCTGATCCAGGCCGGCTGCGAAGTGCTGGACATCGGCCTGGCCCTGTCGCCCATCGCCTATTTCGCCCAGTTCGATCTGGACGCGCCCTGCGTGGCCATGGTCACCGCCAGCCACAACGAAAACGGCTGGACCGGGGTGAAGATGGGGGCCCAGCGCCCCCTGACCTTCGGCCCCGACGAGATGGGCCGGCTGAAGGAGATCGTCCTGGGCGGCGCATGGGCGCTGCGGCCGGGCGGCAGCCTGACCCACGTCGCCGGCGTGGCTGAGCGCTATGTGGCCGACGTGGCGGCCGGGGTCAGCCTGAAGCGCCCGCTCAAGGTGGTCTGCGCCTGCGGCAACGGCACGGCCGGCGCCTTCGCCGCCGAGGCCCTGCGCAGGATGGGCGTGGCCGTGGTCTATGAGATGGACTGCGAGCTGGACTGGACCTTCCCGCGTTACAATCCGAACCCCGAAGATCAGGAAATGCTGCACGAGATGGCCGCCGCCGTGCGCCAGTACGGCGCCGACTGCGCGCTCGGATTCGACGGCGACGGCGACCGCTGCGGCGTGGTGGACGACGAGGGCGAGGAGATCTTCGCCGACAAGATCGGCCTGATGCTGGCCCGCGACCTGTCGGAGCTGCACAAGGACGCGACCTTCGTGGTCGATGTGAAGTCCACCGGCCTCTACGCCACCGACGAGGTCCTGGCCGCCAACGGCGCCAAGACCATCTATTGGAAGACCGGCCACTCCTACATCAAGCGCAAGACCGCCGAGCTGGAGGCCCTGGCCGGGTTCGAGAAGAGCGGCCACTTCTTCTTCAACCATCCCATCGGCCGCGGCTATGACGACGGTCTGGTGGCCGCCGCCGCCATCCTGTCGATGCTGGACCGCAACCCCGACAAGAAGCTGTCGGACCTGAAGAAGGCCCTGCCGGTCGCCTACACCTCGCTCACCATGTCCCCCCATTGCCCGGACGAGGAGAAGTACGGCGTGGTCGAGAAGATCGTCGCCGAGTACCAGGCCCTGCAGGCCTCCGGCGGCACGATCCTCGGGCGCAAGATCGCCGACCTCATCACCGTAAACGGCGTCCGCGTGGCCCTGGAGGACGGGTCCTGGGTGCTGGTCCGGGCCTCGTCCAACAAGCCGGAGATCGTCGTGGTGGTGGAAAGCACCACCTCGGCCGACGACATGCGCGCCCTGTTTCACCAGGAGGTGAAGCCCCGCCTGGGCCAGCATCCGCAGGTCGGCGGCTATAATCAGGAAATCTGAGCCGCTGCGCTGGCGCAGATCGCCTGCTGGCTCTGCAAGAGCCCCATCTGGCGGCGCGGGTCCAGTTTCGGCTAGACCTGCCCCTCGACCACCCCGCCGCGCCGCTGCGGCGCGTCGATGAGTCCAGGATGGGAGCGTAGGCATGCAAGTGGCGATGATCGGGACGGGCTATGTGGGCCTGGTGAGCGGGGCCTGCTTCGCCGACTTCGGGCATGTGGTGACCTGCATCGACAAGGACGCCGGCAAGATCGCGCGCCTGCGGGAGGGCGGTATTCCGATCTTCGAGCCGGGGCTTGAGGGCCTGGTGGCGCGCAATGTGGCGGCCGGCCGGCTGTTCTTCGAGACCGAAGCCGCCGCCGCCGTGGCCAGGGCCGACGCGGTGTTCATCGCGGTCGGCACGCCCTCGCGGCGGGGCGATGGCCATGCGGACCTGTCCTACGTCTATGCCGCGGCCGAGGAGATCGCCGATCTGATGGACGGCTTCACCGTGGTGGTGACCAAGTCCACCGTGCCGGTGGGCACCGGCGACGAGATCGAGAAGATCATCCGCGCCAGGCGGCCCGACGCCCAGTTCGCCGTGGTGTCGAACCCGGAGTTCCTGCGCGAAGGCGCGGCCATCGAGGACTTCAAACGTCCCGACCGGGTGGTGGTGGGCCTGGAGGACGAGCGGGCCCGGCCGGTGATGAGCGAGCTCTACCGGCCGCTGTTCCTCAACGAGACGCCGATCGTCTTCACCGGCCGGCGGACCAGCGAGCTGATCAAGTATGCGGCCAACGCCTTCCTGGCCATGAAGATCACCTTCATCAACGAGATGGCCGATCTGTGCGAAGCCGTCGGCGCCGATGTGCAGCAGGTGGCCAAGGGCATCGGCCTGGACGGGCGGATCGG
>Ga0208179_1001229_pt1 | contig 13491 bp, 15 predicted proteins | sample Malvired_Geostar_FD_184238 | JGI IMG/M metagenome (GOLD analysis project Ga0208179, IMG submission 184238) | Marine viral communities from the Global Malaspina Expedition - Malaspina viral metaG DeepMed_Geostar (SPAdes) (version 2) | ecosystem: Environmental > Aquatic > Marine > Oceanic | place...
GTCACGCTGTCTGATCGTCGCCCCGAAGGTTACGGCTGGAGGGAAGTGTTCCAGGCGGCGGCGGACGCTTTTGGCCGCAGACCTCGCTTGCAGCGGGTCCCAGACGCCGTGCTGGCCGCCGTCGCCCTCTTGGGCGCTGTGGGGGCCCGTCGGTCGGCCCCGATGTTGACCTTCGGCAAGTTGCGCGAGCTGACGCATCCGGATTGGTCGGTCTCCCCGGACGAGCAGATTACCGGACTTCCGCCGGCCCGCTTTAATCTCACCGATGGGTTCCTACATACGGTTCAGGGGTATGCGTCTTCCGGCGTCAGGTTTCGCAAACCGCCATTACAGCAGGCGATCAGATGCTGACGCCCGCGTCATATTGCGCCAAAGATGCGGCGTTAACGGACGATCGTTCTAGGGGGGCGAGTCAGTCTCTATGCAGTTGGTGACGGATCCCACCGTGCTTGAGGTGGCGAAGGCGGCTGAGGCTGTGCTGGAGCGCGAAATCCTGGTGACGGCGTCATCCGATATTTCGCGTGACCTGGCCGTGGATTCGCTGGCCCTCATGAACATCGTGATGGAGCTCGAAGATCGCTTCGACATCTCCATTCCCATCGACCATCTGAGCGAGGTCCAGACCGTTGGCGACCTCGCGGCGCTTATCGACAACATCCGGAACAAGGCTTGAGCATGGCTCTGCTCGATAGGCACGCGGCGTCCAGAGACGCCTATAAGGCGCTTCGCGATACGGCGGCCGATCCGTTCGGGGTCCGCTTTGAGGCGGTCACCTCCCCCACGGAGGGGATCGTCGACGGCCGTCCGACCATTCTGCTCGGCACCAACAACTATCTGGGCCTGACCTTCGACGAGGCCTGTGTCGAGGAATCGGTCCGTGCGGTGCGCGAGCGGGGCACCGGCACCACCGGGTCGCGGATCGCCAATGGCAGCTATGAGGGCCATGTGGAGCTGGAGCGCGCCCTGGAAGCCTTCTACGGCCGCCAGCACGCCATGGTTTTCACCACGGGCTATCAGGCCAATCTGGGCGTGCTCTCGACCCTGGTCGGTCGCGGGGACCACCTTCTTCTCGACGCCGACAGTCACGCCAGCATCTATGACGGCTCGCGCCTCGGCCATGCCGAGGTGACGCGCTTCCGCCACAACGATCCCGAGGACCTGTACAAGCGCCTGCGCCGTATGAAGGACGCGCCCGGCGAGAAGCTCGTCGTCGTCGAGGGCATCTACTCCATGGTCGGCGACGTCGCGCCTCTGCGGGAGATCGCGGCGGTGAAGCGCGAGATGGGGGCCTATCTGCTGGTGGACGAGGCCCATTCCATGGGCGTCCTGGGCGCGACCGGCCGCGGCCTGGCCGAGGAGGTGGCGGCTGAGGCCGACGTGGACGTCATCGTCGGCACCTTCTCCAAGAGCCTGGGTTCGGTCGGCGGATTCTGTGTTTCCGACATGGCCGACTTCGACGTGATGCGCATCGTCTGCCGTCCGTACATGTTCACCGCCTCCCTGCCGCCGGCTGTGATCGCCTCGACCCTGGGGGCCCTGCGCCGAATCCAGGAAGCGCCGGAACTGCGTCACCGGCTGCACGCCAACGCGCAGCATCTCTATGACGGGCTCACCGCCCTGGGACTGGCGACGGGGCCGACCTGCAGCCCGATCGTGGCCGTCACAATGCCGGATCAGACAGTGGCCGCCGCCATGTGGAACCTGTTGCTGCAGAATGGGGTCTATCTCAACCTCGCCCTCCCGCCGGCGACGCCGGACAATCGTCCCCTGCTCCGCTCTAGCGTCAGCGCCGCCCACAGCATCGAACAACTGGATCAGGTGATCGCCGTAATGGGTAAGGTCGCCCGGGAACTCGGCGTGCTGCAAGGCCCGCCCAAGCGAGCCCTCGGCTAGCTAATCGCCGCCAGCCGTCTGTGCGCGGCGGGCCTTCCACAGGCGCCAGAAGACTCCGGGTGAAGCCAGGATGGGATGTTTCTCCCGCCAGGGCGTAAGCGGCACGCGCAGACCGGTATGCCGCTCGATTTTCCAGGCGGCGTAGCGGGCGGCCCCCTCGAAGGTGAAGGCGGCCTTGGCGAGGCGGGCCAGATTGAGCGGCTTTCCCAGGACACGCCGGCGGCGCCAGGCGGCCAGGATGCGGGATCGCTCATGCCCGCCCAGCACGGGCCGCACCGCCCCTTGAGCTCGCACCTCCTCGAACGCCAGGTCCTGGGCCCGCCAGGCGGCCAGCAGCAACCGTTCATAGCGGTCCGGATCAATGCCTAGGATGTCGTTTTCCCGCCCGCGGGCCTCGACGCGGAACTCCGCCGCATAGGTCTGGCGAAACAGCGCACGCCAGTAGTCCAGGGGCGCGCCTTCCGGCGGGCCGAGGGCTGCGGCGAAGTGTGTGGCGGCGCAGGCGGCCCTGGAGACGGCCCAGGAGATGTCCTGAACGGTGTCCGGCCCGGAAGTCCAGATGAGGGCCGAGGGTTGGACGAATCGCGTCCAGACCGTCGTGTCGATCCGCCGCCCCGTGACCGCCGATTGGAACTGGGTCAGCGTCATGGTCGCCACCTTGGCTCGCAGGACGCACCCATCGAGCTCCAGCTCGTGATAGCTGACATCGGGCCAGAGAACCCGGCCGGCGAGGCCCCGCCAGCCCGGGCGCGGGCCATGGGTCAGAACGTAGAAGTCCATCACGCCGTCCAGGTCGCCGGTGCGCAGGACCGATCCGTAGAACAGCACGGCGGCGGCGCCCCCGATGCGGTTGGCCAGCGCCTGACCCATGGCGCGTCCCTGCGGGGGGGCGGCTCGAGCCAGGTCCTTGTGAACCAGAGCCTGTAGAGCGTCCATCACGGAACCAGGAACCGCACAGGCGCGCCCAGCCCGATAGTGATCTCGCCGCCTGGGAACACCTCGCCGTCAACGACCACCGGCGCCGGGCTGGAGACCACCACCCGCTCGGCGAGGCTCCGACGGTAACCGTGGCGTCGAAGCCAGGTCTCGGCGGCGCCCATCAGCACGGCGGGCAGGGCCAGGGCCAGTCGCCTGGGCGGGGCGACGACGTCCAGCACCTTCAGCCCGTCCTGTGGCGGTCCGAAAGGGCGTAGCCCGAGAGGCAGGCGCTCGAGCGATGTGGCTAGCACGACGAAACGTGGGGACACTGTCATCGCATCTCCATCGACGGCGAGGCCGGAACGCACCCCCTGGCGCCAGCCGTCGCCGTCGCGGCCAAACAGGGCGCCGAAGGCTGCGCCGACCACCGTCAAGGCGACGGCCAGGCTGTGGAACGCCCCCATCCGGTGGACCGATTGCGACATCTGGGTGGCGCGGACGAAGGCGCCGAGGCCGAAGATGAACCCCGCCAGATCGGCCTGCTCCCCTCCCGTCCAGTTCAGAATCAGGGGACGGCGGGTCTTCAGGCTCATCGGGCCACGGGCGATCCGTTCCAGCGCCGCCTCCAGGGTCCAGCCGGACCGGACGCCGAGGTCGAGGGCCAGGACGTTGGTCTTGCCCGAAGGGAGGACCGCCAGGATGGGTGCGGCGGCGCCGAAGGCGCTTGGCAGGGCGCTCAGGACTTCGCGCAGGGTGCCGTCGCCCCCGTCCACCATCACCAGTTCGACGCCGGCCTGGGCGAACCTTTGCAGGTCGTCGGCCAGGGCCGCCGGCGTCGCCGGCTCGCCCCAGAGCACGCCATTCGGCGGCGGCGCGGCGCGGCCCTGGTTGGCGTGGCTCCGCGGATTGCGGATCACGCCGACCTTTGTCACTTCGAGAGCCACGAGGTGACCTGGCCCCTGGGCGCCAGCAGGCCCTGGATCATCTGGACCACATGGACGCCCAGGGACAGCGCCGTCCAGACAGCCACCAGGATCAGGCCGATGTCGGGCCGGCCCAGCAGGGCGGCGGGCGTCAGCAGCAGGAGGTTCGGGTTGCGACGGGCGGTGATCAGCCGGAAGAAGCTGTCGAACGGCCGCCAGGCGTGCATTTCCACCTTGAAGGCGGCGAGGAAGGCGCCCTCCAGCATGCGCTGGACGATGTAGCCGACAAAGATCACCGTCAGGATCAGGGTCGGCGCGCCCACCGGATGGCCGCTGGCCTGCACGCCGACCAGCCAAGCCCACCACCAGAAGGGCGGATGAACCAGGTCGATACCGTGGTCGAACACATTGCCCCATTTAGACGAGGTAAGCGTCACCCGGGCGAGCTTGCCGTCCACCGTGTCGAGGAAGGTCATGCCCCAGGCCGCAGCCAAGCCCCAGCCGAAATGGCCCGTCCAGAACAGGCCAAAGGCGAGCAGCACGAGCAGGAAGCTGGAGAAGGTGACCTGGTTGGGGGTGATCCTGGCCAGGGCGCACCAGCGGGTGACCACCCGGGCGGGCGCGGGCCAGACATATTTGGTCACCAGATCGGTGACGCCCTTGTAGGAGCCCTGGAACAGCCGCCGCTCCACCGCGCGGACGTCGTCTGAAGTCAGGCGGCGCAGGATCGGCGGTTCGCGCTTGCGCAGTTCGCTGTTGTAGGCCGACCCCAGTTCATGGGCGCTCATCGCGCGATATTCAGCGGCCACCGCGGCGATCGGCTCGCCCGAGGCCAGCCGCCTGGCGGCCACGCCCTGGGCGTGGATCGCGGCGGGCGTTCCGTCCTCGTCGACCAGGACGACGCCCGGATGCTGGACCAGAGCCTTGATCAATGACTCGTCGAACACATAGCGAGCGTCGGCCGCCACCAGGCCGCCCGCCGTCGGCGCGTCCTCGTCCAGACCGAGCCGCCTGAAGGTCCGATGCAGCCTTTCGGCCGCGCTCATGCCCCAGATCCGCGCCTCGCCGTCGCCGATCACCCGCGCCGCAGGCCGGGTCTCTTCGTCAGTATTCGTCAATTCCACCAACCGCCTTGCGCCTGTAAGGACGTGATAGCGAGCTTCGCCCCACCCTGACCAGAAACCTTCGCCACGTGCCGCCATTTCGACTGGCCCATATCTCCGACCCGCACCTGCCGCCGCCGGAAGGATCGCTTGGTCTTAGGGACCTCGTCTCCAAGCGGGCGCTCAGCGCCATGGCGTGGCGCCGGAAGGGCGGCCAGCACGACAAGGCGATTCTCGACGCCCTGGTGGCCGATATAGGCGCCCGGGCGCCCGATCACATCGCCATCACCGGCGATCTGACCAACTTCTCCACGGTTCAGGAAATCGCCGCAGCCCAGACCTGGCTGAGCAGCCTGCGCCCCCTCGGTCAGGTGACGGTCAGCCCCGGCAATCATGACGCCCTGGTCGGCCCGGACGAGACGCAGCGATTTGCGCCCTGGGGCGCCTGGCTGGCCGATGACGAGACGCTGGCCTTCCCCCATGTCCGGGTGCGGCGTCATGTGGCGATTATCAATCTCTGCAGCGCCGTGCCGACGGCGCCTTGGCTGGCCACCGGCGGGCTGGGAGAGGACCAGTTGGCGCGGTTGGCCCGCCTGCTGCCAGACCTTGCGGCCCGCGGGCTCTTTCGCGTGGTGATGCTGCATCATCCGCCCATCCCCGGCGTGGTCTCCGCCCGCAAGGCGCTGGAGGATGGGGAAGCCCTGCGGAATATCCTGGCCGCCCACGGCGCCGAACTCGTCCTGCACGGCCATGCCCATGAGGCGGCGCTCGGCGCCCTGCCCGGCCCGAGCGGCCTTGTGCCGGTCCTGGGGGTCCCATCGGCCTCGGCAAGGCATGGCGGGCGTCATCCGCCGGCCCGCTGGCATGAGATCGAGATCAGCCAAGACCCTGATGACCGCCAGGTCTGGGTCACAGCCCGCGGCCCATCGGCCCTGACGGGCGCATTCGAGACGCTGGGACGCTATCGCCTGACGGCTGTCTAGCGCTGATAGCGCATGGAGATCGGGACCTGGGTGGTTCCCGGTCCGGCGCGGAACCGCACGCTCTCAAAGGACGGAAGGCCGACACGGGTCGGCGCATCGTTGGAAAACCCGAACCCTTCGGCGGGCATGCCGATGATCGTCCGGTTGAAGTCCTGGTCGCTGTTGACGTCGTGATAGATGGCGATGGCGTAGTAGGCCGGCTCGGGAACCCAGAAGCAGACCTCGGTCACCCGCGGCGTCGCCTTCACCCGGGCGCGCAGCAGCTTGCCCTTGGGCGCCAGGAACCGGCGGGCGTTGTCGGGATAGAGGGTGACCGCCACCTCCCCCTTGATCGGGCTGACGCCGGTGACCGCCACCGACACCTTGTGCGGCCCTTCCTTGCCGACGCATTGGTCGGCCGCCAGGCTGGGCGCAGCGACCCCGAGCGACACAGCGAAGGCAAGGCCTGCAAGGGCGGTTCGGACTTTCATGGGCTGTGACGACCCCCTATGTTTGCGCCGACGGCGGATGGCGCCCGATCAGCAGGGTGCTTCATGAGCAATGCGACCGCGGTGAACTTTGGCTATCCCCACTCCCTGGTGGGTGAGACTGACCATTGGCTGGTTCTGGTGCGTCCCAAGCAGCCTACATTTGGGTCTCTCGTCCTTGTGTGCAAGGAGCCCGCCCAGGCATTTTCAGATCTGAGCGGCCCGGCTTTCGAAGATCTGCAGGTCGCGGTCGGCGGGATTGAGCGTCTTCTGCGCCGGGCTGTGGACTATGCCAAGATCAACTATCTGATGCTCATGATGGTCGATCCCGACGTCCACTTCCATGTGATTCCCCGCTATGAGGGCGCCCGCGAGCACGGGGGCGAGACCTTCACGGACGCCGGCTGGCCGGGCCAGCCGGATCTGGCGTCCGCCGTGGCCCTGAGTCCCGAAGGCCTGCGGGCGCTGGCCGAGGCCTGGCGGGGCGAGTGGCGCGCGGCGTGACCACGGCCCTGACGCCCAAGCCCAAGTTCACGTTCGGCCTTCCTCTGCTGGACCGCTACGTCCTGCGGCTGACGGCGGGCCCGATGCTGGGCTGTCTGGCGGTGACCCTGATCGCCCTGCTGCTGGAACGGGCCCTTCGCCTGCTCGATCTGCTGGCCCAGAGCAGCGACCGCTTCGGCTTCGTGGTGCAGCTGACCGGCCAGCTCGTGCCGCACTATTTCGGCCTGGCCCTGCCCGTGGCCTTCTTCGTCGCCCTGTTCATCGTCATCACCCGGCTGAGCGACGGTTCGGAGATCGACGCCCTGCTGGCCAGCGGCGTATCCCTGCCCCGCCTGGCGACGCCCTTCATCTGCCTGGGCCTGGCGCTCACCTTGGTCAGCCTGATCGTGTTCGGCTATATGCAGCCCTACAGCCGCTACGCCTATCGGGCGGTGATGCACGCGGCGGCCAACGCCGGCTGGAACGGCGAACTGCAGGCGGGCGCCTTCGTCACCGAGGACCGCCTGATCATGACCGCCGACCGGGCCGACCCCCAGGGCCAGCGGCTGGAGGGCCTGTTCATACGCCGGCTGACGCCCACCGGCCGCGAAGAGGTGATCACCGCCACCACGGCCGACCTGCAGGTGTCGCAGGACCGGCTGAATGTGACCCTCAACCTCCAGAACGGCCGGCGCATCCTGGAGGGGACAGACGGGGTTTATGACATTCTGGACTTCGACAGTTTCAGCACCACCGCCCCCCTGGCCGGCGCCACCGAACTGCTGCGCGCCCGCGGCGGCGACGAACGCGAGCTGACCCTGGGCGAGCTGGCGGGCCTGGCGGGGTCCGGCGACAGCGTCCTGCCGCGCAGCACCCTGCTGTCGGAGCTCTATGGCCGGCTGGCGCGGGCCGCCTTCCTGCCCTTCCTGCCGCTGATCGCCTTCCCCCTGGGCCTGGCCACCAAGCGGGGCCGGCGCACGCCGGGCCTGGTCTTCGCCGGCATTCTGCTGCTGGCCTTCCAGCACGCCCTGCAGCTTGGTCAGTCCCTGGCCGAAAGCGGGGTGGTCCCGGCCTTCCTCGGGATCTGGACCCCCTTCGCCCTGTTCACCGGGTTTGGCGTCTGGATGTTCATGGGCAGCCGGAACAGGCCCGGCGAGACGCCGATCAGCCGGTTGATCGGCACGGCCGGCGATCGGATCACCCGGGCCATGGCTGCGCGCGATGCGCGGGTCCGCGCCTCGTGAAGCTTTACGGCTACATCCTGTCGATCGTCGGCACGCGCATCCTGGCCGCCGCCGCCATCCTGCTGGGCATCCTGCAGGTGCTGGAACTGCTCGACGCCACCCCGGAGATCCTCGAGCGGGGCCTGGGCGTGGGGGGCGTCGCCTACCACGCCCTGCTGCGCCTGCCCCGGATGCTGGAGCAGGCCGCGCCTCTCGCCGTCCTGGCCGGCGGCCTCTTCGCCTTCGGCCAGCTGGCCCGGGAGCAGGCCGTCACGGCCATGCGCGCCTCCGGGGTCTCGGTCTATCGCCTGCTGGGGGTGTCCCTGCTGGCGGCGGCGGGCGTGATGTTGATCGATCTGATGGCGCTGGAGGTCGTCGCGCCGCGCACCGATCTCGCCCTGGCCAACTGGTGGCGGGCCACAGCCGCCGAGGCCGACCGCGACGCGCCGGGCCTCCGGGCCTTCCGATCCGGTGACGAACTGGTGGTGGCGCGGGCGAGCGACGCGCAGGGGAACCGCCTGGAGGAGGTGCGCATCTACCGGCGCGATGGCGAAGGCCAGGTCAATGAGCGCATCGCCGCCCCCTCCGCCACCTATGGCGCCGAAGGATGGCGGCTGGACCAGCCGAGCCTCATCCGCTTCACCGAGGAAGAGGCCATGGCCTCCTCGGCCGAGGCGCTGATCTGGCCCACCCGCCTACGCCCCGCCGACGTCCGCGCCCTGCTCTTCAGCGATCAGACGCCCAGCGGCGCCGCCGCCCGCCGCGCCCTGGGGGGCGTCGGCTCGGAGCGGCCGGAAAGCTACTACGCCGTGCGGGTCCATCGGACCCTGGCCGAACCCATCGCGGTGCTGGTCATGTTGCTGCTGGCCGCGCCCGTGGCCCTGGCCAATTTTCGCACGACGCAAGGGGCCGTGCTGTCGGCCGCCGCCCTGGCCGCCGGACTGACCTTCCTGGTTCTCGACGGCCTGCTGACCGCCCTGGGCGAAGGCGGCGCCCTGTCGCCTTTCCTGGCCGCCTGGACGGCTCCAGCGGTGTTCGCGGCCATGGCCGCCACCGTACTTCTGAGGATGGAGGGCTGACCTTGAGCGCCGTCATCGCCCCTGAGCCCCTGGTCATCCGGGAGGCTGTGTCGAAGGCCGACATGCGACGGTTCATCGCCGTGCCCATGCGCCTGAACGCCGACGATCCCGCCTGGATCGCGCCGCTGGTCAGCGAGCGCCTGGCGGCCTTCAGCCCGGCCGGCAATCCGTTCTTCGAGCATGCGGAGGTCTGTTTCTGGATCGCCTCGCGGGGCGGCCGCGATGTGGGCCGGATCAGCGCCCAGATCGATCGCCTGGCGCCCACCGACCCGGCGCGGCCCGCCGGCCATTTCGGCCTGATCGCCGGGGAGGACGATCCCGAGGTGTTCGAGGCCCTGTTCGCCGCCGCCGAGGCCTGGCTGAAGGCGCGGGGCTGCAAGGTGGCGCTCGGCCCCTTCAACCTGTCGGTCAATGAAGAGGTCGGCCTGCTGGTGGACGGCTTCGACACCCCGCCCATGGTCCTGATGGGGCACGACCAGCCCTATGTGGGTGGGCGCATCGAGGCCCAGGGCTACGGCAAGGCCAAGGACGTCTACGCCTATCTCTGCCAGATGAGCGACGATATCCCGGCCCATATCCTGCGCCGCGTACGCCGCGGGCCGGCCGCCGGCGTCACCCTGCGGATGCTCGACATGAGCCGCTATGACGCCGAGGTCAGCGCCATGACCGAGGTGCTCAACGACGCCTGGAGCGGCAACTGGGGCTTCACCCCCACCACCGAGGCCGAGACCGCGCAGCTGGGCAAGTCCCTGCGGGCGGTGATCGAGCCGAAGATGATCTGGTTCGCCGAGATCGACGGCGAGACGGCGGGCTTCGTCGTCCTGCTGCCCAATGTGAATGAAGCCATCGCCGACCTGAATGGCCGCCTGTTTCCCTTCGGCTGGGCCCGGCTGCTCTGGCGGCTCAAGGTCGCCAGGGTGAAGTCGGTCCGCATTCCGCTGATGGGGGTCAAGCGCAAGTTCGCCGACACCTTGCGGGGGCAGATGCTGCCCTTCCAGCTGATGGACGCCGGCGCCACCCAGGCCCGCGCCCTGGGCTACCAGACCTATGAGCTGTCCTGGATCCTGGAGGACAATGCGCCGATGAACCGGATCTGCGCCTCCCTTGGCGGCCAGATCTACAAGACCTATCGCATCTATCAGAAGGACCTGGCGTGACCGGATTTCGCGCCCTGGTCCTGGCTGGTTCGCGCCCTGAAATCGATCCCCTGCTGGCCTATGCGGACGTTCCCCACAAGAGCCTGATCACCCTGCAGGGCCAGACCCTGCTGGCTCGCGTCGTCGACGCGCTTACGGTTTCCGGGGCCGCTTCCATCGGCGTCTGCACCTCGCACCCCGCCGTCATCGAGGCCGCGGGCCAGATCGCCAGCTCGGCCAGGTTGGAGATCATCCCGGCCGCCGACAGCCCGAGCCTGAGCGTGGCCCAGGGCGCGCAGGCCATGGGGTTTCCCCTGCTGGTGACCACGGCCGATCACGCCCTGCTGCGGCCGGAATGGGTGCGGGCGTTCCTGGCGCAGATTCCAGATGAGGCCGAGATCGCCGCCCTGCTCGCGCCCGAAGCGCTTGTTCGCGCCGCCGCGCCGGACGGGAAACGAACCTATCTGGCCTTCCGCGACGGCCGGTATTCCGGCTGCAACCTGTTCTATCTGCGATCCGAGGCGGCCCTGGGGGCCGTGGCCCTCTGGCGACAGGTGGAGGCGCGCCGCAAACAGCCCTGGAAGATCGCCGCCCTGCTGGGGCCGGGCATGCTGCTGGCCTATCTCGCAGGCCGCCTGACCCTGGATCAGGCGGTCGCGCGGCTGGGGCGCAAGGCCGGCGTTCGCGCCTGCGCCGTCCGCACCCCCTACGGCCTTGCGGCCGTCGACGTGGACAAGCCCGCCGACCTGGATCTGGTGCGGCGCCTGACGGCTCCGGGGTCCGCCCTCTAGACGGCCACCTTCAGCTGGGTCCAGGCCTTGGTCAGGGCCAGATTGCGCGGCACGTCTTCGGGAAAGTCCATCTCGGCCCAGTCCAGACCCTCGATGGACGCCACGGCCACGGCGCCGGGATCGGCCGCCATCTCGTTGATGACGCTGAGATACCAGCGCTTCAGACCCTCGGGCGTGCGAAGGGCGGCCTCCACCGTGCGCACGAAGGCCGCCGCGCCCTCGGCGGAGAACCTAAGGAAGCCGATGGATTCGGCGTCGAAGGCCGGAATGGTCTTGCCGATGGCCCGCAGTTGGTCGCCTTCGGTCAGCACCTTCATGTCGTCGGCGTCATAGGCGCTCTTGCGATCGATGGTCACGGTCACCGGCGCCGGCGGCGCGGCCAGCAGACGCTGGGCGATGGCGGGCTCGAACAGGGTGTCGCCGTTCAGCAGCAGGAAAGGACCGCACATCTCGCCCCGGGCGAGCCAGCAGGTCGCAAGGTTGTCCGTCACCCCATAGAAGGGATTGAACAGGGTCCGCACCGCCATGCCGGGCAGGTCCAGCCCGGCGATCTCGGCCTCGACCAGGTCGGCGCCGAAGCCGGTCACGACCACGACCTCGGAAATCCCGACGGCGTGGAGGTGGAGCAACTGCCAGTGCAGCACGCTGCGCCCGGACAGGTCGATCAGGCACTTGGGCCGGCTGTCGGTGAGCGGCGAAAGCCGCCGACCCTGCCCCGCGCTCAGCACAATGGCCTTGCGGGTTTCGTTCATCACCACGATCGTTCTTGTCCCAAAAATGTCCGGCCGACTCCCATCATGTAACAGGCCGGGCGGCCCGGCGCATCAGGGGGACGTCGGCCAAAATCGCCGCGGCCGGGCGGCGTGCGTTGCGGGTGAGCGATCATCCGCCGTCGGTGTGAATCTGGCGCCCAGCCGTGCTTGCCTGGGGCTTGCCTTCGACCATATTTCGATAATATTAGAATTATGGAATCCGAATCGGCGATTCTGGCCCTGGCCGCCCTCGCCCAGCCCACCCGGCTGGAAGTCTTCCGCCTGCTGGTGCGGCATGAGCCCGAGGGCCGGCCGGCGGGGGAGATCGCCCTGGCCCTGGCCGTGCCGGCCAACACCCTGTCGTCGCATCTGGCCGTCCTGGCCCGCGCCGGCCTGGTGACGTCTGAGCGGCGCAGCCGCTCGATCATCTATCGTGCGGACCTGGAAGGTCTGCGGACCCTGGTCCTGTTTCTGCTGAAGGACTGCTGCGGCGGCCGCGCCGACATCTGCGCGCCGCTGCTGGCCGAACTTGCCCCCTGCTGCGACTGAGGCGCCCATGGACATCGTCATCTATCACAACCCCGAATGCGGGACGTCGCGCAACGTCCTCGAGCTCATCCGCCATGTGGGGATCGAGCCGCATGTGGTGGAATATCTGAAGACCCCCCCGCGCCGGGCGCTGGTCGCCCAGCTTGTGGCCCGGATGGGGGTGAGCGTCCGCGACATCCTGCGGGAGAAGGGCACGCCCTATGCCGAGCTTGGCCTCGACGACCCCAGCCTGAGCGACGACGCCCTGCTGGACGCGATCGAGGCCCACCCGATCCTGATGAACCGCCCGATCGTGGTCAGCCCGGCCGGGGTGAAGCTGTGCCGGCCCTCGGAGACCGTGCTCGACCTGCTGCCGGCCGAGGGGCTGAAGCCCTTCACCAAGGAGGACGGCGAGGTGGTCGTCGACTCTGACGGCCGGCGGGTGCGCTGATGGCTGATGTCGCGACGCCGGCGTCCCCGCGGCGCCTGTCCTTCCTCGATCGCTGGCTGACCCTGTGGATCTTCGTCGCCATGGGGCTGGGGGTTCTTCTCGGGACGGTCGTGCCGGGTCTGCCGGCCTGGCTCGACAGCCTGTCGGTGGGCTCCACCAACATCCCCATCGCCATCGGCCTGATCCTGATGATGTATCCGCCGCTGGCGCGGGTGAAGTACGAGGCGCTGCCCCGGGTCTTCGCCGACAAGCGCGTCCTGGCCCTGTCGCTGTTTCAGAACTGGGTGCTCGGCCCGGTCCTGATGTTCGCCCTGGCGGTCATCTTCCTCCGCGACCAGCCGGAATACATGACCGGCGTCATCCTCATCGGCCTGGCCCGGTGCATCGCCATGGTGCTGGTCTGGAACCAGCTGGCCCGGGGCGACAACCAGTATGTGGCGGCCCTGGTGGCCTTCAACTCGGTCTTCCAGATCCTGTTCTTCAGCCTCTATGCGTGGGTGTTCCTGACCGTGCTGCCGCCGCTGTTCGGTCTTGAGGGCAGCGTGGTGGCGGTCAGCTTCTGGACCATCGCCGGGGCGGTTCTGATCTATCTCGGCCTGCCCTTCCTGGCCGGCTTCCTGACCCGCCAGGTGCTGGTCCGCGCCCGCGGGGCCGACTGGTACGAGACCCGGTTCCTGCCCCGGATCGCCCCCCTGACGCTTGCGGCGCTGCTGTTCACCATCCTGGCCATGTTCAGCCTCAAGGGCGGCGACGTGGTCGCC
>Ga0208179_1001231_pt1 | contig 13472 bp, 14 predicted proteins | sample Malvired_Geostar_FD_184238 | JGI IMG/M metagenome (GOLD analysis project Ga0208179, IMG submission 184238) | Marine viral communities from the Global Malaspina Expedition - Malaspina viral metaG DeepMed_Geostar (SPAdes) (version 2) | ecosystem: Environmental > Aquatic > Marine > Oceanic | place...
CCGGCGTCACGGTCTCACCTTCCAGCCGCACGGTGCGTCGGGCCGCGCCGGCGGCCTCCACCCCGGTGCCGACCTTGAGGGTCTCCTCGCCCAGCCGGATCTCGGCGGCCACCGCCCAGGCCCGGCCCTTGGCCTCGCCGGGCAGGCGTCGGCCGAGCTCGACCATGGGCGCGCCACGCAAGCCGCGTCCCGCCGTCAGCAGGGAGACCGCCTCCAGCAGGTTGGTCTTCCCCGCCCCATTGGGTCCGGCCAGGACGACTGGGCGGCCGTCCATCTCCAGCTCGGCGCGGACATAGGAGCGGAAGTCGGTGAGGGTCAGGCGGGTGAGGGCGGCGGGGATCACATACGGCTCATAGCCGGTTTCCGCATCCGGAGCGAAGTCTCCGGTCAGCCATGGCGTATAATCGCATAAGGATATCTTTATGTGTCTCTTGACGCGGGTTCCGTCCTGGGCTTAGGTGGCACGGTCGCGGTTCTGCGGGTCTTCGGACCCGGAGCTAAGAGGGAATCCGGTGAGGGTCTTGCCATGCCCCGACTCCGGAGCTGTCCCCGCAACTGTAAGCGGCGAGCGGCTGTCGATCGTGTCACTGACGGAGACCCCGTCGGGAAGGCCAGACAGCCGCTTCGACCCGCGAGCCAGGAGACCTGCCGCGCCAGATAACGTCCTCGGGCGGGGGGTCCCGGCGGGTCGCATCGTGCGCACGCCCGGACTCTCGTCTCGCGGCGACCCTGCGCCCGTCCGCGCCTGCCGCAAAGCCTCCGTCCTGTCCTTGACCTGAACGGGAGGCCGCCATGGCGCCTTCGCCAGAGCCGAAGCTGACCCCGACCCCACGTCGAATGCGATGGGGCCGTCGGCGCCCCTAAGCCGCCGGCCCGCGCTCCCCCAGACCCGTTTTCAGATCCCAGCCCTCAAATCCCGCCTGCGCGCGCCTGCGCCGGCGAAGGAGATCCCATGCCCGCCGCCCCACCCGTCCTGGTCGCCAATCTCGGCTTTCCCCGCATCGGCCCCCGCCGCCAGCTCAAGACGGCCCTCGAACGCTTCTGGTCCGGCCGTCTGGACCAGACCGGCCTGCTCCAGACCGCCGCCGACCTCCGCCGCGACGGCTGGGCCCGCCAGGCCGAGCTGGGGGTCGACATCCTGCCCAGCAACGACTTCTCGCTCTATGATCAGGTGCTCGACGCGACCCTGATGGTCGGCGCCGTCCCGCCGCGCTTCACAGGCGCCCAGGGGCTGGAACTCTATTTCGCCATGGCCCGCGGGGCCCGGTCGGGGGCGCAGGAAACCGGCTGCTGCGGCCAGGACGCCGTCGCCTGCGAGATGACCAAGTGGTTCGACACCAACTATCACTACCTCGCCCCCGAGGTGGTCGCCGGCCAGACCTTCCAACTCGCCTCGACCCAGCCGGTGGACGCGTTTCTCGAGGCCCGCGCCCAGGGCCGTCACACCCGGCCGGTGCTGATCGGTCCGGTCACCTGGCTGAAGCTGGCCAAGGCCCGGGACGGCTCGGACCCCCGCGACCTGCTGGACGCCGTGGCGCCGGTCTATGGCGAGATCCTGCGGCGGCTGGCGGCGGCGGGCGCCGACTGGGTGCAGATGGACGAGCCGGCCCTGGCGCTGGACCTCGACGACAAGGACCGCGCCGCCTTCGCCCGCGCCTATGAGAGCCTCGCCCGGGCCGCGCCGGGGCTGAAGCTGATGCTCACCCCCTATTTCGCCGCCCTCGACGACAATCTCGACCTGGCGCTCACCCTGCCCGTGGCGGGGCTGCACCTCGACCTGGTGCGGGGGCCTGGCGACCTGGATCCGGCCCTGGCCAGGGCTCGCCCCGATCTCGTCCTGTCGCTGGGGGTGGTGGACGGGCGCAATGTCTGGCGGACCGACCTCACCGCCCTGCTGGATCGCCTGGAGCCGGTGGTCGCCAGCGGCCGGCGGGTCCTGCTGGCGCCGTCCTGCTCGCTGCTGCACGCCCCCATCGACCTTGCCGCCGAGACCAGGCTTGATCCCGAGGTGGCCAGTTGGCTGGCCTTCGGCGTGCAGAAGCTGGAGGAGCTCGCCATCCTCGCTCGCGCCCTGAACGAAGGCCGCGGCGCCGTGGCCGAGGCCCTGGCCGCCTCCGACGCCGCCCAGGCCGCCCGCCGGGCCTCGCCCAAGGTCCGCGACCTGGCGGTCCAGGCCCGGATGGCCGCGGTGACGCCGCAGATGGCCGACCGCGCCGCGCCCGTGGCCGAGCGCCTGGCCCTGCAGGCGAAGGCCCTGAACCTGCCGGCCTATCCGACCACCACCATCGGCTCCTTCCCCCAGACCCAGGCGGTGCGCAAGGCCCGCGCCGACCAGGCCCGGGGGCGGCTGGAGCCCGGCGCCTACCAGGCCTTCCTGGAGGATGAGACCCGCATGGCGATCCGCTGGCAGGAGAGCGTCGGGCTCGACGTGCTGGTGCATGGGGAGTTCGAACGCAACGACATGGTGCAGTATTTCGGCGAGCAGCTGTCGGGCTTCGCCTTCACCGAGCATGCCTGGGTGCAGTCCTATGGCTCCCGCTGCGTGCGCCCGCCGATCATCTATGGGGATGTGGCCAGGCCGCAGGCCATGACCGTCGACTGGTGGCGCTATGCCCAGTCCCTGACCACGCGGCCGGTGAAGGGGATGCTGACCGGGCCGGTGACCATCCTGCAGTGGTCCTTCGTCCGCGACGACATTCCGCGCCCGGAAACCTGCCGCCAGATCGCGCTGGCCATCCGCGACGAGGTGGCCGACCTGGAGGCGGCCGGGGCTGTGATCATCCAGATCGACGAGGCGGCCCTGCGCGAGGGCCTGCCGCTGCGCCGGGCGGCCCAGGCCGAGCATCTGGAATGGACGGTGGCGTGCTTCCGGCTCAGCGCCGGGGCGGCGGGGCCTGCGACCCAGATCCACACCCATATGTGCTATTCGGAGTTCAACGAGATCATCGACGCCATCGGCCAGATGGACGCCGACGTCATCTCCATCGAGACGGCGCGCTCGCAGATGGAGCTGCTGGAGGCCTTTGCGGACTACCGCTATCTCGCCCAGATCGGGCCGGGCCTCTATGACATCCACTCGCCGCGGGTGCCGTCGGCGGGCGAGATGGCCGACCTGCTGCGCCTGGCCGGCCAGCGCCTGTCGCCCGAGCAGCTGTGGGTCAATCCCGACTGCGGCCTGAAGACCCGCGGCTGGGCCGAGGTGAAGCCCGCCGTGGCCGCCATGGTCGAGGCGGCCCGGCGTCTTCGGGCCGAGGCCGAAACCTAGACCCGCAGGGGCATGAGCACATACTGGACGTCGCCGTCGCTCGGATCGAGCACCAGGGCCGGATCGTTGGGGCCGCCGAAGCGGAACTCGGCCTCCGGCGCGGTGATCTGGTCGGTGACGTCCAGGATGTAGCGGGCGTTGAAGGACAGCTCGAAGGACTCGCCCGAATAGTCGGCCTCGATCTCTTCCACCGCCTGGCCGGCTTCCATGTTGCGGACGGTCAGGATGATGCGGCCGGGCTCGATGGCCATGCGCACCGAGCGGCTCTTCTCGGCCGAGATGGTGGCCACCCGGTCGACGGCCTTGGCGAACAGCTTGTTGTCCACCCGCAGGATGCGGTCGTTGTCCTTGGGGATCACCCGCCCATAGTCGGGGAAGGAGCCGTCGATGACCTTGGAGGTCAGGGCGGTGGCGCCCAGTTCGAAGCGCACCTTCTGGGGCGAGAGCTGCAGGTCGATCTGCTCGCCGGCGTCGTCCAGCAGGCGCCGGGCCTCGCCGATGGTCTTGCGCGGCACGATGACGCCGGGCGCCCCCACCGAACCTTCCGGGGCGGGCATTTCGGCCAGGGCCAGGCGGTGGCCGTCGGTGGCCACGGCGCGCAGCTTCTGGATGCCGCCGTCATTGACCACGTGCAGATAGAGCCCGTTGAGATAGTAGCGGGTCTCCTCGGTGGAGATGGCGAAGCGGGTCTTGTCGATCAGGCGGATGAGCTCGTTCACGTCCACGCCGATGCGGGCCGACAGGCCCTCGGCCGACATGACCGGGAAGTCGCCGGCCGGCAGCACCGGCAGGTTGAAGCGCGAGCGCCCGGCCTGGACCGTCAGGCGGGGGTCCTCCCCGGTGAAGCTCAGGGAGACGTCGGCCCCCTCGGGCAGCTTGCGGACGATCTCATAGAGGGTGTGGGCCGGCGCGGTGATCTGGCCGGGCTGATCGACCTGGGCCAGGGCCTCGTCGATGATCTCCAGGTCCAGGTCCGTGGCCGAGAAGCTCAGCCGATCGCCCTCGGCCGAGAGCAGCACATTGGACAGGATCGGGATGGTGTTGCGGCGCTCGACGGCGCTCTGCACGTGACCCAGCGCCTTCAGGAGCGCCGCCCGTTCGATGGTAAGCTTCATGTTGCGGTCCGAACCTCCATGCGCCGGAAGGGCGATTCCCCGGCGCCCCCCGATGGAAGGGACTTGGGACTTTACTCATTTGCTGGGCAGGCGAAAGCCCCTGGCGACTGCGCCAGGGGCTTATCGGATCAGGCCTTGGTGTCCACCGCGCCGCCGGCCTCGCCGCTGTCGTCGGCCGCATAGGGATTGCCGCCCGCGCCGTCGGCCTGCGGGGCGCTGGTCTCAGGACCCGAGCCCTTGGCCGCCACGACCACCATGGCCGGACGCACGATGCGGCCAAACAGCTCATAGCCGGTCTGCAGCACCTGCAGGACGCCGCCGGCCCCGATGTCCTCGGCGGCCTGCTCCATCATCGCCTGGTGCTTGTGGGGGTCGAACTTCTCGCCGCGGGACGGGTCGATCTTCTTCAGCCCATTGCCTTCGAAGGCGCTCTGCAGGGCCTTCTCGGTCATCTCGACGCCCAGCACGAAGTTCTTCACCGCCGGGTCCTCGAGATCGGCCGGCGCCGCGGCCGTGGCCCTCGACAGGCTGTCGGCGGCGCTCAGCAGATCGCGGGCGAACTTCTGGATGGCGTAGGCCCGGGCGTCATTGGCCTCGCGCTCGGCCCGGCGCTTGGTGTTCTCGGCCTCGGCGGCGAAGCGGAGCACCTGCTCCTTGAGGGAGGCGTTCTCGGCCTTCAGGGCCTCCATCATCTCGATGGCGGCGTCGGCGACGGCTTCGGTTTCGGCCGGCGTGTGATCGTCGGTCATGCTTCTTTCCTTACGCGTTCATCACCTGGCCCAGAACCTTGGCGGTGTAGTCCACCAACGGAATGATCCGGGCGTAGTTCAGGCGGGTCGGGCCGATCACCCCGATCGCGCCCAGAACCTTCTGTCGGCCCGTCATATAGGGTGCGGCGATGACGGAGGAACCCGAAAGCGAGAAGAGTCGTGTTTCGGCGCCGATGAAAATGCGCACCCCTTGGGCCTCGCGCACCCCGTCCAGCAGGCCGATCAGCTGTTCCTTCTGCTCCAGATCGTCGAACAGCATGCGGACCCGCTCAAGGTCCTCGAGCGCCTCGCGGTCCCCCAGCAGATTGGCCCGGCCCCTCACAATCAGGGCGCGGTCGGAGCCCTCGCCGCCGCCCCAGGCGGCCAGACCGTCCTCCACCAGCCGGGCGGCCTTGGTGTCCAGCTCCTGGCGGGAGCGGTCCAGGTCGAGGCTGACCTCGCTGCGGGCGTCGTCCAGGGTCTTGCCGCGCAGCTTGGTGTTGAGGAAGTTGGAGGCCTCCTGCAGGGAGGAGGGCGTCACCCCGGCGCCGAGCGCCATCAGGCGGTTCTCCACTACCCCATCCTCGAAGACCATGACCGCCAGGGCCTGGTCGCCGCCCAGCGCCACGAACTCCACATGCTTGACCTCGGCGTCGCGCACCGGGGTCACCACCACGCCGGCTCCGCCGGCCAGGCCCGACAGCAGGGAAGACGCCTCGTTCAGGGCTTCTTCGAAGCTGCGGCCCTGCACCCGCAGGCGCGTCTCGATCAGCCGCCGCTCATCCTCCCCCACATCGCCGACCTCCAGCAGGCCGTCGACGAACAGGCGCAGGCCCGCATGGGTCGGCAGCCGCCCGGCGCTGATGTGCGGCGCGCCCAGCAGGCCGAGCTGAGTCAGGTCCTGCATGGTGTTGCGGATGGAGGCGGGCGAGAGGGAGACCCCGCCGCGGGACAGGGTGCGCGAGCCGACCGGCTCGCCGGTGTCGAGATAGCTCTCGACGATGCGGCGGAAGATGTCGCGCGCCCGCTCGTCCAGTTCGGCGAGCGAGGGCCCGCGGGAGAGCAGTGGTGTGGTCACGATCGGCGGCCAGGGCCTTAAGGGTGCGAGCGAGGTGTGATGTGAGCGAGTTGCGGGCGGCCCATGGACGGGCCGGTCGGTTTTTAGGATAAGCGCGCGCCACGTCCGTGCAAGTCACGCCGCGCCCGTGCGGCCTCGATACCACGTCCGATACGACCTCAGGAAAGGTTCTCGCCATGCGCCCCTCGCAACGCGCCCCCGACATGCTGCGCGCCGTCACCCTGGAGACCGGGGTGAACCGCTATGCCGAAGGCTCCTGCCTGGTCAGCTTCGGCCACACCAAGGTGCTGGTCACCGCCAGCCTGGAGGAGGGGGTGCCCCCCTTCCTGCGCGGCCGCGGCCAGGGCTGGGTGACGGCGGAGTACGGCATGCTGCCCCGCGCCACCCACACCCGCGGCCGCCGCGAGGCCGCCCAGGGCAAGCAGTCTGGCCGCACCCAGGAAATCCAGCGCCTGATCGGCCGCTCCCTGCGGGCTATCACCGACATGAAAGCCCTTGGGGAACGCCAGATCTCCCTCGACTGCGACGTGATCCAGGCCGACGGCGGCACCCGCACCGCCTCCATCACCGGCGCCTGGGTCGCCCTGCGCCTGGCCACCCGCTACCTGATGGACGAGGGCCTGATCACCGCCGACCCGATCCTCGACCAGGTGGCCGCGGTCAGCTGCGGCGTCCACCAGGACGTCCCCGTCCTCGACCTGGACTATGAGGAGGATTCCGACGCCGAGGCCGACGCCAACTTCGTGCTGACCGGGGCCGGCGACATCGTCGAGATCCAGGCCACCGGCGAGAAGCGCGGCTTCACCCAGGCCGAGTTCGAGGCCCTGTTCGGCCTGGCCCGCAAGGGCATGGGCGAACTGTTCGAGATGCAGCGGGCCGCTGTCGCCCGCTGAGGCGCAGGTCTTTGGGGGCGCACGCGTCCTTGCCACTCCACGCTCGTCACCCTCGGACTTGATCCGAGGGTCCATGCGCACGGCGTCTGGCTCGGTGTTCATGATGGTCGAGGGAGGGCCCGACCATGACGGGGAGTAGGTGGCGCTGCGCCGTCGCCCACGCTGAAACGCAGAACGGCCGGATGCGGAGTGCGCATCCGGCCGTTCTTCTATCTTGGGTCGGGCTCTGGAGAGAGCGCCTGGCTTAGAAGCCGATCAGCAGGTTCCGCTGAGCGGTGGCCGGGATGCGGCCCAGTTCATAGGCCAGCGGAGCCATGAAGCGGGCGATCAGACGTTGGAGCTTGGCGAACATGTTCTGCCCCTTTCAGTGTGCAGTGCAACAATGTTGCATCGCATATAGGACCAGAGCCCCAACCCTGCAACGGCAGTCGGCAAATTTCTGACGGCCGTGACGCAATATCACGGGGATGTGTTGTGGCGACGCAACACGAGCGGGGGCTCAGGTCTCGTCGTCGTCCTCGAAGCCCTCGTCGGCCGGGCCGGGCTCGTAGTGCAGGATGTCGCCCGGCTGGCAGTCGAGTTCGCGGCACAGGGCCGCCAGTGTGGAGAAACGCACGGCCCGGGCCTTGCCGGTCTTGAGGATCGACAGGTTGGCGATGGTCACCCCGACCCGGTCGGCCAGTTCGGTAAGCGACATGCGCCGCTCCAGCAGCACGCGGTCGAGAAGCACTCGGATCGGCACGGTCGGCTCCTCAGATGGTCAGTTCGGCTTCGCGGCGCAGGCGGGCGCCCTCGCGAAACACCTCGGCCAGGACAAAGACCACCAGGACCGAGAACCAGGCCGTCAGGCTCAGCGTCGGCTCAACGGCCTCCGAGGCCGGCAGGATCCAGGTCGACAGCGCCCAGAAGGCGTAGCGTCCCAGCTCCAGGCCCGCGAGGATCAGGCCCACCACCCGCAGACGCCGGACATTGTCCGGGTGGAAGGGGTCGCCGGCGGTCAGGGTGGCGAAGATGCGCCGCAGCTGGGCGACGATCACCAGCACCCCGCCCATATAGGCGGCCGCCGCCATCAGGCCCACAGCCACCACCGGGCCCCGGTTGACCACCTCCTCGCCCCCGGCCGTGACCGAGATATCGGCCAGCAGGTCGGGATTGAAGGAGAAGAGCAGGGCCGCCAGCATCAGGACGCCGGCGACGCTGACCCCGATCCAGAGGGCCACGAAGACCACGTCGAGGATGATTTTCAGAAAGCTCGAAACCGAGCCTGGCCCCATCGCCCGCATGGCTACGCCCCCCTTGGATTGGCCGCTGGCGTCAGACTAGAGGATCGAGGCGCCGGCCACCACGGTCAGGATCGGCAGGGCGGCGAGGCAGACAGCGCAGGCCAGGGCGAAACGGTCGAAGGCGTTGGACGCGCGGAAGGTGTTCATGAGGCAGCTCCAGGTTCTGTATGTCGCCTTGCGGCGGGAAAGTGCGGCGGAGCGCCTTGGCTCCATGTCGGTATTCGATATGGGCATGCCGTTTTTCGATCAAGGAAATTATCGAAAAACGATATTAAATCGACGTAACGAAGTGACGGATTCTTCATGTGGACAGACGCAGCCCGGCGCAGGCCGCGAGCGTTTGCGAGGGCGCTGGCGGGCGCCTATGCTCCGCGGCCTCATTGGAAAGGACGGCCATGGCCCTGAAGCTCGAACCCGGCGCCCGGCTGGTGGTCGCCACCCACAATCCCGGCAAGGCGCGGGAGCTGGCGGCGATCCTGGAAAACCGCTTCGACCTGGTGACCGCCGGCGAGCTGGGCCTGCCCGAGCCCGAAGAGACCGAAACCACCTTCGTCGGCAACGCCCTGCTGAAGGCCCGCGCCGCGGCGCGCGGTTCAGGCCTGATCGCGCTGGCCGATGATTCCGGGTTGAGCGTGCGCGCTCTGGACGGCGCGCCCGGCGTCTATTCCGCCCGCTGGGCCGGTCCGGACAAGGACTTCGGCCTGGCCATGGGCAAGGTCGAAGAGCGCCTGCAGGCCACCGGGCTTGAGGACCGCGCCGCCTGGTTCACCTGCGCCCTGGCCGTGGCCTGGCCAGGCGACGGGCCAGCGCTGGTGGTCGAGGGACGGGTGGACGGCCAGCTGACCTTCCCCGGGCGTGGCCAGCGGGGGTTCGGCTATGACCCGATCTTCACGCCGGACGGCGGCGCCCTGACCTTTGGCGAGATGGAGCCTGCGGCCAAGGACGCCATGAGCCACCGAGCGCGGGCCTTCGCCCAGCTCAAGGCCGCGCTCCTTTGACCGAGCCTGGGCCGCCGCCTCAGGGGGGCCCCCTGGGGGTCTATGTCCACTGGCCCTATTGCGCGCGGATCTGCCCTTACTGCGACTTCAATGTCTATCGCGACCGCGGGCGGCGCGGTGAACAGGCGGCCCTCGTGGAAGCGATCCTCCGGGACCTGACCGCCCAGGCGGAGCTGACGGGGCCACGCACCCTGGTCTCGGTCTTCTTCGGCGGGGGGACGCCGTCGCTGATGGACCCGGACGCCGTGGCCCTGATCCTGGAGACGGCCCGGCGCCTGTGGACGCCGGCGGCGGACCTGGAGGTCAGCCTGGAGGCCAATCCCACCGATGGCGAGACCCGGAGGTTCTCAGCCCTCGCTCAGGCCGGCGTCGGCCGGCTGTCCCTCGGCGTCCAGGCTCTGGATGACGACGCCCTTCGGTTCCTGGGCCGCGATCATGACGCGGCGACCGCCCGCCGCGCCCTGGAGGTCGCCGCCCGGGCGTTCGGCCGGGTGTCCCTGGACCTGATCTATGCCCGCCCCGGCCAGACGCCGCAGGCCTGGGCGGCCGAGCTGGAAGACGCCCTGAGCTACGGTGCGGAACACATTTCGCCCTACCAGCTGACCATTGAGGCCGGGACCGCCTTCGACCGGGCGGTGCGCCGCGGGCAGCTGATTCCGCCGGACGACGAGGCCGCCGCCGTGCTCTTCGAGACCACTCAGGAGGTGCTCACCGCCGCCGGCTTCGAAGCCTATGAGGTGTCCAACCACGCCCGGGGCGAGGCGGCGCGCTCGCGGCATAACCTCGTCTATTGGCGGGGCTGGGACTATGTGGGCGTCGGCCCCGGCGCGCACGGGCGCATCACCCTCGTCGGTCGCCGCCACGCCACCGAGGCGCAGGCGCGGCCCGCCGCCTATATCGAGGAGGTCGCCGAATCAGGGCGCGGATTCGCCCTCATGGAGGCGCTCTCAGCTACCGAGGCGGCCGAGGAGCGCGTCTTGAGCGGGCTGCGGATCGAGGCGGGCGTGCCCTATCATGAGGTGCCTGTTTTGGGCCTCTCGCCGACCCACGACCGGGTCAAAAGCCTTGTGGCGGAGGGGTTGTTGCGGGATAACAACTTTAAGTTGTCTGCCACCCCAGCGGGACGGCTGGTGCTTGACCATGTGACCCGACGGCTGCTGGTCTGACGGCGACGCTTGCCTTGCTGCTTCCGACCGGCGAACCCTGCCCCCCATGGCTCACCCTGTCGCTCCGCCACCCCTGTCCGACCAGCCCTTGTCGCCAGGGCTCTATGTCGTGGCGACGCCGATCGGCAACCTACGCGACATCACCCTGCGCGCCCTGGACGTGCTGTCGGCGGCTGACCTGATCCTCGCCGAGGACACCCGGGTGACCGGCAAGCTGCTGGCGGCCTTCAAGATTTCCGGCCGTATGGAGCGACACGACGAACACGCCGCCGAACGGGCGCGGCCCAAGGCCTTGGCGGTGCTGGAGCAGGGGGGGCGGGTGGCCCTGGTCTCGGACGCCGGGACGCCGCTGATCTCCGACCCCGGCTACCGGCTGGTGCGAGAGGTCGCGGCGGCCGGCTTTCCCATCCATCCGATTCCCGGCGCCTCGGCCTTGCTGGCGGGGCTGTCGGTGGCTGGCCTGCCATCGGACCGCATCCTGTTCGCCGGCTTTCCGCCCCCCAAGACCGCCGGGCGCCGCGCCTTCCTGCAGGAGGTGGCCGGCATCCGGGCGACCCTGGTCTTCTTCGAAGGCGCCTCCCGCCTGGGCGATAGCCTGGCCGACATGGCGCAGGTGTTCGGCCCCCGCGAGGCGGTGGTCTGCCGCGAACTGACCAAGCTCTACGAGACGGTGGTGCGCGGCCCCCTGGACGTGCTGGCCGCCGATCCCAGCCTGACGGCGCCCAAGGGCGAGATCGTGATCCTCGTGGGCCCTGGCCGGGAGGAGGAAGCCACGGCCGACGACGCCGACCGGGCGCTCGCCGAGGCGCTTTCACGGCTGAAGCCGGCCGAGGCGGCGGGCGAGGTCGCCCGGGCCCTGGGCCTGTCGCGGCGGGACCTCTATCGCCGGGCTCTGGAATTGAAGGCGGAGCAGGCGGAGTGACCACGCCCGTGCCGTCGACACGTACGGCCGCGCGGCGGATTCGCGGCGCCCTTGCCCGCCGTTCGGGGCGCCGGGCCGAGGCCTGGGCCGCCCTTTGGATGATGGCCAAGGGCTATCGCATCCTGGGCTTTCGCCTGCGGACCCGCCTGGGCGAGATCGATCTGCTGGCCCAGAAGGGTAGGGTCCTGGCGGTGGTCGAGGTCAAGAGCCGCACCACCCTGGAGGCCGCCCTTGCGGCCGTGACCCCGGAGCAGCGCGACCGCCTACGCCGGGCCGGCCAGGCCGCGGCGGGGGCCCGTCCGCGTCTGAAGGACCTGGCCGTGCGCCTGGACCTGATCGCGCTGGCGCCGGGCCGCCTGCCGCGGCACCGGCCCGACGCCTGGAACGGCGCCTGATGAGCCAGCGGCGATGATGCGGGCCGAGGCCGAGGCCGTCCTGCTCCAGGCCGGGACCACGACGGACGAAAACGCCTTTCCCCTGCTGGAGGCGGCCATCGCCTGCGCCCTGCATGAGGATCCGACGCGGGACCCCCAGGCGGTGCGGGACCTGGCGGCCGCAGGAGTCGAGCGCCTGATGGCGCGCTTGCGTTGGGAAAGCCCGGAGGAGGCCCTGGCCGAGGCGATGTCGGGGGACCTGCGCCTGTCAGGGGACCTGTTCACCTACGAGCACCCGGATAATACCGACGTCATCGCCCTGGCCCAGCGGCGCAAGGGCATGCCTGTGTCCCTGGGCATCTTCTACCTGCATGTGGCCAAGCAGGGCGGGCTGAACGTCAAGGGCGTCGACTTTCCCGGACATTTCCTGTTGCGGATCGAGACCCGCGACGGCCCCCTGGCCCTGGATCCCTTCAGCGAGGGGCGCGTGGTGCTGCCCTCTGAACTCACCCGCCGCGCCCTCCATGCCGGACTGACCCCCAATGTGGCTGACCGCCTGGATCTGCTGATGGCGCCGGCCAACGACCGCGAGGTGCTGATCCGCCTGCAGAACAACATCTTCGCCGCCGCCGCCGCCATGGGCGACTTCCCCAGGGCCGAGCGCTCGGCCCTGAGGCGCGCCCTGCTCGATCCCAAGGATCATCGGCCGTGGCTGGATGTGGCGACAGCACGTGAGGGCCAGGGCGCCCTGGCCGGGGCGCTGGAGGCCCTGGGGCGGGCCAGCGAACTGGACCACGGGGCGGCCCTGGCGGCGCGGGCGCAGCGCGAGCGCGTACGCCTGAAGATCAACTGAAGCCCACCGATCGCACATCGGCGTCTGGCGTTCAGGCCCCGGCCCGCCTATGTCCGAAGCCCGGTCGTCGAAGGCCGCATGTCACACGGGGAGCCCGCCATGGCCTTGAAGGTCGCCGTCCAGATGGACCCGCTCGAATCGATCAACATCGCGGGGGATACGACCTTCCTGATGATGCTCACCGCCCAGGCCAGGGGTCACAGCCTCTGGGTCTACACCCCTGACCGCCTGTCTCTGGACAGCGGCAAGGCCATGGCCCGGGGCCGGTCGGTGAAGGTGCAGGACGTCAAGGGCGACCACGCGACCTTCGGGGACTGGGAGCGCCGGGACCTGGCCGAGATGGATGTGGTCCTGCTGCGGCAGGATCCGCCCTTCGACATGGCCTATATCACCGCCACCCACATTCTCGACGCCATCCACCCCAAGACCCTGGTGGTGAACAATCCCACCGAGGTGCGCAACGCCCCGGAAAAGCTGTTCGTCACCAGCTTCCCCGGCGTCCAGCCGCCGACCCTGATCACCTCCGACATCGAGGCCATCTACGACTTCCGCGCCGAGCACGGGGACATCGTGCTCAAGCCCCTCTATGGCGGCGGCGGCTCCGGCGTGGCCCGCCTGCTGGCCGACGACCCCAATCTCGACGCGCTGCTTGAGCTGCACGCCCTGATCGGCCGCGAGCAGGTCATCGCCCAGAAGTTCATCCCCGCCGTCTCCAAGGGCGACAAGCGCATCCTGCTGGTGGACGGCGAGCCTGTGGGCGCCATCAACCGGGTGCC
>Ga0208179_1001233_pt1 | contig 13451 bp, 15 predicted proteins | sample Malvired_Geostar_FD_184238 | JGI IMG/M metagenome (GOLD analysis project Ga0208179, IMG submission 184238) | Marine viral communities from the Global Malaspina Expedition - Malaspina viral metaG DeepMed_Geostar (SPAdes) (version 2) | ecosystem: Environmental > Aquatic > Marine > Oceanic | place...
TCTTGATATGAAATCAAGGCTACAAGACACGCTGTCGATTGTAATAGTACAGCTTGACTGTTGTCAAAACAGGAAGAGACGAATTGAAGAAGAGATTGAATTATATGAAAAAACGATGGAATATGAAGGGCTGACATTTGACAATATAACACCATTAGAAGACAAAACAATCAGTATCCGTGACATTAATAAACAAATATCAAAGGAAATGAAGGAGAAAGATCATGGCACACGAACTGCTTGATGAAACCATGTTTTATGTAGGTGAGACACCTTGGCATAAACTTGGAGTTAAACTACCTAATCCACCAACCATAGAAGAAGCACTGGTACATGGCAATCTGGATTGGAAAGTAAAGAAAGTTCCAACATATTATGATGCTCAAACTAAAATTGGAATGAGTTCATATCGTGCATTGGCAGACATGCCAACTGGATACTTTGTAACCATTCGCCAGGATTCAACTGGCAACTGGTATCCATTAGGACATGTATCAGAACGATACGAAGTACTGCAGAATGCTGATGCTTTTGAACCATTTAAAGTATTACTTGATAATGGTTATACATTAGAAACTGCAGGTGCTATAGATAACGGTAAACGTGTATGGATTCTTGCAAAGAAACCATCCTGGCATATGGTAGGAGACGATAAACTACTGCAATATGCTGTATTAATGAATTCGCATGACGGAAGCACACCAGTGTTTCTGCAGCCAACCGATGTACGGGTGGTCTGCAAGAATACACTTGACTGGGCTTTAGACGGCAGCAAGGCTATGCGATTCTCGATAAAACACACAACTGGCGTAAGTGATCGTCTCAAGGAAGTAGGTAAAATCCTTGATAAAGCAGACGCAAACTGGGCTAAGGCACATGACATCATGAATATGATGCATGATCATAAGATGGATGAGAAATTAGCTGAAGTCTATTTCGAAGCAGTAATACCATTTCTGCGTAATCGTGGCATGAGCGGTACCAACGAATTCGGTATAGCACACAGAGACTTTGCCACACCAGTATTCGAACAGCTAAAGCAGAACTTCAAGTTCGGCACAGGCAACAAAGGAGAAACACTCTGGGATGCCTATAATGCTGTAACCGAGTACTATGATCATCAGAAGACTTATAAGAACTGGATCAAAAATACACAGTTCGGTAAGGCTGCTGAATACAAACGCAGTGCATTTAAGTATGCATCACGCATTGTACTTAATAAGGACGTGCTGGAAGCATACGCATAAAAACTAGTAGAGCAGGGACAGAGAGTCCGCAGGCATGCCGTAAAGTAACATAAGGGAAACTGTTACACCTGTCTCTGTTCATAAATTAAGACGTTAAAGGGCATGAATAACAAGTGATTAACACTAACAGTTGTTTCGACAAATAGCACCCTAGGTGGAAGACCCAACTGAAACAACGAAACATCATGTCCTTTTCGTCTAATCCTTAAAAGGAACTTAAAAATGAACAAATTACCATTAGATGTTAAAGAAGTCCGTATAGTCTACAGTACTAAGGACTACGAAGCATTCAGTTTTATAACTGGTAATAGAAATATAAACAAACCGCATCTTGAAAAGCTGCGTAAATCAATGCTGGAGATGTATATCACAGTACCTATTGTGGTAAACGAAAATCTTGAGATCATTGATGGACAGCACAGATTTATAATCTGTAAGGAAGAAGGTCTTGCTGTACATTTCATACAAATCAAAGGACTTAACTTGACTCATGTACAAAAGATCAATGAACTCATGCGAATATGGACTGCTGAAGCATTCATGCATTGCTATTGTGATCTTGCTCTTGAAAATAAGTACGGAGAATATTCCGATTATGTTGAATACAGGGAATTCAAGCGTAGTTACGGATTTGGTCACAATGAGACACAGGCAATACTCACCAATCAAAAGATGTTCAGTGGTAATCTATCTGAGCGTTTCAGGAATGGAACATTCAAGATTGTTGACATAAGAAAAGCAACAAATGTAGCCAAAAGGATTACAGATGTTGGTAAATACTATCGGGGAAACAAAAGAAGGGGCTTTGTTCTTGCAATGCTACAGTGTTTTGCTATACCTGAATACAATCATGACCGTTTCTTAAGCAAGCTTAGTTATCAGACGTATAAACTGACTGATCAGCCGAACTATAAACAGTATCTGCAGATCATTCAGGACATCTATAACTACCATGCTAGAGAAGGTGACAGATTACTCCTGGTATCTCCCTAATTTCTCATATTGCTGTCTTTATCATTGAAGAGAAACAGCAGAATTTGTAACTTTAACAGTTAAAATAGAGAGGAAATAACATGATAGATGACACCCCAAAACATCCCTTTGAAATACTGCGTCCAATGGACTACAGTAAGTACGTTGAGAACAAATCTCACGGCAGTTTCGATGCGGATTATCTATCTTGGGCAGTGTGCTGGTCAAGGATTAAGTCTGTAGACCCTAACGCACACTACATCAAGCATCCAGTGGAGTTTTATCCCGATGGCTCTGCTGAAGTCCACATTACGCTGTTATACACAGACCAACATGGTGATGAAAGCGTTCATCATGAGTATCTAGCAGTAAGGGACTTCAAAATGCAGGCAGAAAACAATCCTAATGCTGTACAAATAGAGAACACTTTTCGCAGATGTGTAGCGAAAGCAGTCTCAATGGCTACAGGATTTGGACTGGAACTGTGGTATAACGAAGACATAAGGGACTTAGACTATCGTAAAGAAACACTTATCAATGGACAGGCACCTGTCAAAGGTAAGATAACGGTAGATCAAAACGTAAAACTGGACAGATTATCTCGTGATCCTGTCTTCAAAGGTGATGGCTCTAATATGTCTACTCAAGTGAGAGACTTTATTGCCAGCGTGCCTACTGAAGAACAGGCTGAAGAGAAAATCTCTAAACTACAAGATATAATCAAAAAGGAGAAGGCGAATGTCTGAAAGTAAAGGTGTATTCACAAGAACATCTAAGATCGTAGACGTAGTCGCTCGTTACAATGTTAAAGAGCCTTGGCAAAGGAGAGAAGATGATATCGCTCTTGAACTAACTCTTGACATTGGTAAAAGTTTTCAACCATCCATGCGAGTCGGTGGATTCTTCAACAGAAACGATGACGGCAGTGTAAAGAACTTTGGCACTGCTACTAAGGTGAAGATACTTGTTGAGTCTGCAGGACTTAACTGGGACACATCAGTAGATGAGAATAATCAGCTTACTGATACAGCCCTGGAAGAACTGCAAGGCAGTGATATCTGCACTTTATCGTATGTGTATGGAAAAACTAAGACAGGTAAGACTGGCTGGAGCTACTGGAACGAAGTGGCAAAAGCAGGTCAGGATGAAGTTCTTAAGAGAAAGTTCTTCACAGCCGTTGACAAAGGCTGGGTTAAGGACTATAGACCTGATGAACCTGATAGTTTTGATCCTACAAAACTTGAAGAATCTAAACCTGAAGGCTACCAGCTTTAACGAGCACGTCCTCATGTGGGGGAATTTCGGTTCCCCCACTATTTTTCAACATAAAATGCGGAGTTCAAATGGACTACAGCAACTATTACGTAGAAGTTGCAATAGGAGATGTATCAGCAAGAAATACTGTTGTACAGTTCAATGAATTATATGAAATTGTTAAAAAGAATATCGGTAAAGAGATTTACAGAAGTATGTTCCTGTATACTGAAGAGATTGCAGATCATATCGCAAAAAGCGGAAGTATAAAGAACTACGAAGGTATTCAGGCTGTTGACAGGATCGTCTTTGATATTGATAAATCATCAGAAGACGGAGACGAAGTAAAGAACAAAACTTTCCAGGTCTACAGCAAGCTTATAGAGCTTGGGGCAAAGAAAGAACATGTTAATATATGGTTCAGCGGGCGTGGATTCCATGTGGTTATACCAAACCTTTATGGATTCAAACCCTCTACATATTTAGCAAGGGAAGTAAAATCAACTATAGTCCGTGATTTTAAGGACATGGTGGATTTGATATACGACCCTAAACGTCTTATTAGATTGCCTTTTTCACTTAATAAAAAGACAAATCTGTATAAAAACTGGCTGCCAGCTGGTCAATTTCTTAAAATGAACTATAATGACATTGTAGAATATTGCAAAAACATATCCTATGATCAACCTCCAGTGGTTAACGGATTCAATCCGATATGGAAACCAATGGAATACAGTAGGGAAGAAGTACCTACTGAACGTAAAATACTTAAAAACGCTAAATATCCTACCAACAGTGATGTTACATGTGGACAGCACATAGTAAATAACGGTGCTAGGGTGACCAACAGGCACTTAACTTTACTTAGGCTGGTGTCTATATGGCGTAGGAAGGGTTTTACGCAGGAACAGTGTGTTTTGCTTGCACAAAACTGGATAAGTACATATCCTAAGAACTTTTCAGGCGAAGAAATAAACAGGGTGGTTGTCGATACATTCAGACAGGGATACCAATTCACATGCCAGGATGAAATACTGGAAGAGCATTGTGATCCAAAATGTAAGTATTACAAGTCTAAAGACTATGGACATGGAGTAAAATTGAAGAACATTGACCAAATGATAGAATCATACAAGCAATTTATTGAAGATTCTAAATATAACAGTCAATTCAATTTGAAAGATATTGTAAACATGGAACATGACTATACTTTCATGGCTGGTGATCTGGTAATCCTTGGCGGTAACACTAAAATCGGCAAGACAGCCTTTGTACAATGGATAATAGCACAGTTTCCTGATGTTAAAACTGCGTTCATGTCTCTGGAAGTAGGTGAAGACCTTATTAGTAGAAGATTCTTTCAGTGTGCACTTAGTCTTGGTAAAGACAAGTTCACTGAATGGAATAGCGAATACGACCAGTATCTCAGGGAAGGAATGAATCACATACATATTACATGCGATTCTCCTGACATAAGAGATTACGATAAGGTCATAGAAACATATGGTCCAAGAATGCTGGTTATAGATACTATAGATACTATACCAGCTAAATACTATACAGACGAATATGAAAGACAGAATTTTATCATTAAGGAACTGAAGAGCCTAGCTAATAAACATAAGATAATAATCTTTGGCATTTCTCACATTTCCAAGTATGCTGCACAGCAGCTTGAGAATGGAGAACGTCTAGGCATACACAGTTTCAAAGGAAACTCTGTTATTGAACAGAAAGCAGATAAGGTCATAGGGTTTGAGAGCCATTTAGAAAACGAGCGAATAAGGATTATATCTTCTCTGGGAACAAGAGATGAGAATCCGTTCGAGATCAAAATGTCTTTCAACTATGAAACTTTTAGCTTTGAACAGGTATAAACTTCGGGGGAGGGCACATGCTCCTCTTGGTATGATAGATTCCGCACTATCTACGCTCTCCCCCATTTATCCATAATTGAGAGACGAATATGAATATAATATTATTTGGATTACCAATATTCAAATATGCCAGGATCGTAAAACAAGATTACAAAGGTATTAAAGTAGTATTGTTTGGAGTATTAATGTTTACAGTAGGTATTGGAGTTCATAAAGGATATCACCATCACTTTTCAATGGGACTGCTTAACACAGAGCTGTTTGTTGGATTTGCGATAAAGGACAGGATGTTACCATGAGTGGTAAAGCACCTAAACAGAAAGGAAACAGAATTGAAAGAGAATGTGTCAATTTAGCCAAAGGCTTTGGATTTAAGTCCAAAAGAGCCTGGGGTTCTGATGGCAGATCATTAGGCTGGCATGAAGAGGTAGATATAACAATAGAAACCCCTAATCATGTTGATCCAGACTCTAAACTGACTAACCCATATAAGTTCCAGGTTAAGGGACGTAAGGCTATTGCAGACTATCTTAAGCCATGCGAACACGTATATGGACAGATTCTCAAGGAAGACCGTAAAGAAGCACTGGTTGTTATACGGTATCAAGACTTGTTAACTTTATTTAAAAAGTTAACTGGATAAAGAAGTCTTTTTGACTTAAATAGTGAAAAAGGTGACTAATGAGCAAGGGGCAGGTTGGCTTTTGCCCCTTGCAAGATTTGGAAAACAATATGAAGAAGAAAACTAACGTTGCCTGGAGACAGCAACCAAAAGGATTTCCGTATAAGGATGATCCTACGACTGACGAGAAATACTTAAAGGACAGAGCTGAGCTGTTCCGTGAACACGGAAACGGCTGGTGGTGGAAACCTGAATTAACAAAGAGGAGATAAAATGAAACATTATTTTGAATCCCTTTTCAATGAGAATCTAACATTTGTACTAGGCTGGGAAGCATTTGTGTTATTTATGCTGTTAATGTTTGTAAGCATAATACTAAGGCTTAATAGAATAGAGAAGAAGGTTGATAAACATCAGGGAATATATAATGATCTTCTTAGAGAGATTGAAGAAATAGTTGACAGGTTTGACAATGAATAAATATACAATCAGCAAGCCTATCTGGGATGGCGGTTACAAGGAAAGATGTATCGGTATCGCAGAGTTCAGGCTTCCATGCATAGTAGATATATCTTACACAGACAAGCATGATAATCTTGTGTACCCAGACAAATATGTAGTAACTCGTGATTTCGCACAGAAGTTTGATAAGAAAAAGGTAGGAGCCTCTATGGAAGTAAGGGTCATACCGATTAGCAAGCTGGAGAAACACGAAGAACCTCCAGTTCTGATATGGCTGGATGATAAAGACAAGTACATCAAAGAACTGGAAGATTTATTGTTCGTAGCAGTAGACTGCTTGGACGATATTATACTTACACAAGCTAACAGTTCAAAGTATCGCAGCATGGCTAAAGATGCTTTGCTCAAAATAATAAGGAGCCCACATGCCAAAGGGATACAAACCAGAAGTAGTACAAAGGATTGAACTCGTACTGGCAAGATACGGATCAAGTGCAAATCTTGGTAAATACGAAGAGCGTGAAACAATCGCTCAAGAAATATGGAAATCAGTTCTTCATAGCATGACCATAGTGAGTGCTGAAGACTGTATGATGAATGAAGGTGATGATATAGAATATAACTATACCAACCTGAAACAGAATATGGATCGTTATCTTGCTTTAAAGAAAGCACTTAAGGATGATTATATACAATACAACGACCCAGGTGATGAGAATGATAACTTCGGAGAAGAAGAATGATTATACTTGATATACCAAGCTGGATACTTTATGTATCATGGTTTGTATTTATAAACACAGCAATAATAATTGTTCTAATATTGTGGTTAGTATACTTGAATAAGCGTGACCTACGTAAGGAGAACAAACAATGAGTAAAGAAACAACAGCAGATCATGTGCCTTGGAACGATGTTCATATGGCAGAGCTGATCAGTAAAGAGAATGAATTTCCTTTTAATCTAAAAGAAGTAGAAATACTCTCCTTTAGCGGGATCGACCATGATGACCATCCTGATTATTGCGATGCGTTCATTGAAGAAGCTCTCTATAAGGGCAAGGAAATGACCGAAGGACAGCTTGAAATACTGCAGGATGTCTACGATGAGTTCGTATACGATAAGCTAATGGAATATATATTCTAAAAGGTATGAAGGGAGCCATTAGGTGTTTACATGCTAATGACTAAAGTCCTGACCTTTTGATAAGAGGCTCTCTTAACCGAGAGCCTTTTTTCTTTTATACGTTAAGTATTCTGATGCTTCTATAGGATTAAAAATTGTTGTAATCAATCTATTATCATGGTCATCATACTGGGGATCAATAATAGTAACGGGACAATTAAATATATTCTTATCATCAAGTCCTAATTTCTCTGCATAATTATCCATTATTTTAAAAGATGCAACTTGTAGAGCATGACTTATTAATCCAGAAGAAGGGTCTTTCAAAACTTGATATCCGCTAACATGAGTATGTCCACAAGTAAGAATGTGGTCACGCCATCCAGTTTGAACTGCTCTTGAAACCCCATGAGCTGTATTCCAAATTGAGTTACCCTTAAACATATGCCTTGCATTGATCCTTATTTCTTTACCATTAGGGAACCTTAGATTCATTCTAGCACCCCATCTTTGGTAGACACCCTTATGATCACGCATAATAAACTCTAACGGATCACCATCTCCACTCCATACATCATGATTACCTGCAATTAAATAGAGCCAATCCATCTTGTTAACAAAATACTCAGTCAGTCTCCATGACTCTTTGGCAGAAGTAGACTGCTGACCATATAAATAAGCAAGACGACCAACCCAGTTATTCTGTATATCTCCTAAATTACCAGCAAACATGCCTTCTGTCTTATTAATTACATTCATATAGAATATAATCTGAGATAGATCAGTTCCATCATCATCTACATGCGGATCACCAAAATGTGCTATGCCTATAGGACCTTCGACTCCAACATCAATATTAATTAACTTGAGGTCCTTAGTTGCTTTTAACTTCCTGCTATACTGCTTTTTTCTATTCCCTATCAGCTTTTCTATAGGTGCAAACTCTGGATCAATATCTTCTACTTTAAATGGACTTTCTTCAAGTATAGAAGGATTTAAGGTTTTACGTTTACAAGCAGGACAAAACCAAACTTGTTTCTTGCTCTTGGAATAATAAGTAAATCCGCTTTTTCTTAAATGTCTAGCTCCGCATTTAGGACAGCCAATAATATTACCATCGCCATCTTTTCTAAAGCCATCTATAGATTTGTCATTAGGATTCATTATAAATAATCCTTATAGTATATAAATAAGCTGACTATTTATTTTTTTTAGATGACTTACTAGGCTTATCTGGTTTTTTATACTGTTTTCTGCGGTCTAGTATCAAATCTTGCATGTTTTTGCGTGTTGGCATAAGCCTCCTAAAAAAAGTACCCTTAATTTAACGTATATGGACGTTTCTTTATGTAAGGCATACCCACTATTGCCTTGAATACGATCATTTCTTCCTGCGTCTCCTAGACATCTTCTTGAGGGTCTTGGCTAAAGCAGCCTGTTTTTTAGTCCTGGTGGATGCTTTTGATCCTTTTTTAAGGACTTTAGTGGCATAAGATGACACACTCATGCCTGCAGCCTTAGCTTTTCTAGTAAAAGCACCGGGACGTTTAATAGCACCTTGTATCCAAGCCTTCTTACCTTTGGTCTGACTATATGTTCTTGATCCAGCGATTATCTTGGAACCCCAAATCCAAATGGGTCTTTGCCTCCACCTCCATAATCTTTTGCATATGGATCAGACATTTGTCTATCTAAATAACCACTAAGTTTTTCTCGACCTTCCTCTGTTTTTAAACTATTTCTAATTGTTTTATCCATTTCTTTGGATTTCTTTTCTGACATAAAAGAAACACGATCACTTACTTTAATATCTAATTTTTCATTTGCAGCTTTTATATATGCAGCTATATGTCCTATATGTTTTTCTTTTTTAGCGTTATCTAAAGTACCAGCATAGGTTAAAATAAATTCGTCTTTATCTTTGTTGTATACTAAGCCTCCCAATCCTCCAGTTGTTTCTTTAATCAACTTTCTCAATCCTTGATACTGTTTGATCCTATCTTGTTCATTGCCTTGAGATATACCATGAGCAATTGAACCACCTGCAACACCTGCTAATCCAGCTCCAATAGCATATTCTGGATTAGATTTTAATAAATCAGCACCTCTATCTCTAGCTATTCTACCATAATTTTTACCAGCTTGTCCTAAGTTCCTTGCGGAAGCTCCTAACATTCCTAATAAACCTGCCATAATTAATTCTCCTTATTATCCCACTCTTCACCCTGCGGTTCATATAGATCGTCAAGAGTAGATTCTATATAGTCTTTACGCATCTTTTCTACCTGCCCTCTGTCATATCTGCGTTGAAATTTGTCTGTAGGAATTCTTACGAATTGCTGCATGCCTCTGCCGAATGTTGTTCCATAAGGTTCATTAAATGTTTTATCTATGGAGCGGGCAAACCTGCCAAAAGGAAACAATGTCCAAGCTTGGTAATCGGCAAATCTTTCCCAATCTCCATTGAGTAACATTACTAAACTTTGTGGTATTCTCGCAATAGGCGGGGTGATGATTTGGAGCGGAGCAACAGCTCTTGGATAAGTTCCAAAGAAAGCTCTCTCACGCTCTCTCTTATTACCCCAGAGCAACTCTGCTGTCTCTCTCATCCAATCAAACGGAGGAGGAGTAGCAACGTCAAACAGGCTGTAAGCATAGGCTGTGCCTAATGCCATAAGCATAGCGTTGATCATAAAAAGACGTTGAAAATCATCATAAGGCTTTGTGCCAGGTTTAAATCCGTACATTTTAGCCTGTCTGTGGACTTCTCTCTGGAATGCTATCTGGTTCTGTACAAAATTCTTGAATCGTGTCAGTACTTTACCTGTAGCAGTACGCATGAAAGCACTTCTACCTACACTGTGGTATACAAACTGGGTAGCTTCAACACCTTTCAAAGCATGCCTGATAACAGCATCGCTATTCAAATCTAATTGCCCAGCCATTCCATTGAAACTATCTCTCATCTGGAGCATATGGGATAGAAAAGCATTTGCTCTCAGCCAGCGTTCAGATGCCTGCATAGGAAATGCACCGAGCTTCAGCATATTCTCAGTGATACCATGCCTGCGGGCTATCTCCATGATAGTTTCTTTATTAGGGTCAGGATTCTTTCTAAGCAGCCTGTTAAAGTCCTTGGCAAATTCAAACATAGCTTTCTTGTTTTTCATTGCCTGTACTTTTGGGTTGAACTCAAGCTCATTCTTTATATACTGTTCAATAACTCCCTGCTCAATAATCCAATTCTTTAAATCCTTTTTTGTTTCTACAAATTTTCCATTCTTAAACTTGAGTTGGTATTCACCATCCTCATTCTTAAGGATATTCTTTTCAAGATATTTAAAGTTGGTAGCTCTTACAAAATTCCTAAGCCCAGTCTTGGTAATTGTATTTAAAGAACCTCCAAACAAGTTGCCCGTAGCTACTCCAGTATTAGCAAGTAATGTTAATAGCTGGTATTTAGCTTCTAAAGAACCCATGTTGTGAATGATCCTGGCAAGTTCTTCTGCCCTTGCCTGATCATTAGACGGCAACTTGAATGGAAGTTTATCCGTACCAAAGAATTTTAGTATACGATCAAGCTTCTGTATCATTTCATGATCGCTTGTCTGATAGTACATATTCTTTTTCAACTTCAATGGATCGCTGTTTTCCATTGACCTTAATACCCAGTCAGAAAATGTTGTCTTATATCCAAGAGCATCACGCAGGTACATACGATAAAACTCTGCATGATCTCTAGTATATTTTCCAAAGGGCTGCTTAACAGTCATCTTATCTATCTCAACATCACCCATGAGTGCAGCAAGATTTTTTAATCTTGACTTAACAATGCCTTCTTTGTACATCTTAATAGCATCATATTCTCTCATATAAGCTGGATATTCTGATTGTCTTTCAAGAATATTTTTGGGTCTTGAAAAGAACCCGACACGAACCAGGTCAGATATGATTCCAGCAACATCTTTAGATGTCATATCTACCTGTACAAGTGCTTCATACATATGAGTCTCACCATACTTAGTGGGATGAGATAATGCATCTCTTGCATACTGGTATTTTGCAAAGATGGCAGGCTCTATAACAGAACGAAGAAGATCAATATTCTTTGTCTTACTATACTCTTTCAAAATAGTATTAAGCTTTTCTGCAGATTCTGGATTCATTAACTTGGCTTGTTCTACTAAATATTTAACAGCCTGATCTGGCTTCATTAAAGCTTCACTGACTTCTCTTTCAGCAAGTTCTGTTTCGTAATCAGTTAATAATCTTTTTTCATGCTTAGTCTTTACTGGTCGCCAGATATGCGGGAAATATGTTTCCTTATCGTACCTGCCTATAGGTTTAAACTTTGTATCTTGATACTTATTATCTTTTTTACTCCACAAAGCTTTGCCTTCTCTATATGCCCTTCTAATATCTGAATCTTTTTCTATACCTAAAGGTTTAAATAACTCATGTTTATTTTTATTAGCTATGATCTGCTCAAGCCTGTATTCATACTGTGCTCTATAGATAGCTTCAAGCGGTATATTCTTAATGTCCTTACCATCCCAAGCTGGTTGAACTACCTTCTTATAAAAATTGTTAAAGTCAAACTTGCCATTAAGCCATACCATATAATCATTTAACTCAACACGAGATGAAGTGCTGATGTCTTTTTCAATAGATTTCCAAGTTAACTTTGATTTAAATGGCTTTGATTGAACATAACTGCTACTCGATGGACCAAGCTGTTGAGAGCCTATAGCTCTTTCAGAAAGATCGAGCATTGTTTTGTCTTTAGCTTTATACCCTCCCTTAGTATATTTAGTTTTAAACCCAGCATTATACCTAGGTTTTTCCTGACCGTGATGTACAGTAACATTTGTAAAATCATTAATTTTTAGAAAATCTTGAAATGCCCTATCTGCACCAGTAGGCTCGTCTCCAACATGAATTTCAGTGTTTCTAGATAAAGATAATATTTGTTCTTCTGCTTTTTTGCCTAATTTTTTAAACCCATGTCCTTTTGTAGCTCCTGTAACCATAACAGGACTGATTTCAGAAGGAGTTAAAAGATAAACATACTCATTACCAAATTCTTCAAGGTCATTACGTATCCTACTGGTCAATGATTCAAGCATCTGTTGACCAGTGAATTGTTTCTGTTGACCTTTCTCTTCAATATTAAATACCTTATTCAAATAATCTTCAGGCATCTTATCAAGCTTTACCTTTCCTTCTATAATATCTACAGCTTTATTAAAAAGATCAACTCTCTCATTGGGAGTAAGCCCAGATAAAGTCCTGTAAGTACTTTCATCCATCTTATTTATAACTGTTGAAACTTCATTCTCTGATTGGCTTACCATTCTAGTTAACCATTCACGCATAGCACCATGCGTAGACATAATACGCTTTACATCTTTAATAACAACTCTATCATTACCTCTTACTGGAACATTTGCTTGTTTAAATATATTAACTTCATGAGCTAATGTTTTCTTATCCAAAGTAGCTGGTCTGTTATAATAGAAAATCCTTTGTATACGCATAGGATCACGATCTTTTGTATCAGGAAACTTGTCTTTTACAAATTTATCTATCCAGCCATCTCTAAACTTTGGATCATAATACTCAAAGAATCTTAATAGGTTGGAAACATCATTCTTTGTCATTGTCTCAAATAATCTACCAGAACCTTCAAACTCAATAGTATACTGAATAAATGCATCTTCAGGATGCTCTGCCCAGAACGGATGTTCAGCCATACGGTCTTTGAGCTTCTTTACATCTTTATCAAATTTTGGATCACCTAAAAATTCTTGACCCATGAACTTGGTAAAGCTATCATCTATCTTAGCATAGTTAGATGGTCTATGTAGATACTCAGAAAAGCTTTCAAGCTTA
>Ga0208179_1001235_pt1 | contig 13449 bp, 13 predicted proteins | sample Malvired_Geostar_FD_184238 | JGI IMG/M metagenome (GOLD analysis project Ga0208179, IMG submission 184238) | Marine viral communities from the Global Malaspina Expedition - Malaspina viral metaG DeepMed_Geostar (SPAdes) (version 2) | ecosystem: Environmental > Aquatic > Marine > Oceanic | place...
GTCGCCGCTCGCGGTCCAAGGCCAAGCCGGCGGCGGAAGCCGTCGAGGCGGTCGCAACCGAAACCGAGACGGTGGAAGCTGCGCCGGCCGCAGAAGCAGAACCGGCGGCTGAGGCCCCTGCAGCCGAGGCTGAGCCTGAAGTCGTAAAGCCCAAGCGCACTCGCACCCGCCGCAAGGCTGAGCCCAAGGCCGAGGCCGCGCCTGAGTCGCCCAGCGACGAGGCCCTGGTCACCGATGCGCCTCCGGCCCAGCCGGCGGTCGAGCCCGAGGTCGTCGCCCAGCCCGAACCTGAGCCGGTGATGGCCCAGGCTGGGGCGGCCGCCGAGCCCGAGCCCGAGCGCGTTCCGGAACCGGCGTCGGCGCCAGCCGAACCCGATCCGGCGGAGATCACCTCCCCGCCCGCCAAGCCCCGTCGAGGCTGGTGGCGGCGCGGTTGACGCGGTAGGCTCTGCTTCAAGGGCGTCGGGGGGAAGCGATCGAGAGTGTGTGCATGGCCTCCCCCCTGCCTTCCCTGAGCGGCTCACCCTTGAGCGGCACGTCGGCTCACCCGCGCCAGCCCTTTCGCGCTGGGCGGGATCTGCTGAAGAAGACAGCGGCCAGGCTCGCCCTGTCAGCGGCCCTGGCCGTTGCGCCGATGGCCGCCCAGGCCCAATCCCGGGACCAGATCTCCCTCATTCGGGACACCGAGATCGAAGCGATCCTCCGGGCGGACTCCGAGCCGATCCTGAAGGCCGCCGGCCTCAATCCCGACAGCATCGAAATCCTGTTGATCGGGGGCAAGGACCTGCAGGCCTTCGCCGCGCCAGGCACCATGGGGATCTATACGGGCCTGATCCTCGAATCTGAGAACCCTAACCAGCTGCAGGGCGTCATCGCCCACGAGGTCGGCCACCTGGCCGCCGGCCACAGCGCTCGCTCCGGCGAGATGCAGCGGGCCGGCATGCAGCCCTTCCTCCTCACCATGGGCCTCGGGGTCCTGGCCGCCTTCGCCGGCGCCGGCGACGCCGCCATCGCCCTGATGGGCAGCGCGAGTCAGTTCGGCACCCTGGCCGCCCTGGGCTATAGCCGCGAACAGGAGAGCCGGGCCGACCAGGCCGGGCTGAACCTGCTCGATCGCTCCGGCATCTCGGGCAAGGGGCTGGTCCAGTTCTTCGACAAATTCCGCTACCAGGAAGTCTTCCAGGAAGCCCGCCGCTACGCCTATTTCCGCAGCCACCCTCTGTCGTCCGAACGGATTGACACCCTTCGCCGCAAGGCTGAGACCCTGCCCGATTGGGAGAAGGCTGACAGCGAGGAGGCCATGCTCGAGCACGAGATCATGAAGGCCAAGCTTCAGGGCTTCATCAATCCTCAGCGGGCCATCGTCGATTATAGCGAGAAGGACGACGCCTATCCGGCGCGCTATGCCCGGGCGATCGCCTATTACCAGATGAAGGAGCCCGACCGGGCTCTCGACCTGATCGAGGCCCTGCTCGCCGAGCAGCCGGACAACGCCTATCTCTGGGAGCTCAAGGGCCAGATCCTGTTCGAATTCGGCCGCACCACCGAGGCCGAGGCCCCCCAGCGCAAGTCGGTGGAGCTGATGCCTGACGCACCTCTCCTGCGGGTCAATCTGGGCCAGACCCTCATCGCCATGAATGACGAGGCCAAGCTGGACGAAGGCATCGCCGAACTGCGCCGGGCGCTCGCCCAGGAAGACGACAATGCGGTCGCCTGGCGCCTGCTGGCCCAGGGCTATGATCGCCGCGGCGACGATGGTTCGGCCAGACTCGCCACGGCGGAGTACAATTTCCATGTGGGCGACCGCCAGCAGGCCCGGGTGTTCGCCATGCGCGCCCGCGACATGCTGACCCGCGACACGCCGGAATGGCGCCGCGCCACCGACATCGTGCTCACCTCCAACCCCTCCCGCGAGGACCTGCGCGAACTGGCGCAGGAAGGCGCGATCACCACCGGCTCGGTCCGCTAAGGCCGCCGGCCCGGCCCTTGCGGTCGGCTCCGGGGTCGCATTGCGCGCCAAACCTCCCTATCTGGACGTCTGATGAGAAAGCCCTTGCCTGTTCTTGCGGCGCTGTGCGCCTCCGCCCTTGCCCTGTCGGCCTGCGACCGGGCCTCCGACGACTCCTTTGGAGAGCGCGTGCGCGCCTATCTCCTCGAACATCCGGAGGTGATCGAGGAAGCCGTCCAGAAACTGGGGGAAAAGCGTGAGCAGGAGGCCGCCCAGGCCGCCGTCTCGGCCATCGAGGCCAATCGCGCCGCCCTTGAGCAGGACCCCCGCGACTTCGTGGCCAATCCGAACGGCGCGATCACCCTGACCGAGTTCTTCGACTACCGCTGCGGCTACTGCAAGATCGCCGCGCCGGAGATTCAGGAGATCATCGACAACAATCCCGACGTCCGGGTAGTCTTCAAGGAATTCCCGATCTTCGGCGAACAGTCCGACGAGACCGCCGCCATCATGCTGACCGACCAGGCCAAGGCCAAGACGCTTGAGCTGCACGAGCGGCTGATGGCGGAAAAGAGCCTCGACGATGCGGCCCTGGACCGCCACCTGACGGCGGTCGGCATCGATCCCGCCGCCGCCCGCGAGGCGGCCCAGGCGCCGGCCATCCAGAAGCAGATCGCCGACACGCACGAACTGGCCCAGACCCTGGGCATCAACGGCACGCCGGCCTTCGTCATCGGCGACCGCCTGATCTCGGGCGCTGACATGGAGTCGGTCAAGGCCGCCATCGTCAACGCCAAGGCCGCCAAGCTCGGCTCCTGATCGCCTGGGCCTGTCGCGCTAGATCAGGCCCGCCAGCGGCGAGGACGGATCGGCATACATGCGCTTGGGCATGCGGCCGGCCAGAAACGCCTCGCGGCCGGCGATCACCGCATGGCGCATGGCGCTGGCCATCAGGATCGGATCTTGGGCCTCGGCGATGGCGGTGTTCATCAGCACGGCGTCACAGCCCAGCTCCATGGCCACGGCCGCGTCCGAGGCGGTGCCGACGCCTGCATCCACCAGAACTGGCACCTTGGCCTGCTCGATGATCAGGCCAAGGTTCAGCAGGTTCTGGATGCCTCGGCCCGACCCGATCGGCGCCCCCAGCGGCATGATGGCGGCCGCGCCGGCCTCCTCCAGCTTGCGCGCATAGACAGGGTCGTCATTGCAATAGACCATGACCTCGAAGCCGTCGGCGATCAGCAGCTTGAGCGCCCGCAGGGTCTCTTCCATGTCCGGCAGCAGGTGCTTGGTGTTCGACAGCACCTCCAGCTTCACCAGGTTCCAGCCGCCAGCCTCTCGCGCCAGGCGCAGGGTGCGCACCGCGTCCTCGCCGGTGAAGCAGCCGGCGGTGTTGGGCAGGAAGGTGAAACGGTCGGGCTTCACATGATCCACCAGCATGGGTTGGCTGGGGTCGGACAGATTCACCCGCCGGATCGCCACGGTGACGATCTCCGCGCCGGCCGCCTCGGCGGCGGCGGCGTTGGTGGCGTAGTCCTTGTACTTTCCCGTGCCGATGATCAGGCGCGAGGTGAAGGTGCGGCCAGCGACGGTCCAGGTGTCTGCGACCCCAGCGGGCCTGTGGCTTGCATCGTCCATGTCAGCCGCCTCCAATGAAGTGCACGATCTCGATCCGGTCACCGTCGGCCACCGGGGTGCGGTCATAGGCCGAGCGCGGCACGATCTCCAGGTTGCGCTCCACGGCCACCTTGCGGGGATCGAGACCCAGTTCGCTGACCAGCGCCGCCAGGTGCGGCAGGGGCGCCAGGGTGCGGGCTTCGCCGTTGATCGTCAGGTTCATGCTCAACTCTCACCGCGGCCTGCCGCCGGGATGCTTGTGACCCCCGCCTGCGAACGTTACAAGACACCGGAATCGCCGGCGGAGCCGAATGTCCAAACCGATCTATGTGTTGAGCGGGCCCAATCTCAACCTCCTGGGCGTCCGTGAGCCTCAGATTTATGGGAAAGAGACCCTGGACGACGTTCGCACAGCCTGCGAGCGGCGGGCCGACGCTCTTGGCCGCACGGTGGTCTTCCACCAGTCCAACCATGAAGGCGTGCTGATCGACTGGGTGCAGGAGGCGCGGACCGCCGCCAGCGCCCTGGTGATCAATCCCGCCGGCTATGGCCACACCTCGATCGCGCTTCTGGACGCCCTGAAGACCCTCGAGATTCCGGTGGTGGAATGCCACCTGTCGAACCCGGCGGCGCGCGAGACGTTCCGTCGACACACCTATGTGTCCCTCGCCGCGACGGGAGTCGTGTCAGGCTTCGGCGTGGCGAGCTATGAACTGGCCGTCGAGGCCGCGGCGCGGCTCAGCGCCTGACGCCCACCAGCAGCAAGGATCCCCTCCATGGCTAGCAGCCCCAAGGCTTCCGCCGATCCCCTCGACGCACGTCTGGTGCGCACCCTGGCCGACATCCTGACGGAGACCGGCCTGTCGGAAATCGAAGTCGAGCGCGACGGCCTGAAGATCCGCGTCGCCCGTCAGTTGAACGTGACCGCCACCGTGGCTGCCCCAGCCCCGGCGGCCGTGGCGGCTGCCCCCGTAGCGGACGCCGCGCCGGCGCCTGCGGCCCGCGCCGCCGGCGACGCCGTGAACTCGCCCATGGTCGGCACCGTCTATCTGCAGCCGCAGCCCGGCGCCGCCAGCTTCATCAAGGTCGGCGACACGGTCGCGGCCGGCCAGACCCTGATGATCATCGAAGCCATGAAGACCATGAACCCGATCCCCGCGCCCCGCGCCGGCAAGGTGGTCGCGATCATGGTGACTGACGCCCAGCCCGTCGAGTTCGGCGAGCCTCTCGTCATCATCGAGTAGATCGATGTTCGAGAAAATCCTGATCGCCAACCGGGGCGAGATCGCCCTTCGCGTTCACCGGGCCTGCAAGGAGATGGGCATCTCCACCGTGGCCGTTCACTCCGAGGCCGATTCCGGCGCCATGTGGGTGCGCCTGGCCGACGAGAGCGTCTGCATTGGCCCAGCCTCGGCCGCCAAGAGCTATCTCAACATCCCGGCGATCATCGCCGCGGCCGAGATCACCGGCGCCCAGGCCATCCATCCGGGCTACGGCTTCCTGTCGGAGAACGCCCGGTTCGCTGACATCGTCGGCGCTCACGGCTTCACCTTCATCGGGCCCAAGCCCGAGCACATCCAGATGATGGGCGACAAGATCACCGCCAAGCAGGCCGTGATGAAGGCCGGCATCCCCGTGGTCCCCGGCTCGGCCGGCGCGCTGACCACCGAAGAAGAGGCCCTGGCCGCCGCCGACGAGATCGGCTTCCCCGTCCTGATCAAGGCCGCCGCCGGCGGCGGCGGGCGCGGCATGAAGGTGGCGCTGGACCGCGAGAGTCTGGCCGAAGCCGTCAGCACCGCGCGATCCGAAGCCCTGGCGGCGTTCGGCGACGGGGCGGTCTATATGGAGCGCTATCTCCAGAAGCCCCGCCACATCGAAATCCAGGTCATCGCCGACGCCTTCGGCAATGTCTGTCACCTCGGCGAGCGCGACTGCTCCCTGCAGCGCCGCCACCAGAAGGTGCTGGAAGAGGCCCCCTCCCCGGCCATCGACGCGACGGCCCGGGCCAAGATCGGCAAGGTGGTGGTCGATGCGATCAAAGCCATCGGCTATCTCGGCGTCGGCACCATCGAGTTCCTCTACGAGAACGGCGAGTTCTTCTTCATCGAGATGAACACCCGCCTGCAGGTGGAGCATCCGGTCACCGAGGCCATCACCGGCATCGACCTGGTGCGCGAACAGATCCGCATCGCCGCGGGCCTGCCGCTGTCCTTCACCCAGGAGCAGGTGGTCTTCGAGGGCCACGCCATCGAGTGCCGGATCAACGCCGAGAATGCGCGGACCTTCACGCCATCCCCGGGCAAGGTCACCGACTTCCACGCCCCCGGCGGCCTGGGCGTTCGCCTGGATTCGGCGGTCTATGCCGGCTACGTCATTCCGCCCTATTACGACAGCCTGATCGGCAAGCTCATCGTCCACGGCCGCGACCGCGAGGAGTGCCTGGCCCGGGTCAATCGCTGCCTGGGCGAGATGGTGGTCGGCGGGGTGGACACCACCATTCCGCTCTTCCAGGACCTGATGCTGCAGCCCGACATCATCGCCGGCGACTACAACATCCACTGGCTGGAAAAGTGGATCAAGGCCCAGGCTGACGAAGCCTGAGGCCATGGAAGCCTTCGGCCCGCTGCAACTGCTGGCCTGCTACACCCGCGGCGTCTTTCCCATGGCCGACGCCCGGGAGGACGATCGCATCTTCCTGGTCGATCCCGAGCATCGCGGCGTCCTGCCGCTGGAGGGCTTCCACGTCCCCCGGCGGCTGGCGAGGACAGTGCGGTCCGATCCGTTCGAGATCCGGTTCGACACGGCGTTCGACACCGTCGTCGCCCTCTGCGCGGAAGCCGCTCCCGACCGGCCCGAAACCTGGATCAACCCGGTCATCCAGGACCTCTATTCCGAGCTGCACGCCATGGGCTGCGCCCACAGCGTCGAGTGCTGGCGCGACGGCGTCCTGGTGGGCGGCCTGTACGGCGTGTCCCTGGGGGGCGCCTTTTTCGGCGAGAGCATGTTCTCTCGCGCGACGGACGCTTCGAAGGTCGCCCTGGTGCACCTGGTCGCCCGCCTGATCGTCGGCGGATACCGGCTGCTGGACGCCCAGTTCATCACCGAACACCTGACCCAGTTCGCCGCCGAGGAGGTTCCACGCGCCGACTATCACCGACGCCTCGCCCTGGCCCTGGGTGAGCCCGCTGACTTTGGGAATCAGCCGCCGCTGGCCGGAGCCGAGGCCCTGCAGGTGATCAGCCAGGCGTCATAGACCGGATGCTCCAATGGATGCAGCGCCGGCGAGGCCGCGTACATCCAGCCGCGATAGGCCTGCCGGGGCGGCGGCGTCGGCAAGCCCGCCCGCGGCCGGGGCTGGGAGTCGATGGTGATATAGGCGATGGCGTCCGGCGCCTGCTCGTCCGGCGCGGCCAGTTCGCAGGCCCGCACCGTGAAGACCAGGCTCTTGTAGCGGATGGGCTGGCCCACCGGCGCTTCGAACCGGATGGTCTCGGCGCTGATCTTGTCCAGGGCCTGGATGATGGCGACGTCATAGCGCGCCCGCTTCATGGGTGGCTTGGGTTCCGGCTCAGGTTCAGGCTCGCGAGCCGCCTGCGTCTGTTCCGGCGTCTCGTCGATCTCCGGCGCCGGCTCCGGCGGCGGGGCGATATCGGGCAGCTCCAGGATCGGGGCGGGCGTGACCAGCGGCGTCGGCGGCGAAGGCTGGGGCTGCGCGGCAGGCGATTCCGGCGCAGTCTGGGCGACCACGGCGCCGGCCGCGAGTCCGGCCAGGCCGAGGCTGAGGATCAGGGCGCGCCGGCGCATCGGCCGACGCCTATTCCGGCGTCCAGGGCAGGTAGTCCCCCGTCGCCTTCTGACGCTCGCCGCCCCGGGCCAGGGAGCCCTGAGGCCGGTAGGCGTGGATGGTGCCCGTCAGATTGGGACGATGATCCTTTTCCCAGGGCTGGCGCAGCAGGGGCGCGGTCACCGGGGACTCATCGAAGGTGTAGTGCAGCCAGCCATGCCACTCGGCCGGGACCTTGGAGGCCTCGGCATAGCCTGAAAAGATCACCCAGCGACGCTTGCGGCCGTCATAGGAGTCCGAGGTGTCCTTGGCCTCGTAGTAGCGATTGCCGTAGTCGTCCTGGCCGACGAAGACGCCGCGGCGGCCGATGTGGAATCGGGCGCCGAGCGCGGCGCCGTTCCACCAGGTGAAGATCGCTTTGAACACGTTGGACTGACCCGGCTGGCACGAATTTCGGGCGGACTATAGGTCCCCGCCCCCGGATCGTCCAGCGCCCCGCAGCCCTCAACATCTTGGGGACGAAGCGGCTGTCGCACGCAACATCTATTGCCCGGCTGACGCGTGCTTTCTAGGCTGCGCCCAAGGGAGTCTGAGATGAGTCTGGAGAGCGGCAGGGTGGAGCGGCGCACGCTGGAGCGCAGGGGCGACGTGGTCGAGGTCGCCGCGCCGTCCGCCTGGCCCAACGCCCAGGTCGAGGCCTGGCTCGACTGGGCCGGCGGCGACACCGATCTGCCTGCCGCCATCTTCCGGTTCGCCGAGGCGCAGGTGAAATCCGGCCAGCGGCTGGGTCTGTTCGAGGGCGTGGGCGCCCGGGGCCGATTCCGCCGGGAACTGGGCGCGGCCCTTCTGGCCGGGCGGATCGCCCTGCGCGCCGGCTCGCCCGCCATCCCCGACCAGCTCGAGGATCCCGAGACGCTGCTGGAAGGCCTCGCCCGCTACCGGGCCGCCTACCGAGGCCGACGCAGCGCCATCGAGGCCGCCGCCGTTCTGGGCGAGAGGCTGCAGGCCTTGGCCGACGCCATTCATCGCTGCCACGGCGATCCCGACGCCTGCGCGGATCCCCAGCGCAATCCCAGCCTGGCCCGCGCCGCCGAGGCCGCCCGTGCGACCGGCGCTTCCGACTGGGCCATCCTCGACGCGATCAGCCTGGCCAAGGCCGGCGAGACCCGCCTGCCCGCAGCGGCGCCGATCCTGGCCGACCAGGCGCCGCTCACGGCCCGCGCCCCTTCAGAGGCGATCCCGGCCGTGGACCGTGCGCTGGCCCTTACCGCCTGGGAAACCAGCGGCCTGACCGTCGCCTTCGAGGCGCCGGCGCCGCCGGCCCACGCCCTGGGTTGCGTCAATCTGATGGCGTTCGGCGGCGGCGAAGACTTCGATGTCAGCGGCTTCGAGACGGCGGTGGCTCTGCTGGCCACGGCCCTGGCCTGCCTGGCCGAGGGGGAATCCGCCGTGCTGGGCCTGGCGGGTCTGGCCGAATGGCTGGCCGCCCAGGGCCTGGCCTATGATTCCGACCAGGGCCGGCAAGCCGCCCGCGACCTGTTCGAGCGCACACGCCTGGCGGCCCATGCCGCCTGCCCCGCCCTGAACGGCGGACCTGGCGTGTTCGATGATCCGGAGCTCGCCCTGATGCTCGGCGGGGCCAGCGCGGCTGGCGAGCCCTGGGAAGGCCCCGTCACCTTCGCCGAAACCTCCGATGGCCACATCGTTCGGGTGGTGAGTGAAGCCGCCCTCTGCGGCCTGCAGGCCATCGGCGCCGACCTGGACGCCGCCCGCTGGCGCTTGCTCGGTCACGGCAGCCTGGAGCATGCGCCAGGGATAGACCACGCCGCCCTGACGGCCCGCGGCTTCACCGAGCACGAGATCGGCGCGGTCGAGGCCGCCCTGCCCTATTGCCTGGCCCTGCGCGAGGCCTTCCGCCCCGAGGTGGTTGGCGAGGGCTTCCTGGCCGACGTCCTGGGGGCGCCGGGCGAGGACCTGCACGATCCGCGGTTCGACGCCCTGCGCGTCATGGGCTTCACCGAGGCCGAGATCGCGGCAGCCCAGGCCTACGCCCTGGGCGCCAACCGCCTGGAGGGGCCAGACCTGGACGCCGCCCAGCAGGCGGTCTTCCTTACCGCCGATGACCTGGGGCCAGGGCCCTATCTCACCCTGCTGGCGCACATCCAGCCGACCCTGGCGCAGCCGGCTCTGGCCGAATTCACCCTCCCCTGGGACGCCAGCCTGGACGACGTTCAGACCCTGATGGCCCATGCGAGACACGCCGGGGTCTGCGCCGTGCGCATCCAGCGCGCCGAGCCTTCGGCCTATCAAGCGCTCGACCTGCCGCCTGTGCGAGAACCGGCCCGGGCTGAATCGCTTCGCACCGGGCCGCCGCCGGCCGCCTCGGCGTCCCCGCCGGAAGAGCGGATCGTCGAGCGGGTGGTGGAGCGCGAGCGCGAGCGCCGCAAGCTGCCGGACCGCCGCAAAGGCTATATCCAGAAGGCCTCGGTCGGCGGCCACAAGGTCTATCTGCACACCGGCGAGTATGACGAAGGCGAGCTCGGCGAGATCTTCATCGACATGCACAAGGAAGGCGCGGCCTTCCGATCGCTGATGAACAACTTCGCCATCGCCGTCTCCATCGGCCTGCAGTACGGCGTGCCCCTGGACGAGTTCGTCGAGGCCTTCGTCTTCACCCGGTTCGAGCCAGCGGGGCCTGTGACCGGCAACGACTCCGTGCGCTCGGCCACCTCGATCCTGGACTATGTGTTCCGCGAGCTGGGCGTCTCCTATCTGGGCCGGGATGACCTGGCCAACGCCGATCCCGACGAGCTCAACGCCGATGGCCTGGGCCGCGGCAAGGCCGATGAGCCAGCGCTCGCCACCGGCGAGCCACAGCCGGCCTCGCGCTATATCTCCAAGGGATTTTCCCGCGGCGCTGCGCCGGACAACCTGGTGGTCCTCTCCCTCGCCGATCATCGGGCGAGCCGGGCTCAGAGCGCCCAGGCGGCCGATGTCTGCGCGGCCTGCGGCGACATCGCCGTGGTGCGCAAGGGCGCCAGCCTGATCTGCGAAACCTGCGGCGCGCGGGCCGGACGGATTGACGACGCCGCGGGCTAGAGCTCAGGCGCACACCTGGCCTTAAGCTTGCAGGTCTAGGGCAGACCTGTTCCTTTGCTTGCAAGGCCTCGCCTATGAGACTGACGACATCCCTCCTCGCCCTTGCGGCTGTCCTGGCGACGGCCGCCCCGGCCGCCGCCCAGAACGCGAGCCAGATCGGTCAGGCCCGCAATGGGGCGAGCTGTCCCAAATGCAATCTCTTCCAGGCTGATTTCAGCGGTCTGACCCTCAGCGGCAAGAGCTACGCCGGGGCGCGGCTTCGCCAGGCCGACCTCAGCCTGTCGATCATGACGCGGACAAATTTTTCCGGCGGCGACCTGCGCGATGTCGAGGCCTATGGCGGGGTCTTCACCGGATCAAATTTCGGCGGCGCGAACCTGACTAACGCCAGCTTCGTCGGGACCCATCTGCAAGGCGCCAGCTTCCGCGGCGCCAACCTGACCGGGACCAACTTCTCCGGCGCCGAGATGGATCGGGCCACCGGCCTGAGCCAGGGTCAGCTCAACGCCGCCTGCGGCGACAGCGCCACGCGCCTGCCGGGAAATCTCCGCATCCCCGCCTGCTAAGGTCGTAAAATTACTGCGATTTAAGTGGTCTTTCCGCCTGGGTCGTCACAGATGGAGGCTCGACACGGAGCCTATATGACCCGACTGACCCGTCTTCTCGTGCTGATCGCCGCCCTGGGCGCCCTTGCGCCTGGCGTCGCCAGCGCCCTGACCAGCGACAAGGCGGTCGCCCGGATGGTGGCGTTCGGCGGTTCGTGCGCCAATTGCGAACTCTCGGGCCGGAAGCTGGCCGGCGCCCGTTTCATCGGGGCCGACTTCACCGGCGCCGCCCTGGTGGGTTCGGACCTGCGCGGCGCGCGCTTCCACGGCTCGGCCTTCGGCAACGCCGACCTGTCGCGGGCCGACATGTCCGATAGCTCGATGATGGGCGCGAGCTTCGACGGGGCGAACCTTTCGGACGCCGTGCTCCGCTCGGCTGAAGCCAACGGCGCAGATTTCGCCAGGGCCGATCTCAGCGGCGCGGACCTGCGCGAACTGGAAGGCGGCGGTTCAAACTTCGCCTCGGCGAATCTTCAGGAAGCGCGGCTGGACGAGGCCGAACTCAATGGGGTGAACTTTTCCCGGGCCAACGCCCGTGGCGCCAGCTTCCGTGAAGCCGAACTCACCGCCGCCAATCTCCAGAGCGGGCGCTTCGACAACGCCTCGTTCCGTGAAGCCGAGCTCGACATGGCCAGCCTTCGGGGCGCCACCTTCGCCGGCGCAGACTTCCGCGGGGCCAGCCTGGACCGCACCGATATCGGCGGCGTAGACCTCTCCCGCGCCCGCGGCCTCAATCAATCGCAGCTGGATGACGCCTGCGCCGACAGCGGCACCAAGGTCCCTTCAGGCCTCACCGCCAAGACCTGCGCCGGACGGCGCGTGGTGGTGCGCGTGCGGGCTCCGCCCGCGCCACCCGCGCCGCCGGTCCCACCTGCGCCGCCCGCCGGGCCACGCTATCTGGCGCCCCTGGCCGACTAAGCGATCAGGCCAAGGCGACCAGGCCTCAGGCCGGCTTGATCGGCAGAGCCAGACGCAGGCTGAGTTCCTTGAGCTGGCGCTCATCCACCTCAGACGGCGCGCTCATCATCAGGTCCTGGCCCTGCTGGTTCAGCGGGAAGGCGATGACCTCGCGGATCGCGCTCTCACCGGCCAGCAGCATGACGATGCGGTCGATGCCCGGCGCCAGGCCGCCGTGCGGCGGTGCGCCATAGCGGAAGGCGTTCAGCATGCCGCCGAACTGCTCCTCGACCACCTGCTGGCTGTAGCCGGCGATCTCGAAGGCCTTGATCATCACATCGGCCCGGTGGTTCCGCACGGCGCCGGAGCACAGCTCGTAGCCGTTGCAGACGATGTCGTACTGGTAGGCCAGGATATCCAGCGGGTCCTTGGTCTGCAGCGCCTCCATCTCGCCCTGCGGCATGGAGAAGGGATTGTGCGAGAAGTCGACATGGTTCGACTCCTCGTTCATCTCGAACATCGGGAAGTCGACGATCCAGACGAACTCGAAGCGGTCCTCGTCCACCAGCTTCAGGTCGGTCCCGACCTTGGTCCGGGCCGCGCCGGCGAACTTGTAGAAGACCTTGGGGTCGCCGGCGGCGAAGAAGGCCGCATCGCCCTGGCCGAGGCCGAGCGCGCGCATCAAGCCGTCGGTCTTCTCTGCGCCCAGGTTCTTGGCGATCGGGCCGCCCCAGCCGCCCTGGTCTTCACTCCAGAAGATGTAGCCGAGGCCCGGCTGGCCCTCCCCTTGCGCCCAGGAGTTCATCCGGTCGCAGAAGGCGCGGCTGCCGCCCTTTGGCGCAGGAATGGCCCACACCGCGTTCTTGGCGTCCTCCAGGATGCGCGCGAACAGGCCAAAGCCGCCGCCGCGGAAGTGGTCGGATACATCCTGCATCTCGATGGGGTTGCGCAGGTCAGGCTTGTCGGAGCCGTACTTGGCGATCGCCTCCCGATAGGGGATGCGCGGGAAGGGATAGGGGGTGACCGGCTTGCCCTGGCCGTACTCCTCGAACACCCCGTGCATCACTGGCTCGATGGCGGCGAAGATATCGTCCTGGGTGACGAAGCTCATCTCCACGTCGAGCTGATAGAATTCCAGGCTGCGGTCGGCCCGCAGGTCCTCGTCGCGGAAGCAGGGGGCGATCTGGAAATAGCGGTCGAAGCCCGCGACCATCAGCAGCTGCTTGAACTGCTGCGGCGCCTGGGGCAGCGCGTAGAACTTGCCCGCGTGCAGGCGCGAGGGCACCAGGAAGTCCCGGGCGCCTTCCGGCGAGGACGCCGTCAGGATCGGGGTCTGGAACTCGTTGAAGCCCTGGTCGGTCATCCGGCGGCGGATGGAGGCGATCACCTGGCTGCGCAGCAGGATGTTGCGATGCAGGGTCTCGCGCCGCAGGTCCAGATAGCGGTGCTTGAGGCGGATTTCCTCAGGATAGTCGGGCTCGCCAAACACCGGCAGCGGC
>Ga0208179_1001236_pt1 | contig 13434 bp, 10 predicted proteins | sample Malvired_Geostar_FD_184238 | JGI IMG/M metagenome (GOLD analysis project Ga0208179, IMG submission 184238) | Marine viral communities from the Global Malaspina Expedition - Malaspina viral metaG DeepMed_Geostar (SPAdes) (version 2) | ecosystem: Environmental > Aquatic > Marine > Oceanic | place...
TGCTCTCCCTGCCCGATCGCGAGGAAGAGATCGCCCGCATGCTGGCCGGCGCCCAGATCACCGATGCGGCCCGCGCCGCCGCGCGAGCCCTGATGGATGCCTGATTTCCCGAGCGCCACGCCGGCCGCCGACCTCACCGAGGCCGAGGCCGCCGAAGAGCTTACCTGGCTCGCCGACACCATGGCGGCCTATGACATCGCCTATTATCAAGACGATGCGCCCAAGGTTTCCGACGCCGAGTACGATGTGCTCAAGCGTCGCAACGCCGAGATCGAGGCGGTGTTTCCCGACCTGGTGCGCGAGAATTCGCCCAGCCTGAAGATCGGCGCGGCGGCCTCGGCCCAGTTCTCGCCCGTGGAGCATGGCGTGCCCATGCTCAGCCTCGACAACGCCTTCTCCGACGAGGAAGCCGTCGAGTTCGAGGCCCGGGTGCGCCGCTTCCTGCGGCTTGACGACAGCCCGATCGCCTATACCGCCGAGCCCAAGATCGACGGCCTGTCAGCCTCGATCCGCTACGAGAACGGCCGGCTGGTGCGCGGCGCCACCCGCGGCGACGGTAGGGTGGGGGAGGATGTCACCGCCAACCTGCGGACCCTCTCCGACATTCCCGAGCGATTGGCCGGCTCCGGCTGGCCCGAGGTCATCGAGATCCGCGGGGAGGTCTATCTGGAGCACGAGGGCTTCAAGGCGCTCAACGCCGCGGCCGAGGCGGCCGGCCAGAAGACCTACGCCAATCCCCGCAACGCCGCAGCCGGCTCCTTGCGCCAGCTGGACCCGAAGATCAGCGGCCAGCGGCCCCTTCGCTTCTTCGCCTATGCCTGGGGCCTGGTCAGCAGTCCCTTCGCCCAGACCCAGTGGGAAGCGCTGGAAGCCCTGAAGGCCTGGGGCTTCCAGACCAATCCGCAGTCCCGTCGGGTGGAGGGGGCGGATGGCCTTCTGGACGCTTATCGCGAGATGGAGGGGCTGAGGCCCCGCCTGGGCTTCGACATCGACGGGGTGGTCTACAAGGTCGACCGGCTGGACTGGCAGCAGCGGCTGGGCTTCGTCTCACGCTCGCCGCGCTGGGCCATCGCCCGCAAGTTTCCCGCCGAGCAGGCCCGCACCATCCTGAACGCCATCGACCTGCAGGTGGGCCGCACTGGCGCCGTCACCCCCGTGGCGCGGCTGGCGCCGGTCACGGTGGGCGGCGTGGTGGTGGAGAACGCCACCCTGCACAATGGCGACGAGATCGCCCGCAAGGACGTCCGCATTGGCGATACGGTGATCGTCCAGCGGGCCGGCGACGTGATCCCCCAGGTGGTCGGGCCGGTGCTGGAGGAACGGCCCGAAAGCGCCGAGCCCTACGTCTTCCCTGATACCTGCCCCTGTCCGCTGAAAACGCCCCTCGCGCGGGAGACCACGGCCTCGGGCGCCGAGACGGTGGTCCGTCGCTGCACCGGCGAGCTGGCCTGTCCGTTCCAGCGCATCGAACACCTGAAGCACTTCGTCTCTCGCAGGGCTTTCGACATCGAGGGCCTAGGGGAAAAGCAGCTCCAGGCCTTCTTCGACAAGGGCTGGGTCAAGGAGCCGGCCGATATCTTCCGCCTGGCCCGGGACGAGGCCAAGCTGGACGAACTGCGCGGCGCCGAGGGATATGGCGAGACCAGCGTCACCAATTTGAAGGCCGGGATCGACGCCAAGCGCGCCATCCCGCTAGACCGCTTCATCTATGGGCTGGGCGTCCGCCACATCGGCGAGACCACGTCTTTGGCACTGGCCCGTCACTTCGAAACCGTGGACGCCTTCCTGGCCGCCGCCCGCGCCGCCGCCGCCCAGCGGGCCGGGGACGGCCACGAGGTCTTCGCCCAGCTGGACGGGGTGGGGCCCACGGCCCTGGAGGCGATCCTGGGCTGGGCGGCAGCGCCGCACGAGGTGCTGGTCCCGGAGGGCGCGAGCTTCGATACCCGGCTGAAGGCCAGCATCCCGAAGCTCAACAAGACCGCGCGGGAGGCCCTGGAGCGACGCTTCGAGGAGTGGGCCAGCTTTGAGCGGGCGGCTGCGGCGGCCGCGGCTCAGCGCCCCGGCGAGGACTTCGGCGAACTCGCCGCGGTGGATGGGGTCGGCCCGGTGGCCGCCCGGATGATCGCCGAGTTCTTCGGTGAGGATCACAACGAGGCCACCGTCGAAAACCTGCTGGCCGAGCTCCAGGTCCAGCCCGCCGAACGACCCAAGACCGACACCGCCGTGGCCGGCAAGACCATCGTCTTCACCGGCGCGCTCGAGAAGATGACCCGCGACGAGGCCAAGGCCCAGGCCGAGGCCCAGGGCGCCAAGGTCTCCGGCTCGGTGTCGAAGAAGACCAACCTGGTGGTCGCCGGCCCCGGCGCCGGCTCAAAGCTCAAGACCGCCACCGACCTCGGCATCGAGGTCATCAGCGAGGACGACTGGCTGGAGCTGGTGGGGCAGGGGTAGGGGGGCGCGAGCCACACCCCGACACGTCACCCTCGGGCTTGTCCCGAGGGTCCCTGTCGAGGGCGGGCGCAAGCGTCGAGAGGGATCCTGGGCACAAGGCCCAGGATGACGCCGCTTTAGGCGAGCGCCCTAAAGCGGCGCGCAGACCTCTTCCAGCCAGGCCTTCACCTCAGCGTCCACCAGCGGGCCGATCTCGCGCAGCACCCGGGCGTGGTAGGCGTCCATCTGGGCGCGCTCCTCGGCGGTCAGCATCTCGACGACGATCAGCCGGCGATCGATAGGCGCGAGGGTCAGGGTTTCGAAGCCCAGCATGGGCCGCTCGCCGCCCTCGATCTCGTCGGCGGCGGTGACGAACTGCAGGTTCTCGATGCGGATGCCATAGGCGCCTGCCTTGTAGTAGCCCGGCTCGTTGGAGACGATCATGCCCGGCTGCAGGGCGACGCTGTTGGGGGCCTTGGAGATCCGCTGCGGACCTTCGTGCACGCCGAGATAGCTGCCCACCCCATGGCCGGTGCCGTGGTCATAGTCGAGGCCGGCCATCCACAGGGGCGCGCGGGCGAGCGCGTCCAGGGCCGAGCCGGTGGTTCCGGCCGGGAAGCGGATATGGGCCAACGCCAGATGGCCCTTCAGCACCAGGGTGAAGCGCTCGGCCATCTCCCGGCTGGGCTCGCCGATGGCCACGGTGCGGGTCACGTCGGTGGTGCCGTCCAGATACTGGCCGCCGGAATCCACCAGCAGAAGGGAGCCGGCTTCCGTGCGCTTGTTGAGGCGCTCGGTGGGCCGGTAGTGGACGATGGCGCCGTTTGAGGCCGCGCCGGCGATGGTGTCGAACGACAGGTCCTTGAGCGCGCCGGTGGCCTCGCGGAAGCCTTCCAGGGTCTGAACCACGGTCTTCTCGTCCGGCAGGCTGGTCTGGGCCTCGGTGGCCAGCCAGTGGAGGAAGCGCGCCAGCGCTGTCCCGTCGCGAACGTGGGCCTTGCGTGCGCCTTCGATCTCGACAGCGTTCTTGCAGGCCCGGGGCAGGGCGCAGGGGTCGTCGGCGCGAAGGGGCTCGGCGCCGGCGGCGTCCAGAGCGTCGAAATACCAGGCCGAGGACTGGCCCGGATCGATCATCACCTTCTGGCCCTTCAGGTCGGCCAGGGCGCCGGCCAGGGCGTCGGGGGCCTCCAGGCTGACCTCGTTGCCCAGCCAGGCCGGCAGGTCCGTGCTGACCTTGGCAGGATCCAGGAACAGCCGGGCTTGACCATCGGCGCCGAGGATCGCCTGGGCCAGCGGCAGGGGGCTGCGGATCACGTCGCCGCCGCGGATGTTGAACAGCCAGGCGATGGAGGCCGGGGCGGTGATGACGGCGGCCTGGGCGCCCTTGGTGGCCAGGGCCTTGCCGATGCGGGCGCGCTTGGCTGCGGACTCCTCGCCCGCATAATCCAGCGGATGAGGCAGCACCGGCGCCTGGGGCTGGGCCGGGCGCTTGGCGCCCCAGGCGGCGTCCAGGGGGTTCTGCTCGACCGGCTTCAGTTCAGCGCCGGCCTTCTCTACCGCCGCGCGGACCCGAGCGAGGCCGTCGGGGCTGTGCAGGCGGGGGTCATAGCCGATGGCCTGGCCCTTGCCCGCGGCGCTCTCCAGATAGGCCGGCACGCCGCCTTCAACCAGGTCGCGGATCTCGAACAGGCTCTCATCGACCTGGTCGCGGACCTGCAGGGTATAGCGACCATCGACGAAGACCGCGGCTTTATCCTTCAGGATCACGGCGGCCCCAGCCGAGCCGGTGAAGCCGGTGGCCCAGGCCAGACGGTCGTTGGCCTCAGGCAGGTATTCGTTCTGGTGCTCGTCCTCGTGCGGGACAAGGAAGCCGTCCAGCTTCTGCTCGGCCATGGCCTGGCGGATCAGGGGCAGGTGGCGGGCGCCAAAGGCGCGCTCGGTCGTCTCATCAAAGGTCTGGCGCATGCCCTAGAAATAAGCCCGCCTGCGCCCGAGCGCCATGGGGATCGTGCAGCCTAAAGCCGGCGGTAGATCATGGTCGAGCCGTCCTCGAGCTTGCCGCGCAGGCCGGCCCAGGCGCCGGCGGCGTCGTACCAGTTGTCGATCTCGGCCTCGCCGCGGATGGTCCAGCGGGTGGCCTGTATCGATCGGCCGTCGGCCAGCTGGACGCTCTCGCGGCCGGCCCGGGCGGTACGGACCTTCATGATCTTGCCGAGCTGCGGGTTGAACAGCGGGCCTTCGAGGGCGGCGGCGTTCCAGTGGGTGAGGGGCGCGGCCGTGGCCGGGGCGGTGAGGCGTCCGCCGGGTCCCTCGATGGCCACGCCGGAGCTGGTCGCCTCGGCCTTGACCTGTTCGACCTTGCCATTGGTGTCCGTGCGGGTGGTCAGGCTGGCGAAGCTGTCGTCCCGCCAGCGCTCGGTGGCGGTGTGGGCGTAGCGAAAGACCGGGATCGGGCCGAGCTTCACCCGCATCTCGACCTCGGTGCTGACCAGGAGGCCCGCCCCGCTGCGGCTGAAGCGCATGATGTGTTCGCCGACCTTGTCCTGGCCGCGGGAGACGGCGAAGGCCAGGCGGCTGCTTGCCGGCACGGCGGCGAAGGCGGCGGGCGCGACCAGGGCGCCGGCTCCTGCGATGATCAGGCTCCTGCGGCTGAGGGTCATGGATCGACTCCGGACGGCGCCCGTGACGGGCCTTAAGGAGTCTACGGCTGTGCGCCGGCGCTGGATGCCTCGCCGCTCGCCCAGGAAAAAGGGCGGCCCCATTCGGAGCCGCCCTTCGGTCGTTCGGGCCAGATGTGCGGCCAGGCCTTACAAGGCTTACATGCCGCTGCGGTCAGCAGCATTTTCAGCGGCGTCCGATGCGCCCTCGGCGGCGTTCTGGGTCGCCGCAGCGGCGTTGTCGGCCGCGGCCTCGGTGCTTTCAGCGATGCTGTCGGCGGCCTGGCGAGAGCTTTCGGCGGCCTCGGAGGCTGCCTGCTGGGCGCTGTCGGCGGCGTTTTCGATCATGGCTTCGGCGCGGCCGGTGTCACGGGCCATTTCCAGATCGGCGTCGTCGGTCCCGTTATTGCCGAAGATAAAGAACATGCCGACCAGGGCGACGATGGCGACAATCCCGGCCACCCACCAGCCAGCAGAGCCGCCACTCTTGTGGACGACTTCGCGCTGCACCGGCGGGGGATCGGTACGGGGGGTGTTCGGATCATAAGTCATGTCGTTCTCCTCGGACGGAGCGGTTGGCCGCTTCCTGTCGCGCTTGAGAACGTGGTTCGCTGCCGGTCGGTTCCGGCGAGCTTAGCCGCGGCGGATGACCAAGGTGGTCCAGGCGTCGCGGTTCAGGCGGCGGACCAGCACAAAGCCTCGGCTGCGATAGGCGGCCAGCACGCGGCGGGCCTGGGAGCGGAGGAGGCCAGACAGGATCGCCGTCCCGCCCGGCCGCAGGGCGCCCTTGATGTCCTGGGCCAGCATGACGAGCGGCGCAGCCAGGATGTTGGCGAAGACCAGATCATAGGGCGCGTGCGCCCGCACCAGCCGATGGCCTAGACCGGAGGCGTGGACGAACCGCGCCTTGGCCTGGTTGAGGCTGGCGTTCTCGCGGGAGATGCGGACGGACGGCCGATCGATATCGGTGCCGACCGCCACCGGTGAGCCGGTCTTGGCTGCGGCGATCGCCAGCACGCCCGTGCCCGCGCCGACATCAAGCACGCGGGCGAAGCGACGCTGCTTAAGAAGCGCGTCATAGGCCAGCAGGCAGCCGACCGTAGTCCCGTGGTGGCCGGTGCCGAAGGCGGCGCCCGCCTCGATCCGCAGGTTCACCGCGTTGACCGGCGCGAGGCCCCGATCGTGCGCGCCATAGATGAAGAACCGGCCGGCGCGGACCGGCGGGAGCCCCGACAACGCCATGGCCAGCCAGTCGGCGTCGGCCAGAACCTCGGTGCTTGTGGTCAGGCCTTCATGGGCGCCCAGCACGACGCGCAGAGCGTCGGCCTCCTCGGCGGTGGTGGGAAAGGCGTCGATCCGCCAGATCTCGCGATCCTCGTCTTCCTCCAGGATCGAATAGGTGACGCCCTCCAGCAGGGGGTGCTCATCGATGGCGACCGCAGCGGTCTCAGCGATGTTGCGGGGGCCGCGGGCGATGATCTGGAAGGCGTCTTGCGTCATACGCCTCCTCTAGAGGCGCGGGGCGCGTTAGGCGAGAGGCAAGGGCCTATTCGGGCGGCGCGAAAGCCACCGGGGTCGGGCGAGCCGGCGCCGACTCCTCGGCGATGGCGAACAGCGAGGCCGCAGGCCGGCGGGGTGGGGCGATGTCGCCGTCCATCGACGGATAGGAAACGGTGATCTCGACCGGCGGCGGCTCCACACGGGCCACCCGTAGGGGGCGCTGCTGCCGGACCGGTTCGACATAGACCACCGGCTCATAGTCCGGCTCAGCGAGGGGGACGGGCCCATAGTCGACCGCCATCAGGGCGGACTCATCTGGCCGAACCCAGTCGTAGCCGATCACATAATCTGGGACCTGGCCGGAATAGGCCCGCGCCTGAACCAGGCGCTCGTCACGATCCAGCCGATCGCCTGCGGCAGGCAGGTGAATCTGCGGACCCAGCATGGCCTCTCCATAGGTGAGGTCGGGCTTGAACGCCGCCCCCAGTAGAAGCCCGCTGGCCGCAGCCAGTGTGATGCCATGAAACAGCGCCTGCATATCCAGCCTCCTTGGGCCGATAAGCGCGCGAATAGCCCAGTAGGTTTCATCGGCAGATCGGAGCGGCGCCCAAGGCTGCGTCCATCTCCCGCAACAGGGCTCGAATTTGCGTGTTACGCTTAAGCCGAAGGAGGAGACCGATGAGCAAGTACAAGCCCCTGTCCGATCGTCTGGCCCGGCACGAGGCCGACGACTGGAGCGCCAGCTTCGCCGAGCTCGAAGAGGTGCTGGGCTTTCCCCTGCCAAAGAGCGCCAGGGACCAGAACGCCTGGTGGACGGGCGGCGAAAAGCCCCACCACGAGGCCTGGAAGGGGGCGGGATGGCGGGTCGAGGCCGTCGATCGCAACGCCCAGAACGTCGTCTTCCGCCGTGACGACGGCGTCGAGGCTTCCGGGCCGACCCCGATGGAGGTCGCGATGGAGCCGCCGGCCGCCACCGAGGCCAAGGCCCCCCGGAAAGGCGTCGTCTCGGCCGCCGTGGCCGGAGGGGCCGCAGCGCTGCTGGCCGGCGGTGTTTCCGTGCTGGCCAACTTCCTGGCCAAGCGCAAGGGCGAGCCCTGGCGCTAGGGCGCGTTCCGATAAGTGGGAACCGGTTATCGGATCACAACGCGCTCAAGGCTTAGGGTTTAGAGCCTGATCGCATCAGGCTCTAGGAGGCGTCAGTCTTCTCCACGAAGGAGTCGATGACCTTCTTTTCGCCGGCTTTTTCGAAGGCGACGGTCAGCTTGTTGCCATCGATATTGCGCACCTGGCCATAGCCGAACTTCTGATGGAACACCCGGTCTCCGCGGGCAAAGGCGCTGCTGGAGGCGGAGGGGTCGGACACGGCCACCAGCCGGCCCTCGCCCTCGATCACCTGCTGCCGGCCCGGATGGCTGCCGTGATAGCCACGATCCTGGGCGCGCCGCCAGCCCGGCGAGGAATAGCCGGAGCCGAAGCTGGGGCTCTCGTCCCAGCGGCTGCCATGCTGCTGCATGCCTGGGCCGCCACCGTAATAGCCGGTGTCCGAGGCCGCCTCGACGTGGGCGATGGGCAGTTCATCGACAAAGCGCGACGGCAGCTGGCTGGTCCAGCGGCCATAGACCTGGCGGTTGGCCGCGAAGGAGACGTGGGCCTGCTCGCGGGCCCGGGTGATGCCCACATAGGCCAGGCGCCGCTCCTCCTCGAGGCCCTTCTCACCGCTCTCATCCATGGAGCGCTGCGAGGGGAAGACCCCTTCCTCCCAGCCGGGCAGGAAGACCAGCGGAAATTCCAGCCCCTTGGCCGAGTGCAGGGTCATGATCTGGACGGCGTCCTCGCCGGCCCCGCGGTCCAGATCCATGACCAGGGAGACGTGCTCCAGATAGGCGCCGAGCGTCTCGAAATTGCCCATGGACTGGACCAGTTCCTTGAGGTTCTCCAGGCGGGTCTGCGCGGTCGGCGTCTTGTCGAGGCGCAGGGCGTCGGTATAGCCGCTCTCCTCCAGCACCATCTCGGTCAGCCGGCTGTGGTGCTGGGTCTCCCCCTGCGCCCGCCATCGGTCGAGGTCGCGCAGGAAGTTGGCCAGCGATGTGCGGGTCCGGGCGGCCAGTTCGTCGGTCAGCACGATCTGCCGCGCCGCCGTAGCGGCCGAGACGCCGTTCAGCCGCGCGATCTGAAGCAGCTTCTGGACGGTGGTCTCGCCAATGCCGCGCTTGGGGACATTGACGATCCGCTCGAAGGCCAGATCGTCGTCCTCGGACTGGATCAGCCGCAGATAGGCGTGCGCATCGCGGATCTCGGCCCGCTCGAAGAAGCGCGGCCCGCCCACCACCGTGTAAGGGATCTGCAGCAGGACGAACCGTTCTTCGAAGGCGCGCATCTGGAAGGAGGCCCGCACCAGGATGGCCATGTCCTTGTAGGGCCTTGGATCACGCTCGGTGGTCCCCTTGCGAGCGCGCTCGATCTCGTCGGCGATCAGCCGGCTCTCGGCCTCGCCGTCCCAGACCCCGCGGACCACCACTTTTTCGCCGCCGTCCGCCTCGGTCCAGAGCGTCTTGCCCAGGCGGGACTTGTTAGTGGCGATCAGCCCTGAGGCCGCCCCCAGAATGTGGCTGGTGGAGCGGTAGTTGCGCTCCAGCCGGATGACCTTGGCGCCCGGAAAGTCCCGCTCGAAGCGCAGGATGTTGTCCACCTCGGCGCCCCGCCAGCCATAGATCGACTGGTCGTCGTCGCCGACGCAGCAGACGTTCTGCCGCTTCTGGGCCAGCAGGCGCAGCCACAGGTACTGGGCGACATTGGTGTCCTGGTACTCGTCCACCAGGATGAACTTGAAGCGGTCGTGATACTCGGCCAGCACGTCCGGCTGGGAGGTGAAGATGGTGATGTTGTGCAGCAGCAGGTCGCCGAAATCGCAGGCGTTCAGCACCCGCAACCGCTCCTGATAGAGCCGGTAGAGCGCCTGGCCGCGATTGTTGGCGAAGGCCGCGCCCTCGGCCGGGGGCAGGCGGTCTGGCGTCCAGCCGCGATTCTTCCAGTGGTCGATCAGGCCGGCCAGGGCCTTGGCCGTCCAGCGCTTGGAATCGATGTTCTCGGCCTCCAGCAGCTGCTTGAGCAGCCGCTCCTGATCGTCGGTGTCGAGGATGGTGTAGCTGGACTTCAGGCCGACCAGCTCGGCATGCCGGCGCAGGATCTGGGCGGCGACCGAGTGGAAGGTGCCTAGCCACCGCAGGCCCTCGGCCTCAGGCCCGATGATGGCGGCGATCCGCTCGCGCATCTCGCGGGCGGCCTTGTTGGTGAAGGTGACGGCCAGCAGCTCCCAGGGTTTGGCGCGGCCGGTGGTCAGGATATGGGCCAGCCGCGTGGTCAGCACACGGGTCTTGCCGGTGCCGGCGCCGGCCAGGACCAGGACCGGACCCTCGACGGTCTCCACCGCCTCGCGCTGCTCGGGGTTCAGGCCCTGGAGATAGTCGGGCTGGTGGCCGGGCCCGCCCACACGGGCGAGGTCGCTGATCTTCGGCGCAGGGGCCGGGGGAGCTGATTCAGGAAAGGACATTGGAACTTATATAGAACATATCGGAGCCGGCGCCCAAGGCGCGGCGTGTCAGAGCAGGCGGCGCATTTCCGGCGACATCAACTGCTCGCGGGGACGCACCTGCACGTCGAAGGTTCCGGCCGGCGGGGGTGTGTCGAAGGCGGCCTTGCCCGAACCCTCCAGGTCCAGCCAGGCCAGGCCCTGACGCAGAGTCAGAACCGGGGGGCCGCGATCGTGGATGGTCGCCATGTCGGCCGGCGCAGGGCCGGTGATGAAGGCGAAGCTTTCCAGGCCGTGGGGGAAATCGGCGGGGGCGGATCGCTCCCAGAGGCCGGCGAAGAAGCGGATATCCTCGCCCGCCCAGCTGATCTCGTTGCGCTGCTTGGGTTGTCCCTTCTTCCAGCCTGCCGGCTCGGAGTATTCGATGAAGCTGGTCAGCGGCACGAGGCAGCGGCGGCGGCGATAGGCGTCCTTGAAGGCGGGGCTGGTGTCCGCCGTCTCGATCCGCGCATTGGTGCTCATGGCTCGCCAGTCCTTCACCGGTCCCTTGTGGAAGGCCGGGACCAGCCACCAGCGCAGGTCGAGCATCTCCAGGCCATTTTGGGGCTGGGCAGGGTCGATCGGTCGCAGGATGGTCGCCCGTTCAGTGGGCCGGATCGGCTCATCCAGGGAGCGGTTCGACGCCCCCTCGTCGATTCGGAGCGGGACGCCGTATTCGGAGAACAGCTCGGCCAGATCGGTGGCCGCGGCCCGCTTCAGATACTCGTTGCACATGGCCGCAGGACAGCCACAGCCGGAGGCCTGAGTCCACCGACCTTTGGAGGCTCAGGCGACGAGCCAGTCCCCGAGGGTGGCGGCGGTGACGCCGACCAGGATCATCTGCGCGCCGCCCGTCATGTTGATCACGGCGTCCGAACCGGAAAAGCCGAGCTCCCAGACCGTGCCGGGGTCGAACCGCACCCGGTCGCCCTGGGCGCTGCTGAAGTCCAGGACCCGGTCCAGGCCGGCGTCGCCGAAGGTGTTGAAGATGTCTGCGCCCGAGCCGCCGGTAAGGGTGTCGTCACCCTTGTCCCCGGACATCCAGTCGTTACCGGCCCCGCCATAGAGGACGTCGTTGTTCTGGCCGCCGCGGATCAGGTCGTTTCCGTCATCCCCATGGCAGGTGTCATTGCCGATATTGCCATAGACGATATCGCCCCCGGCCTCGCCATGGAGCAGGTCGTCGTCCTTGCCGCCCACCACCCAGTCGTCGCCGCCGGCGCCCCATAGGGTGTCGGCGCCCACATTGCCGTGCATGTCGTCGAAGGCCGATCCCCCCCAGAGGCGGTCGTTGCCGTCGAAGCCGCGCAGATAGCTGGTCCCGTCGCCGCCACGGATTTCATTGTCGGCGCTGTTGCCCAGGATGGTGTCCGCGCCGGAGCCGCCGAGAACGTTCTCGATCACCGTGTTGTAGGCGATCCCGAGATTGTCCGACCAGGTGTAGGTTTCGGGGCCCTGGATATGCTCGTTGAAGAAGTCCGCCGCCCAGGGGAAACGGATCAGCATCTGGGCGATTTGGGCCTGGGCCGAGAACTGGGCGATGGACGAATAGGCGCCGGGCGCGAGGTCGATGATCGAGCCGCGGCTGTGGTTGGAAAGATCGAAGGTGTCGACGCCGCCGGCGTCGTAGACCGTCTGGAAAAAGGGCCGGCTCTCGTCCCAGGCGTAGGTCGTATTTCCGGCGGCGGTCGTGGAATCGGCGCCATAGCGGCTCTGGGCGGCTAGGACGTCAAACACCATGGGGGTCTCGGGCGCGACCCGGGTGGGCGTGATGCGAACACCGGTGGCGGTGGCTTCGACCTGCCAGTAGAGGCTGTCCGTGGCGTCAGTGTAGGCCATGACCGTGTAGCGGCTGTTGTCATAGGCCGCCGGCAGGACCGCCCCATCCTCGAAAGGATGTTTCAGGCCGATCGCGTGGCCAATCTCATGAACCAGCGAACTGAAGTCGTTGCCGCCCTGGGCGAAGTCGGAGGTGACGTGCGACTGGTCAATCCAGATATCGCCGGAGATGGCGCTTCCGCCGCCGCCATAGCTGGGCGGATAGTAGGCATAGCCCCAGAGATCCTCGTCTCCATCGCCCAGGGCGTCGACGTCTGTGAAAGCCACGCGAATCTGACCTGGCGAGGCCACATCGTCGGTCTGGATGAAGTTGACGGCGACGACCTTGTCCCAGGCGTCGATGGCGGCTCTGAACTGCTGGACCTGCGAGGCGTTCAGGACACCGTAGCCTGCGACGCCTGGTTCCTTCCCGGCATCATAGGTAGGCCAGGTTGAGCCCGCGCCGGGCGCGCTGTAGGTGATCGTCGATCCGCTCCACCAGCGGCTGGCCGCGAGCAGGCTTGATATGATGGCGCTGGTGTCGGGGACAGCCATGGGTGAACTCGAAGCTTCTTGCTGGCGGTGCGTGTCAGTATCGCAGGTTGCAGGCCGCAGCCTGTCCAAATTCCTAATGACTGGGACCCAAGTCACCCACTCGTGACCCGACCTCGCAGTTCCGGAGCCGCTTTCATGCCCGACATGCCGCCCCCTTTGATTTCCGAGCTGCAGGTCACCGCGCCGCGGCTGGCGCCCAGCCCCGGGGACGCCGCCTTCGCCCTCACAACCCTGAGGATTGAAACCCTGGCGACCGCGCCACGCCTCGACGAGGCCTTGCGTGGCGAGCCAGGCGTCGCCCTGTTTCGCCGAACGGGCAGCGAGGTGGCCAATCCGACCATCCAGGGCCTCTCCCTGCGGGCCATCGCACCGTCCGGCGCCGGGCGCACCCTGGTGACCCTGGATGGCGCGCCCCAGAACGATCCTTTTGGCGGCTGGGTGATCTGGTCGGCCCTGCCGCCGGAGGGCCTGGCGGCGGCCCAGATCATCAAGGGCTCGGGCGCGGGTCCCTATGGGGCGGGCGCCCTGACCGGGGTGGTGGCGCTCAGCGAACGGGCGCCGGCGCAGGGGCTCTCTGCGCTGGACGTGTCCGCAGGTTCTCGCGGGACCTACCGGGCCGCCGCCGCCCTGGGGATGGAGAACCTGCTGGCCGTGGTCTCGGGGTCGACGACGGAGGGCTACGTGCCGATCCGCGGCGCCGGCCGTGGACGGGTCGACCAGCCCGCCGGCCTCAATCAGGTCTCCGCCGCCGCGCGGCTGCAGGGCGAGGTGGCCGGCGTGCAGGCCGCCTTCCGCCTGGACGCCTATGAGGAGCGCCGCGGCGGGGGCGTCGAGGGCGTCGGCTCCCAGGCCAGCGGCGGGTCGGCGACCCTGTCCCTAGCCCAGCCCTCGCAGGCCGATGTAGGC
>Ga0208179_1001239_pt1 | contig 13411 bp, 18 predicted proteins | sample Malvired_Geostar_FD_184238 | JGI IMG/M metagenome (GOLD analysis project Ga0208179, IMG submission 184238) | Marine viral communities from the Global Malaspina Expedition - Malaspina viral metaG DeepMed_Geostar (SPAdes) (version 2) | ecosystem: Environmental > Aquatic > Marine > Oceanic | place...
CCGATAAACACGTCGATATCAGCGGCACGAATTTCAAAAATCAGCCGGAGCTGCTCCAGCGTAAAGTCCTTAATTTCTACCGGTGTGAGTTCACGCGAACCTTTAAAGTCGTAGTCGTATGTCATGCCCTTGACTCCTTTGCTATGGGAATTCCCTTGTACCCTCCTATAACGGACAGGTCAACTCAAAAAATTCATCCCAGTCATACGGCTCTTTATAAACACCCAAAGCCGATACGGTCGCAAAATCACCCAAGCGAAGGTCAACAGCATCGGCAGCAGCAAAAACGCTAATATCCAGAGAACGGTCGCGAAGCACAATAAAACTGTTAGAATGGGAGTGCCGACTAAGCCACGCGCACTGATGGGGCGAGAGATCGAGTCGACCAGCGCGTCCTTTAACGGCTTTAAGCTCAAGTAGGCTGAATTGACCAGACTCTCCGCAAAAAAGTACATCGGGTAATCCAGGGAGCGCCCAGCTTTCGAGACGTGTGGCTTCAATCTTCCGGCCCGTCGTTCTCAAGCCGTCGCTGATCAGCCTCCACAGCCCCGCCTCCCGATTCTTCAGGGCTTCCCTCGGCATCTTGTTCGTGGATTTCCGTGGGCGTGATGTCGATAATTGGTTCAAAACTGCTTCGAAGTCTGTCAAGCTCCTCCTCCACTTGTTGGCGGCTCATCGAATCGATGGAGCCGGTCCTCACTTCCGATTTAGAGACATACAAACCCTCAGCCAAGCCGCGATTTTTCTCGGCTTGGACCGCCGCCGAAAACGCACCTTGTTTTATACAAATTTCACGAAGCCGGTGGAGGTCTGATAAGTGGCGCTTAAATGTGACACCGTATTGCTCGTCTAGCTCATCTCGATATCTCTTAATTTCAGAAACGACATGGGGACAAATGTTATTGTTGGTGAGTTCATACGCACGAGTATGCGCACTCGCCGCAGGGTATCCAGCACGTATCGCCGCCTCACGCATCGTGATCAAACCGTCATTCGACACAATTTCCTTAACAAACTTCTCTTGCCGCCGCGTCAACTTACGATTTGGGCCGCGTGTAAGAGCTTTTTTGCCTGTCCCACCACTGTCTGGTCCAGGGCGGTTGCTATTAGGCATTTTACCCTCCAAAAAGGTCTTTTTCCGTTTAGTTTCAACGCTGTCCCGCCACTGTCCCACCGCTTGACATTAACAACACCCTCTAACCGAGGCGTATGGGATCATTTCCCCGATATTACCAGTGAACCGGACCTCCGATCAACTGGAACTAACGGGAAAAGTGTCCCATAAGCGATATGTTGCGCCTCCGGAGGTGGGACGTTTTCGAGGGAAAAACTCTTTACATATAAGGGACTTATGTACCCGTCCCACCAATCCCACATATCCCGTCTCTAGACTCTAGCTTTAGAAAAAAATAAAATAGCAAAATTACTACTATAGGTGGGACAGTGGGACAGTGGGATATCTGCTACATAACCAAAGCCCGAACCACTTCCAGGACAACCCAGAAGAGTAGCTCCATGTCACTCGCCAGCGTCGTCCACGGCCTTTTCGTCGGGGCCACAAAGCTCGTGAGAACTGGTACTCTGGACGTCGCACGTGGCGCAATAAAACACAGGCTCCCAGTTTATCTCGTAGACGAACTCATCAACGCCCCCGCACCGTGAGCAGATTCTGTTGTCAGCCATTTGTCGCCCCCTTTTCCATGCCTGCGTTGTGTTGCGTTGCCCATCCGGGCCGGGACTTTCCAGATCAGGTCGGACCCCGCCAAGTTACTCCAAAACGAGCCGGACCAAGCCTGCGTTGTGTTTCCGGGTCGCGCGTGACCAAACCAAAACCCGTCGCGCCATGCCAATCCGGTCCCGGCCGGTCCCGGCCTGCCTTGCGTTGTGTTTCCGGTCCGCGTCAAGCCATGCCCGATCAGTCCGGGACGCATCGCACCTGACCCAGCCAAGATCCGTCGCGCCTGCCTTGTGTCATCACTCCTCGCCATGTCACGCCAAAACAAACCCGGCCCGGTACACGCCTGCCGTTCCAAAACGTAACAATTCGAACCATGCCAAACACTGCCGAAGCTTTCCAGACCCGGCCATGGCACACCTAGCCGAAGCCTTCCAGGCCTGCCGTGTCGCATCAAACCGCGCCAAAACAAACCCGGCCCGGTCTCGCCTCGGCTTGCTCCATCGCTCCGGTACACGCCTGCCATGCCAGATGTCGCCACGGCGCATCGCCTTTGGCCGTGGCTCCCCGCACACCGCCGCATCTAGCCTGTCCTCGCCTACCGTGCCTGCCTTGCCGCTCCACAGTGCGCCTGACCTCACCAATCCAGTACATGCCAATCCCGGCCTGCCGTGCCAACACTCCTATTCCGCTGCTTGTAGAGCAGTGGTTGCGGGTTCGAGGATCGAGATGATCCGTTCAAGGGGCTGGGCCGTGAGCCCTGCCGTATCGAGCGCGACGGCGTAGCGCACGAGCCATGCCTTGAGGTCAACGACGGCCTGTCGGCGTAGCTCCTCCAGATGGTCGGGATCGTTAGGATCGAATATATAATAACCCATCCCGTCCTGTCTCGTGGACGAGGGCGACAGAAGCAGGGGCACGTCGCGCTCCTGGATTTTTATTCGGCCCGTTGGGGTTTGGTGCTCCACTTGGAACACCAGTTTCAAACCCTGGACGAACATCCGCGCTTGCCACGTGCGATGCTCGCGGGCTGCTTTTGTGTCGTCCCATGTGAAAAAGTCGAAGGCGGGATGGTCAGGCCCCGTGGACCTGACCTCCTCGACAAACGTCTGGGGGTTGTAGACCCCACCGTGGCGCAGGCAAAAATCCTTTACGATTTCCGCCCGCTGCTTGCGCAGGAGTTTGACGCTCATGCAGCTTCCCTCCGAATCACTTCGTCGTTGAAGAACTGCATGAGATCTTCCGTGTCCGCATCGGCGCACATGGGATTGTCCAGTGCTCGTTGCTGGGCATCCCTGCCGTGATGTGCGACGAGGTCATCCCACGCGTCGTCTTGTTCGTCGGCGGAGATGACGCGGAAAGACCCGAAGTTGCCTTTCCCCTTCTCCTGACGGTAGTCGCCCAGTCCGATCAACACGCCCGCATTACAGAGTATGTTGAACAGGGACGTGAGATTTAACTGGGGGGTGATGTAGCGCATCTCGATTTCCGTTCCCCACTTGGGAAGGTATGGGCGCGTCCTGATGTCGGGGGTCTTGTTCATGCCCCCTTGGCGGACGATGTCCATCTTGAGATGTGGCGTGCCATAAAGAGGCACCAAGTCCCCCGGCATGAACAGGAGCCGCTGGATTTCGGTTTTGTAGACGCCCTCCGTTTCGAGGGCGGCGGTAGCCATGGCCGCCTTGACCGCGATGACCTTCATGCCCAAAGCCGTGGGGCCGTCCGGTATGATCTCGGCGGCATCCACAAACTCTTGGAGCGGGTCGTGCTTGATGTGCGCCCGCTCCGCTTTGGATTTGCCTTTTCCGCCGCCAACGAGGAATTCCTGTTTGGCTTTGGCCGACATGCGGTTCTGGTAAAGCGGCGTCGTACCGAGAAGGCGTAAGGTGCAAGACTTTTGGGTAAGCTTGCTGACGGAGATCGTGACGGTTTCTTTCTTAGCCGTGGGCATTTGCCCCTCCTATGTGTTAAGTCTCAACATGTCCTATATAAATAGGAGATCACGGGATGTCAACAAGTTATTTTTCACCATCCTCGTTTGAAGCCGCCAAGTACCAGTCATGTTTCGGAACATCCGCACCACAAGAATCACAGGTCACGGCGGTCCAGGCGAAGTGGTACACGTGCGCGTGGTCGCCGCACTCCGGGCAGATGATCGTTTTCCCTGACTGCCCCGGATGGCACCATTTCGGCACCGTCTGGAGCCCTGCATACTTCAGCAGCACCTTCGGAGTTCCCTGCCGCTGGTCGTGTATCCACTGGTGGTCGCGAGCGTCGATCCTCATATCGGCGACCGGCTCCCCCTCGATTTTCTTGCGTTTCAGCCACTCAAACATCAGTGCAACTCCTTTGTTTTGTCGTATTTGGCGCGAAGAGACGCCGCGTGTTCCAGCCAGATCCGTTTGAAATCCGGATCATGGGCCTTGGACGCCGCTTTCAGGCAATTGAGTTCGAGGCGGACAAGCTCGGTGGGTGAGAAATCACGCATCATGTGTCCCCCAGCTCAAGATTTCCGCATCAAGTTTCCCCACCCGCCATTCCAAGACGGAGATGGCGGTGTGAAAACTGCCGGTGCCCTGTGGTTCGAGGAGGCATTGGAGGGTCTTGACCTCCCGTGCCAGGGCGGAGCGGTGCTGTTGCAGATCGCCGACGACATCTTTTACATTAATCATAGTCTGACTCCTTTCTGCATCACCCTATATATGGGAGATGTCCCACAGGTGTCAAGAAAAAAAGGACCTCCGAGAAAGGATCTCGGAGGCCAGGAGGTTTCAGCGCCAACGTAGCAGGAGTCAACAACCACGTTGTCGCTTGGGAGGACTCTTATATTGACGCAGCGCGTTGTCACTGTCAACCGCCATCGAACTTATCGGCCTCGTTTCCCCACGTCGTCCAGCCTCTGCGAGACTGGCGGCCAAACAGCTCGATACGGGGAACGTCGCCCATGAGATGGACAATACGGTCTGCCACCTCGTCGGGCTTTCTGGAGTGCTCGCGGCGTGGCTCGATGACGAGCCGTCGCACCGACATTGAAACGCGTTGCGGCTTGCCTTTTGTAGCGAGAAGGCAGAGTTCGGGATTGGCCCGTGTCCAGTAGCCCATGCCTGTGTGGAAATCGGGCACCGCAAAGAGGAGCCGTGGGGCGGACTTGTTTAACTTGGCCCAATAAAACGCCACCGTTTTATATGTGAAACCCCAGGCCTCGATAAGCTTGAAGGCTTCGGGAAGCAACGGGTCGGTCACCCACAGAAACAGGGCGCAATCCTCGGCGGCGATGTCTTGAACGGGAAGCGCCCGGACATCGGCGAGGCTCATGCAGTCGTAGTGTTGTTCGGGGGAGCGGCCCTTACCCTCGGCGCTCCATGTCTGGAACGTCCAGGGTGGATCGGCACATATTACGTTAAATTCCCCACTGGGCAATTTTGCTGACAAGGAGAATCACTCCATATGCGGCCATTGCCACGACGAGAGGGGTTAACATTTCTCTGCCGCCTCTCTGACAACCTGTTGTCCATGGGCCGTGTATATTTGTGTCTCGCTCTCTCGATGCTTTTCGAGGAGGAAGGTGAACTGCCCGCTAATGGTTCGGTGCTCACGCTTCGCCATGTCACGAAGCACCCTGTAGGTGGCAATTGGCACCACAACTGATTTCCATCGTCCGGGGTCCATGATGACCTCCTGTTCTTCTGCATATATAAGGGACAAATCCTTAATCGTCAAGTTTCACGAGGTCTCCCCACGTGTCACCAAGCGATATCTGGCACGGTGTCGGAACCTTTAATTCGACCGCCTCTTCCATCGTTTTGCAAAGTGCGCGAGCCTCTTCCTCGGAGGTGACCGAGAAGGCCAATTCGTCGTGGACCTGAACGAGGGGGACGGCATCGTGCTCCTTGTTTACGGCGACCATCGCGGCCTTTGTCTGATCGGCTGCGCTAGCTTGAATTAATCGGTTCAATGAGCGGTACGTGTACGCTCGTTTGATGTTGTCGCCATACTCCAAAACGGCTTTCTCTTTTGGATGCGCCCGTGCCGAGACGAACTGGACCGGCTCCCAGAGATCGAACCTGCATTTGCGGCCAAGCAGGGACCTGACGGAGCCACCCTTGAGCGGATGCGACGTGTGCCGTTGCGATACGTCCATCAACTCCTTAACGAACGGCACGTCCTCGTGGTATTGCCGCATGAGCCGTTTGGCTTCGTCTATGGAGATGTCCAACTGGGTCGCCATCTTGGTCTGGCCCATCCCGTACATGATGCCAAGGTTGATCGTCTTGGCCTGTCGTCTCGGGATTCCGGCAACATCGGCAACCATCTGGTGGAAGTCGGTGGTGGGGTCCTCGCAGTATGCCTTGACGAACTCGGCGGCACCGGTCAGGCCCTGGTTCGTGAGCGAGGCAAAGTGGACCAGTATGCGCGGCTCCTGTTGATCAAAATCTATTGAAGACCACTGCTCGCCCGGTTCGGGGAGGAACAGCCCCCGCACCTTCGCCGCCATCTCCGGGTTACGTGCCGGTATCTGTTGGAGGTTGGGGTGCGAGCAACTTATGCGCCCGGTGACCGTCCCGCCGCCTTCGGATCTTAGCTGGTTGATGTGACCGTGGATTCTTTCACCTTCCGTATGGCGGAAAATACTGGCAATAAACGTGTTACCCATCTTGTCGTATTCGCGCGCCGTCGCGATTTGTTTGACCAGGGGGTGCTCGTGCTCGGAAAGGAAATTCTTGGTGAAGCTGGGAAGCCCGGTTGGAGTGCGCCCGTAGTCCAACCCCAGATGATCGAAGACCTTTGAAACCGAAGCAGCGGCCCAGACTTCTACCTCGACACCCGTTTCCTTTTTGATCTTGGACAGGGTTTTCTTGACGAGCTTCTGCCACTCGACCTTGCACGCCTCGGCGGCGTGGAGATTGACGCGGACCCCCCGCCACGTCATCTCTATGACAATCGGCAGCACCTCCATTTCAAGTTCGAAGATCTGCCACAGGTCTTCCTTGGTCAATTCGGCCTTGAAAATTTGCCATAACTGAAGCGTGAGCCTTGCATCGGCTTCGGCGTACTCCCCGACGAACGTAGCCGGGAGCTTGTAGAGTTCCGCTTTTGGATCGACGCCGAATTCCTGTGCCGCCTCGCGCAATGCCGCCTCGGACTTCATCTCTCCAAGGTAGTCGTAGGCGACGTTGTTGAGGGAGAAGCTGGGGCGGTTCTCGTTAAGTATAGGTGCGGCGAGCATCACGTCGAGGATGCGTCCTTCCAGTTCGATGCCGGTTCGGCGCAGCCAGCCTGCATCGTAGGCGGCGTTGAAAAAGATCTTGTCGGCGGGATGGGCGGCGATCTCCTTCTTGAACCAGTTCAAAACTATGCGCCGGTCGAGGTTGCCGCTGGCATGGGCAATTGGGACATATATATTGCAGCCCTCGTAGGCGATGGCGATCCCAACCACCTCGCCGTGTCCCGTGGCCCATCCTGGCCCATGGCTCTTGAGCCGTGGATCGCGGGTCTCCAGATCTATAGCGATTTCCTTGACGCCGCTCGGCGTCACAGGCAGCGTCTCGACCGGAACCCATTCGGTCTTGACGCTGAAGCTTGGCTTTTTAAGAACGGTCTTCATTCCTTGATACATTCAAATGCCACGGCGGCATATCCGGCCCCGTCTATATAGTCGTCTATATTAATAGTGCCTGACTTCCTTCTCGCCACTTTCAGAAGCTCCATCATGTTTGCGACATCGTGGGCGGTTACGTGGTCCACGTTATGGAGGTAGGCGTCCCAGAGACGCGCGATGTTTTCGTGGTTTGCTTTCGGCTCCCCGTGAACGGCGGCGCGGTCGGTGCTGACCAACTCGAACGCCTCGGTGAGAACGCGGTGCGGCATCAGACGCTCCATCCTCGTTGCGAATCTTCGGACATCTTGAGGATCAGGTTTTCCTTGGCGCGGGTGATTCCGACATACAATACGCGGTAGGCGTCGTCCGGGTTGCGTTCCATCTCCATGAGCGCCTTGCCAGACAGATCTAAATACAAGAGCACGTTGTCGGCCTCGCCGCCTTTTGCACCGTGGATGGTGGACAGGCGGATCTTCGGCTTCTGGAAGATGTTGACGCCGCGATTGAGAAGCGCAGCCGCATAGGCGCGGTCCTCGTCTTGAATGCGGTCGAGGGCGCTGTCCCATGGCACGTCGAGAACGCGGAGACCGAAGTGCTTTCGCAGCGTTTCCAACGTAAAGAGATCCTGTTCCTCGGCCCGGTCGAGCAGCTTTTTAGCACCGCGCTCGACGCCGGTCTCGTTGGTCGAGATGTGGCCGTAGAGGTTTTGCGCGTCCTTCAGGGAGATCTCGTTGCCGGGGCTTCCCTGAAGGTGGGTCCAGCTACCGATTGCGGTGCGGACCCGCTTGCTCAAGGAGGGATTGTTGAACCTCTCGAAGAAGTGGCCGCTTGAGCGCATGGAACCGGCAAGCTCGTCCAGCATGTAGTTGGCCTGGGCCAGGACGAGCCACTCCTTGTTATTAAAGTCGATACCGTGGGGATCGTAGATGCGTGTGACGCTCCCCTCCTCGGTGCGTGGCGACCACTCCTTCTTCTGTCTTTTCCTTATGCGGGAAACGACGGAGGTGGCGACATGATGGACGGACCGTGGGACGCGGTAGGATTGTGAAAGCACCTCAGACGCGCCGGGAAGCATGACAAATTTGTCGATGTCCGCTCCTGACCAGCGGTAGATCCCCTGGTCGTCATCGCCAGCCACGAACATCTGGTCGCTTCGCTCCCCTAAATGTTCTGCCACCTTCCATTGAAGCGGCGTCAGATCCTGCGCTTCATCGAGAAAGACAGTCCCGAGATACGGGATATACCCCGGATTTGCCGCTAAGTCTATCATCATGTCGGTGAAGTCTTTGATATTATTCAGAGTTTTGAATCTGGAATACTCTTCGGACAGATGCTCGAACTCATAAAAGGGAATATCAAGCTCTACAAGGTTGTAGGCATGGCGTGTTCCCTGAAGCGTGTTCCTTGCCAGATCGATACATCGCATCACCGGATGGTTCGATCTCATCACGGCAAAGCCTTCCTCCTCGACGCGCTCAAGTCCTGCCGCCGACAGATCGACGCCCACTTTGAACGAGAACATCTTGAGATGTTTATCGGTGAGTACTGAGGCGCTACTCATGCCAAGGAGGAGAAAGGCGAGGCTGTGCAATGTGCGGAAGTAAACGAAGTCTTCCTCTGCATCGAGGTTGAAACGTGCGACAGCACGGTCTCTTGCCTCGTGCGCCGCCTTTCGGGTGAACGAGAAGTAGCCGATGTTGGTGGGCGACATGCCGCCAGCGAGTAGCTCGTCCACCTTGTTGAGCAGCGTGGTTGTCTTGCCGGTGCCGGGAGGTCCGAAATATCTAAACATTTTTGCGCCTCATATGGACATCGAGTTCGTAGCCCAGCGCGTCGAGGATCTTCTCGATTTTCTGGACCGAGAGCTGGTGCGGCGTTTCGATATTCTCGTATTCGCACAGGGTGCGCTGCGGCATTCTTGCGATTATCGCGAGCTTTTTCTGACTGAAGCCACGTTCCTTGCGAAGCTCTCTGAGTAACTGGGGCCAGTTGGTTATCAAAACGGAACGTCCTCCTCGTCAAAGCGCGTGCCAAATTCCTCGTCGATCTGGGCGAAGGCCGGGATCGACCAGCAGCGCACGGTGCGGCCTTTTATACGGAACTGCTCGGCATGTCCTCCGATGTCTCTCAGGCGCTGGGCGATCTTGTTGGAACGGTAGTCGAAGAATTTGTTGCGTTTCAGATAAGCCTCGAAATCCTTGAGACGGAAATAGGTGCGGCCATCCTCCTCGTTGGTCCATGGGCGGCGGAGCAGGATCTCTTCCCTGTCGAGCGCACTTTGCATATGCGTGGAGAACTCTTCCAGGAGGTCGTAGAATTGACCTCTAAGGCTCGTGTCTTCCGGCGTCGAGATGATCGCGCCTTCTGTTTGGAGCATCTGGGAGAGGAGGAGATTGATCTGGGCTTCCCATGCAGCGCGAGTGACCGTCCGGGGCATGAAGTTGATCTGATCCATGCACAGCACCTGGAAGCGAGGCTGTCTCTGCAAGCCCTCGGTGTCGAGTTCGACCGGACTTCCGTTGACATCGAGGAACCAGAGCGGTGGTTCGCTGTCCATCTTTCGCAGATTGGCAACGGATGGCGTGTTGGCACCGCCGCCGACTCCGTGCTTGCGTGAGCGGCACAAATCCTTGTTGCAGAAATTGATGACGGGCTGGTCGGAACACTTGTACTGATAGTCCTTCTTCTTGATTTGCTCGGCGACGAGGTTGACCTCCTTGAGATCCAGAGGCGGTTGCATGATCTTCTGGTTGTATTCGAGGATGCGCGTCTCCCAATCGTCGGGGTGCGCCTTCCGTAGGTAGACGCCAAGATTAAAGAGGCCGTTATTTCTTGTGCCCTCGGGGAAGCCCTGTCGCAGGAGAGCCTGCAAACATGGCGGACCATCGGGCAGCTTCTCGTCCACCTGTGCGACGGGCTGGGATAACAGCGCGTCGAGGTCGTCCTCGCCGATGGCAGCGACTTCGGCCATGTCGAGGAACTCTTCCAGCGTGGCGGCGGTCCCGTCTGGTTTGACGGCGTAGCGCAAGCCACCCTCCGCATCAAAGTAGGGGAGGTTGAGGAAGTTGCCGGTATCGCCGCGCTCTACGAGAAGCTTGATCTGTTTTGGAAAGATCTCGGTGCTGGCGGCGTAGCCAAGCTCGCTGGCGAGTTCCTTGAGCTTGTGCTGAAGTTTCTCGGCGTCAACGGCTTCGGTGAGGAACATGAACAGGTGCCCGCCGCCCGACTTGCTGCGGCAGACGATGAGCGGGAACTGAAGCTTGGTGACGCGCTGGACAATCTCTTGATGGTCGAGGGGGTAGGAATCGATGTCGATTGCGCCCCAGAAGCAGACGTTCTCTTCGTTGATCGGGACAACCCCGATACTCACCTCACCCTTCAGGTGGGCCTCGAAAACGGCCTTGGTCCGTGGTTCGCGGACAATCTTGTAGATGCCCTGCTGCTTTCCGCTGGCATCCTTTTTGGTCAGGTCAACGGCACCGTAGGCGCGGTCGAGGCCACGGAAAACGCGAGCAAATCTGTCTGTGGAATCCATAACGGAAAAAAGGGGAGGATCTCTCCTCCCCCCGTAATCCTAGAAGGGCACGTCGTCGTCGGAGAGACTATCTCCTTCCTGAACATGCTTGACTTTCACCTGTCCGGCCATGATCGACTGAGCAAAGTGCTTGGCCTCGGCGTAGAGGTTCGGGTCCTCGATCTGAGAATCCTTTGAGATCTGCCAGCCATGCCAGCTACCGTTCTTGTTTTCCTCGCCAACGGACTCAAGATGCCAGATGTGGCTCCACCTCGCCGGAGTGAACAGGTCACCATTAGCATCCTTCATCTTCAAAGTCTTGATGGCGCTGTTCCACTGCTTGGACTTTTTGAGTTGCGTGGCCTTCATGGGCAGCAGTGCCTGCTGCGTCATGCCGTCCGCATCAACAATAAGGACATAGTGCTGTGCAGTACGCTCCAAATAGCGACCGGACCCGTCAACGACGTAGTCTTTGTTGTCGTCGCCGCGCTCGGTTTTGGGAAGGGCGTCTCCCGCCGAATAGATGGCGTGAGGTGCGCCGCTCCCGGTGCCGCGAGGCTCCCACTCGATGTGCTGAAGAGTGTAAGCGCAGTTTACGACGCGAACGCCGTCGCCGCCTTTCACGACTTCCTTGGTGACCGTGTTAAAGAGGTCGCCCGCCCTGGCGTTTTCGATGTCATCCAGTTCGGGAGACATCTTTTGCAAGATTTTCAGAAACGGAATTGCAAGATCGTCGCTTCCCAAATTATCGACGCCCGCGCCCGCATCCTCTGCGAACATATCCATTTTCATCACGGCTGCTTTCTTGCCGTTGCCGTTCTTCGTCACTGCTTTTGCCATCACTTAATCCTCCTCTTGATTGTTGCTCGCGTTGAGATAAAAGCACCGAAAAGATCCAGAGGCACTGCATCACCCGTTTCCACTCGCTCTCTGAGCCACGCCTTCAGAGTCATGGGCTCAACCTTTTCGAGCTGACTTGGAACGAAACCTTGGGCTCCGCACAAGCTGACAAACTCTTTTGCCGTCTCATCCTCGCCCCGGCCAAACGTCACCGTGATGTTGTTTTTCACAAGGTCACCGAAATCATGGTCACGCAACCACTGGAACGCCTCTTCCTTCCTGTCTTTTGGAATGGAAGCCGCGTAAATAGGCTTGATCGAGATTTCGGAACCATCTGTCAGGGTGAACTTCTGAAGCCCCATTTCCTCCAGGGCTTCCGGAAGGCGCTGATCGGTGATCTCGTATAAGGCTTTCTTGTGCGCCTTCAACCGCTGCTCGGCGTCGAAGATTTTCTCCTCAAGAGCAGCGGCCTCGTTGGCAAGACGCGCTACGCCATCTAGGTCGCCTTTCTTGAGTTGATCGATTTTGTCTGCGGCAACTCCGGAATCGGATGCCATTTCTGCTAGTAAGTCGTTCATAACTAATACCTTTTCACGTTTCGTTCATCGATGGTTGACATAACCATCACCAATCTATATATGTGAATAGCTCGGGCTATGCAAGAAAAATCTTCCATGAAGTATATTTATTTCACAGAGCCTTACGAACACCAGCGCGAGGCCTTCCTAGCGAGTTGCCAAAGCGCCGTGTATGCGCTTCTGATGGACATGGGCACTGGAAAAACGAAGGTCGTCATCGACACTCTGGCTTTTAATTTCGAGGAGGGCCGGATCAATTTTATTCTAGTGTCCGCCCCCAAAGGTGTTATTGCAAACTGGGTTCCGGAGATCGACAAGCATCTCCCGGAGCGCATCCCCAGAAAAATAGTCCTGTGGAAGCCCAGCCTGACGAAGGCGAAACGGAAGGAGTTGATGGAGTTATACGAAGATTCCAATGAACTCAAAATACTTTTGATGAATGTCGAGGCATTCTCAACCAAGAAAGGCGTCGATGTTGCGGAGTTCTTCGTCAAGAAATTCAAGACCTTCATGGTGGTGGATGAGTCCACTACTATAAAGAATCGAAAGGCCAAGCGCACCAAGGCAATCTGTGCCGTGGGCCGTGGTGCTGTAATGCGGCGCATTCTGACGGGATCACCCGTCACAAAAAGCCCCATGGATTTGTACAGCCAGATGGAATTCCTGGACCCTGGCATTCTTGGCTTCCGGAGCTTCTATGCCTTTCAGGGCAGGTACGCCATCGTGCAGCGCCGCACCTTGGGAAGTCACTCTTTCAATCATGTCGTCGGATTCCGTAGGCTGGACGAGCTGACCGAAAAGCTTCAGGAGCACTCCTACCGCGTCCGCAAGGAGGACTGTCTGGATCTCCCGGACAAGGTTTACATGTCCCGGAGCGTGGAACTGACAAAAGAGCAGTCGGACGCCTACGTGCAGATGAAGCATCTGGCACTGGCGCGTCTCGACAACGGCGAACTGGCAACGACCAAGAACGTCCTGACGCAGATCATGCGGCTTCAGCAAATTTGCTTGGGACATTTGACTGACGACGATGGCGTCGTCAACGAGTTGCCGTCGAACAGGCTTGATGAGCTTTTAAACATTTGTGACGAGATACAGGGTAAGGCAATCATATGGGCGACGTGGACCATGGACATCCGCTCGATTGGCGAGGCCCTGCGCGACCGGTATAGCGTACAATCGGTCGCATTGCTCCACGGGGAGAC
>Ga0208179_1001243_pt1 | contig 13389 bp, 10 predicted proteins | sample Malvired_Geostar_FD_184238 | JGI IMG/M metagenome (GOLD analysis project Ga0208179, IMG submission 184238) | Marine viral communities from the Global Malaspina Expedition - Malaspina viral metaG DeepMed_Geostar (SPAdes) (version 2) | ecosystem: Environmental > Aquatic > Marine > Oceanic | place...
GGCCTGGGCGAGGCCGCCCTGCCGGCCCTGGCCCATGGCGGTTGGCTGGCCCCTGGCGCCCTGGTCGTCTGGGAGCGCGGCGCCAGCGAGCCTGCGCCGACCGTGGCCGGATATGAGGACATGGACGCCCGCGACTATGGCGCCGCGCGCGTCCACTTCCTCAGATTTTCACCAGAGGCGTGAGGTCGTCCGATTGTCCTGCCGGCTGCGCAGGTTGATCAGGCCCTCCCGGGTGATCCGGTAAGGCCCGCCGTTGCGACTGGAGATGAAGCCCAGTCGGCGCAGGGCCTTGAAGACGGCCAAGTCGCAGTCGGTCAGCCGCCACCCCTCTCCGGTGATGCAGTCGACGTCGATGATATGGCCGCGGTGGTCACGGACAGGGCGAATTGTGGCCCCCTGGGCGAGGGCGTGCAGCGTCCTTTGCTGCGGTTTGGGGATGTTCAAGGAAGGTCGTCCGGTGGTCAGGCATAGCCATGCCGTCCGCGCGCCGACGCGACGCGGAGTGCGGGGTTCGCGCCTGCATCCGTGCGGACGTTCATCACGCCCACAGACGGCTCAGGCTCGGCGGCTCATCGCAACGGGAGACATAGGACCCTCTTCCAGAGGGCCTGAAGCTAACAGGATCCAGGTCATCGGCAAGAAGGACCCGTTGCGAAAACGGCCAAGCTTGGACAATGCGACAGTTTTATGAATGTTCTCAGACGCTTGGGGGCGTTCTAGCTTCACTGTCTGTTCAAGGTTGCCGGGCAGTCTCCGCGCATCATCCGCTGGGGATCTATCGCCATGTTGGCCACGCTTTTCGACCTGGCGGATCCGGTTTCGCCGATCCGGCCCGACACCCAGGGCGAGCGGGTCTATGAGCGGTTCCAGGCTGAGCCCGACATTCTGGCGATCGCCGTGGTCGATGAAGAAGGCCGGCCGGTCGGCATGGTCGAGCGCAACGCCTTCTTCGTGGCCATGGCCGCCCACTATGGCCGAGCGCTCTACGCCCTGCGGCCGATCTCCTTGCTGATGAGCCGCAGCCCCCTGGTGGTTGAAGGCGACGTCACCGTGGCCGATTTCTGCGGCCAGGCGCTGGCCGAACGCGCCTCGGAGCTGCTGCAGGGCTTCATCGTCACCAATGGCGGCCGCTATGCCGGCGTCGGCAGCGCGCTGTCGCTGCTGCAGGCCACCAGCGAGGCCAATCGCCGCCACGCCGAGCAGATGACACAGATCGCCGACACCCTGGGCCGGGCCGAGGCCCAGGCCCAGGCGGCGCTGAGCGCCAAGTCCCAGTTCCTGGCGGTCATGAGCCATGAAATCCGCACGCCGCTGAACGGCGTGCTGGCCATCGCCGACATACTGGAGCGCAAGCTCGCCCAGCCTGAACTGGCCCCCTACATCCACACCATCCAGGATTCCGGCCAGACGCTCCTGCGGCTGCTGACCGACGCCCTGGACCTGTCCCGCGCCGAGGCTGGCCGTCTGGACCTGAATGAGGAGCCCTTCCATCTGGCCGGTCTGCTGGACGATGTGGCCTCCCTCTGGACCGCCCGCGCCGACGCCAAGGGCGTCGGACTGGCCTTCTCCTATGAGGGGCTTGAGGGCCAGTGGGCCCTGGGGGACGCGGTCCGCATCAAGCAGATCCTCAACAACTTGATCAGCAACGCCCTGAAATTCACCGAGCGCGGCGGCGTCGAAGTCTCGCTCACCTGCGTGCGCCAGGACATGTTGCTCGACGTGGAAGGCCAGGTTCGCGACACCGGCTCCGGCGTCCCGGCCGATCGCCTGGCGCAGATCTTCCTGCCCTTCAGCCAGACCGAGGCCGGGGTTCGCGAGGGCGGGGCGGGGCTTGGCCTGTCCATCTGCCAACAGTTGGTCGAACAGATGGGCGGGGAGATCGAGGCGCGTCGGAACGCCGGGCCAGGATCGACCTTCGTGTTCCGGATTCCACTTTACGACGTGCCCGCCAGTGAACCCAGCCCAGCGCCCGGTCCAGCTGAGACCGTCGCGGACAGGCAGAACATCCGGGTGCTGATCGCGGATGACAACGCCACAAACCGGCTGGTCGCCTGCACGCTCTGCGAGATGTTCGGCGCCGAAGCCCATGCGGTCGAGGACGGCCAGGCCGCGGTGGAGGCCGCCGCCGCCGGCGGCTTCGACCTTATCCTGATGGACATCAAGATGCCCCGCCTCGACGGCGTCGCCGCCACCCGTCGCATTCGCACCGAGGGCGGACCGGCGGCCGGCGTGCCGATCATCGCCCTGACCGCCAACGCCGATCCCTGGGACGCCGCGGCCTATATGGCGCAGGGCATGGACGCCGTGGTCGAAAAGCCGATCAAGGCCGAGCGCCTCTATGAAACCATGCGCCGGCTGCTGGACGCTGCGGCGGAAGAGCCTGTCCGGTCGGTCGCCTGATCAGCGCGTTCTGATCAGCGCCGGCCAAACAGCCGCTCGATGTCGGCGAGCTTGAGCTCCACATAGGTGGGGCGCCCGTGGTTGCACTGGCCCGAATGAGGGGTGACCTCCATCTGGCGGAGCAGGGCGTTCATCTCCGGGCTGGTCAGCCGTCGGCCGGCCCGCACCGAGCCGTGGCAGGCCATGGTGGAGCAGACCTCGGCCAGTCGTTCCTTCAGCGCCAGGGCCTGGTCGTTCTCGGCCAGGTCGTCGGCGATGTCGCGCACCAGACCGCCCGCGTCGGTCTCCCCCAGCAGGGCCGGGGTCTCGCGCACCAGAACCGCGCCGGCGCCAAACGGCTCGATGACGAGGCCCAGCGCCGCTAGTTCCTCGGCGCGGGCGACGACCCGCTCGGCCTCGGCGGGATCCAGCTCGACCACCTCGGGGATCAGGAGGGCCTGGCGGGCCACCGCGCCCACCGCCATCTCGGCCTTCATCTTCTCATAGACCAGCCGCTCATGGGCCGCGTGCTGGTCGACGATGACGACACCGTCCCTTGTCTGGGCGACGATATAGGTCTCGTGCACCTGGGCCCGGGCCGCGCCCAGCGGGTGGTCGACCAGGTCCGGGGCTGGAGCGCGGCCGTCCTCGGAGAACCCGGACGGGGCGTAGCCGCCGGGCTCGAAGGTCGGCTCGTGCCGGGCCGACGTTTCGCTCAGCCCCGGAATGGCCTGGGCCAGGGCCGGCCCCCATCCGCCGCCGCCCCAGCTGGAGAAGCCCTGAGCCGATGGTCCAGGGCGATAGGCGGGCGCGGGGGTCATGCCGGGCCGCAGGCCCTGGAGGGCGTCGGCGGCCACGGTGGTCGAGGCCCGGTGCCCGGCGCCGGCCAGGGCGTGGCGCAGGCCGCCGACGATCAAGCCCCGCACCAGGGCGGGATCGCGGAAACGCACCTCGGCCTTGGCCGGATGGACGTTCACATCCACCACGGCGGTGTCGAGTTCGAGGAAGAGCGCCGTCAGCGGGTGGCGGTCCCTCGCCAGGAAGTCGGCATAGGCGCCGCGCAGGGCGCCTTGCAGCAGGCGGTCGCGCACCGGCCGGCCGTTGACGAACAGATACTGGTGGGCCGAGTTGCCGCGGTTCAGGGTCGGCAGGCCGGCATAGCCCGACAGGCGCACGCCCTCGCGCTCGTGATCGATCAGCAGGGCGTTCTCGGAAAACTCCCGTCCCATGATGGCCGAGAGCCGCGCCAGCCGCCCCACATCGCCGGCCGGTTCGGCGGGCAGGCGCAGGACCTTTCGCCCGTCGATCTCCAGGCTGAAGCTGACGGCCTCGTGGGCCATGGCCTGGCGCTTGATCTCGTCGGCGATGGCCATGGCCTCGGCCCGCTCGGACTTCATGAACTTCAGCCGGGCCGGGGTGGCGTAGAAGAGGTCGCGCACCTCGACACGGGCCCCATGCGGCCCAGGGAACGCGGCCGGCGAGACCTGGCCCATCGCCCCGCCATCCACCCGCAGGGCGTGGGCGTCGGCGGAGCCCCTGGCGCGGCTGGTGATGGAGAGCCGGGCCACCGAGCCGATCGAGGGCAGAGCCTCGCCCCGGAAGCCCAGGGTGGCGATGCGCAAAAGGTCATAGTCGCCCGCGTCGTCGGGCAGCAGCTTGGAGGTCGCGTGGCGCTCGACCGCCAAAAGCAGTTCGTCGGGCGAGAGGCCAAAACCGTCGTCGGCCACCAGGATGCGGGTCAGGCCGCCGCCCTCCACCTGCACCTCGATCTGTCGGGCGCCGGCGTCCAGGGCGTTCTCGACCAGCTCCTTGATGGCGCTGGCCGGCCGCTCGACCACCTCGCCGGCGGCGATGCGGTTGACGGTTTCGGGGGGAAGACGATGGATGCGCATGTTCGAGCCTGGGTCCAAAAGGCAATATAGGACGATTCAGGCTGCGGGGGCGGCTGATGAGGAAAGAGATCATGCGCCTGACCGTCGCCCTTCTGGGCTTGCTGCTGCTGGCCTCGCCCCTGACGGCGGCGGCGCAGGCTCCCTCGGCCCTGCCCCAGGACCCCGACGCCGTGCTGGTCGAGGAGCTGGTGGTCACCGCCCGCGAGATCGGCCCGGCCTGGTGGCGGGTCTCGGACGGCGATTCCACCGTCTATGTGATGGGCGTGCCCTCGGTGATTCCCAAGGGTTCCGGCTGGGACCCCTCGGTCCTGGAGCGGCGGCTGGAGGGCGCCAACCGCGTCATCCTGCCGTTCAACAACGCCAGCGTGAACCTGCTGACCGTGCCTGGCGCGGTGATCAGCCTGATGCGCCTGCGGTCCGGGACGCCTTACGAAGAGACGCTGGACCCGGCCCTGCGCGCGCGGTTCGCCGCCGCCCGCGCCAGGGCGGGCCAGGAGGCCGACCGCTACAGGACCCGCAACGGCATGGCCGCGGCCCTGTTGCTGGTCAGCGACTATCGCGACGCCGCCAGCCTGACGGCGGCTGACCCGGCCAAGACCATCGGCCGGATGGCGCAGGCCCGCGGCATCCGCGTGGAGGCCAAGACCTATGACGCCGCCCCGCTCCTGGCCGCCGTGGTGCGGACGCCCGTGGCGGCGCAGCGGGCCTGCGTTCAGGAGGCCCTGGCGGCGGTGGAGGCGGGGCCGGCCTCAGCCCAGGCCGCCGCCCGGGCCTGGGCCTGGGGGCGGGTGCGCGAGGCGCTGGGGGGCGAGCGGAGTTATGAGCGGTGTGTGGCCGCCGCGCCCGGGGCGGCGGAGCTGGATGCGCGGCTGAAGGCTGACCAGACCCAGGCCATCGTCAGCGCGCTGCGCCAGCCCGGCCACAGCATTGCGGTGGTGCAGCTGCGCCCCCTGCTGTCGCAGGGGGGCGTGCTCGATCGGCTGGGCGCGATGGGCTACGAGATCCGCACCCCGGCGGAGGACTGACCCTTACAGGCCGGGCAGCTTGATCCGGCTGTTCGACTCGCGACGGATGACCACCTCGCCGCCGCCGGTGAGGGCGTCGATGCGGGCCTGCTCGGCGGCCGGATCGATGGGACCCGACAGGTCTTCGCCCGCCGGCGCGGTCGGGGTCTCGTCGCCGCGCCAGAACATGACGCGGTTGGCGAAGCTCTCTTCCTTGTGGGCGATGTCGCCGAATTCGTCGTCGACAACATAGCGGATCAGGGGATCGGCGCCGGCGACCCCGGCCTTGGCCACCAGGGCCTGTTCAGCCCGGCTGCGGTTGAGGCCTTCGCGCTCGCCGGTCAGGGCCGCACGGGCGGCGCTCTCGGGACGCAGTTCCTGGGGCTGCGGCTCGCCGGGCGCCGGCGGGCGCAGGGCGTAGTCGGGCGGCACCACCAGTGGGGCCTTGGTGACGACGCGGAACTCGTCCGGGGTCACCTTGGTCATGCCAAGCGCAGAACGGGTGGAGCTGCAGCCGGCCAGACCGACCGCGGCGACCAGGGCGCCGGCGAAAATCACGCGGTTTAGGGTCATGACAAAACGCTCCTAGGGCCGCCCCCGGCCGGAAAGTCCATTGCATTAGCGCAAACAGGGGGGCGGCGCCAATCTCCTTAGGGTCGCGTGCGCTCGGGTTTGGCGTCCCGCCGCAGGCTGTCGAGGAGCAGCAGGATCACGCCGATGGTGATGGCCGCATCGGCGATGTTGAACACCCACGGGAAGTAGAGCCGCGAGACGTCGATGAAATCCACCACGGCGCCGAACCGCGCCCGGTCGATGGCGTTGCCGATCGCCCCGCCCATGACCAGACCCAGCGCAGCGCCCATCAGGCCGCGGTCGGCCCGCCTGGCCCAGAAGGCCAGGACGATGGCGACCACCACCGAGAACCCGACCAGCAGCCAGCGCCCCAGGTCCTGATCGGCCCGTAGCAGGCCGAAACTGACCCCCTGATTCCAGACCATGGTCAGATAGAAGGGACCGGCCGCCTGTTCGCTGATGCGCGAGGGCAGGTCATAGGCGAACAGAATCCAGTGCTTGGACAACTGGTCGAGGACGATGATGGCCAGGGCCAGCCCATAGGCGGTCCAGCCGTGGCGATTGGCCAGTTTCAAGAGACCCGCCTCCGATCAGCGAATTGGCCGAGGGCCATGGCTGCGCTTTATGCGGTCTTGAAGGATCACGCGCCAGCCCCGCCATGGGCGGCGTCCCAGGCGGCCACCGCCTCGGCGTCGCGCAAGGAAAGGTCGGGATAGCGGGGATCCTCGCCCACCTCCGGCAGGATGCGCCAGGAGCGGGCGCATTTCTGGCCCTGCGCCCGCAGGGGCTCGACGGCCACGGCGGGCGCCTCGGCCAGGCGGAAGGCGTGGGCCGGACCCTCGCCAGCGCTCAGCGTCGCCTGGCTGGTGCGGAACACCTCGGCCGGATCGAGCCCGTCGAAGGCGGCCATCAGGGCCGGGTCGTTGATATGGACCACCGGTGCGGCCTCCAGGGCGGCGCCCAGGCGCTTTTCGCGACGTTCGACTTCCAGCGCCCCGGTCACCACGGCGGTCACCGCCTGGACCTTGGCCCAGCGGGCGGCCTCATCGGGATTGGCCCAGGCTGACGGCGTCTCGGGGAACACCCGCAGCGCATTCGACCCCGCCTCCGGGAAGCGCATCGTCCAGGCTTCCTCGGTGGTGAACGGCATGAGCGGCGCCAGCCAGATGGTCAGCCGCTCGAACACCGCGTCCATCACCGTGCGGGCGGCCCGGCGGCGCAGAGCCGAGGGCTGGTCGCAATAGAGAGCGTCGCGGCGGACGTCGAAGAACAGGGCCGAGAGGTCTTCCTGGCAAAACGCGATCAGCGGCCGGATCACGTCCTGGAAGGCGTAGGCGGCGTAGGCGTCGCGCACCTCCCCGTCCAGTTCCTGAAGCCGGTGCAGGATGTAGCGCTCCAGGGGCGGCATCTCGTCCAGGGGCACGGCCTCCTGGTCGGAATAGCCGGCCAGGGCGCCCAGCATGTAGCGCAGGGTGTTGCGCAGCTTGCGATAGGCGTCGGCCGTGGTGGCCAGGATGGTCTTGCCGATCCGCTGGTCGTCCGAATAGTCGACCATGGCCGCCCACAGACGGATGATCTCGGCCCCGGACTCCTTGATCACCTGATACGGGTCGACAGTGTTGCCCTTGGACTTGGACATCTTCTCGCCGTTCTCATCCATGGTGAAGCCATGGGTGAGGACGCCGTTATAGGGCGCACGGCCCCGGGTGCCGGAGCTCTCCAGCAGCGAGGACTGGAACCAGCCGCGGTGCTGGTCGGAGCCTTCCAGATAGAGGTCGGCCGGCCAGCGGGTGTTTTCGCGGCCTTCCAGGGTGAAGGCGTGGGTCGAGCCGGAATCGAACCAGACATCCAGGATGTCCTCGACCTTCTCGTAGCGCTCCGGATCATGGGCGCCGAGGAAGTCGGTGACGGGCCGGGTGAACCAGGCGTCTGCGCCCTCGGCGGCGATGGCTTCGATGATGCGGGCGTCCACGTCGGGATCGTGCAGAGGCTGGTTCGTCTCCTTGTCGACGAACATGGCCAGCGGCGCGCCCCAGGCGCGCTGGCGGCTGATCAGCCAATCGGGGCGGCTCTCGACCATGGTGCGAATGCGGTTGCGCCCGGCCTCCGGATAGAACGAGGTCGCCTCGATGGCCTCCAACGCGGTCTCGCGCAGGGTGCGGCCCCCGTGCTGCGGGGTGTCCAGGGGCTCGTCCATGCGGATGAACCACTGGGGCGTGTTGCGGAAGATCACCGGCGCCTTGGAGCGCCAGGAGTGCGGATAGGAGTGCTCCAGCCGCCCGCGGGCCAGCAGGCCGCCGGCCTCGATCAGCTTGTCGATGACGGCGTTGTTGGCGGGGCCGAACTTGCCGGCCTTCTTGCCCTCGGTCTCCAGCACCTTGAGGCCGCCGAACAGGGGCACGTGCGGATAATAGGCGCCGTCGGCGTCCACGGTTTCGGGGATCTCCCGATGGCCATGGGCCAGCCACACCACATAGTCGTCGGCGCCATGGCCCGGCGCGGTGTGGACAAAGCCGGTGCCGGCCTCTTCGGTCACGTGATCGCCGGCCAGCAGGGGCACGCTGAAGGCGTAGTGGGTGTCCAGCGCGGCCAGCGGATGCTCGCAGACCATGCCTTGGCAGTCGATCGTCTCGACCCGGCGCCACTTGGCCACCTTGGCGGCCTTGAACACGTCTTCGGCCAGCTTGTCGGCGACGATCAAGCGGTCGCCGGGCTTGGCCCAGGGTTCGAAGGCGAGGTCGGTCTCCATCGCCTCGACGACATAGGCGCCGTAGGCGATGGACTCGTTGTAGGCGATCGCCCGGTTGGCCGGGATGGTCCAGGGGGTGGTGGTCCAGATGACGACGCTGGCGCCGCGGGCGGCGTCGGAGCCTTGGGTCACCGGGAACTTCACCCAGACCGTGGGGGAGACGTGGTCGTGGTACTCAACCTCGGCGTCGGCCAGCGCGGTGCGCTCCACGGGACTCCACATCACGGGCTTGGAGCCGCGATAGAGCTGGCCTGAGGCCACGAACTTGTGGAACTCCGCGACGATGGCCGCCTCGCTGCCGTAGTCCATGGTGGCGTAGCGGTTCTCCCAGTCGCCCAGGACGCCCAGACGCTTGAAGCCGTCCTTCTGGACCTCGATCCACTGGCCGGCATAGGCGCGGCACTTCTCGCGGAATTCGGCCTTGGAGACCTCGTCCTTGCGGCGGCCCTTGCTGCGCAGCTCTTCTTCGATCTTCCATTCGATCGGCAGGCCGTGGCAGTCCCAGCCGGGCACGTAGTCCACGTCGTAGCCCATGGCGAAGCGCGAGCGGACCACGAAGTCCTTCAGGGTCTTCTGCAGAGCGTGGCCGATATGGATGGCGCCATTGGCGTAGGGCGGGCCGTCGTGCAGCACAAACAGCGGCGCGCCCTGCGCCTGCCGCGCCTTGCGGGCGGCGTTGTAGAGGTCGATCTCATCCCACCGGGCCAGAATCTGCGGCTCCTTCTGCGGTAGGCCTGCGCGCATGGGGAAGTCGGTCTGGGGCAGGAAGACGGTCTCGCGATAGTCGCGTCCCGCGGTTTCGGGGGAAGCGGTGCGCTTTTCAGCGTCGTCGGCCATGGGATTTTTCGTCCAAGTCGGAGGCGGAGGAGGGCGGAACAGGTCCCGGCGCGCGCTGGATCATAGGCTCCGGCGGCGTCACGCCGGGCGTGTAATTCGCAAGGATTTGCGGCCCCTCGTCATGGGGCGGTCCTAGCAGACCGTCGCGGCGCGGGCGAGCCCTTTAGGCTGGCCTCAGAAGTCCGGGATCAGGATCTGGCGGGCCTGGGCGGCGTCGCGGCCGATCTGCTCCACCATGACTTCCAGGCTCGAGAACTTCTGTTCTGGCCGCAGGAAGGTGATCAAATCGGTCTCGATGGTCTGGTCGTAGATGTCCTCGTCGAAGTCGAACAGCCAGACCTCAAGCACGGGCGCCACTTCGCCGACCGTGGGATTGACCCCGATATTGGCCACGCCCGGCACCTCGCGCCCGTCGGGCAGGCGGGTACGGGTGGCGTAGACGCCGAACCTCGGCTGGACATAGTCGTCCACCTGCACATTGGCCGTCGGGAAGCCGAGTTCCCGGCCCAGTTGGCGGCCTCGCTGGACGACGCCTTCGATGGCGAAGGGGCGGCCAAGGATGGCGGCGGCGGCTTCGGGCTGACCGTCGCGCAGGGCGTCGCGCACGGCGGTGGAGGAGTATTTCTCCCCGCTGTCATCGGCCACGGCGGCGGCCACCGAAACGCCGAAGCCGAAGTCCTGCCCATAGTCCTTCATGGTCGCGGGGCTCCCTGTGCGGCCCTTGCCGAACGAGATGTCAAAGCCCACCGCCACATGCGCCACCCCCAGGCCGTCGTGCAGGACCTGCTGGGCGAAGTCGCGATCGGTCAGGCTCGCCATCTCCTGGTCGAACGGGAGAACGTAGAACAGGTCCACCCCCAGGGCCTCAAGGGCGCGGGCCTGCTGGCCGGGCCGCATCAGGCGAAATGCCGGCGCATTGGGCGCAAAGATCTGCCGCGGGTGCGGATCGAAGCTGATGACGCCCAGGGGCGCGCCGATCTCATGGGCCGCCTTGGCGGCCAGCGCGATCACCTGCTGGTGGCCGCGGTGCACGCCGTCAAAGTTACCCAGCGCGATGGCCGCGCCACGATCCCGGGCCATCAGGCCCTTCCATCCCTTGATCACACGCATCGGTCAGGCCTCGCGCTTGGGCACGAGGACCACGGCCTCACCATCGGCCACGGTCTTGCCCGCCACAGTGCAGACGGTGGCGAAGGTGGCGTGGCCCCTCCGCGCGTCCAGTTCGCGGACGGTGACCGTGGTGGTCACTTCATCGCCAAGGCCCACGGGCCTGCGGAAGCGCAGGGTCTGGGAGACATAGACCGCGCCGGGGCCGGGCAGGCGCGAGCCCAGCACCGCCGAGATATAGGCGCCGGTCAGCATGCCGTGGGCGATCCGGCGCTTGAACGGCGTGGTGGCCGCATAGGCTTCGTCCAGATGCAGCGGATTGTCGTCGCCGGAGACGGCGGCGAAGGCCTCCACATCGGCGGCGCCCACGGTGCGGGCGATCTGCGCGCTCTGGTCCAGACTGAGGTCCTCGAAGAATAGTCCCGCCACGAAAGGCTCCCTTTTGGGCCTGAATAGACGCAAGCCGGCGCAAAGCGAAGGCGCTTGCGCTGGACGCGAGGCCCGATCGGCGCCGATTATGACGCGGTCAGACTTCCAATGGGGTGACCGATGAGAATGTTCAAGCCGGGCCTGGCGATCGTCCTCGCCGCCATGGTTGCGGCGGCGTGCGACCAGACGCCGGCCGATCCAACCCCGCCGCCGCCGCAAACCCCCGTGGCTGCGGACGCCGGTTAGGGGCTCGCAAAAGCCTACCAGGCGAGGTCGGCCATGGCCCAGCGGGCGTGGACGCCCTCCTTGCGGAGCAGGGCGTCGACGGCGGCGGCGTCCAGCCCCTCTGGCGTGATGGTCTCGGCGCCATGGATGCCGGCGGCGATGAACAGGACGTCCAGTCCCTGGGCGTTGGCGCCTTTGACGTCCGTGGCCACCCCATCGCCGATGCACAGCATCCGGGACCGCGCCACCGGGCCGCCGGTCAGGCGCTCGGCCTCCACGACACAGAGATCATAGATGGGCGCGTGCGGCTTGCCGGCCATCACGACCTTGCCGCCCAGGGTCTCATAGAGTTGGGCCAGCGCGCCGCCGCAATAGATCAGCCGGTCGCCCCGCTGGACGACGATGTCGGGGTTGGCGCAGACCATCTCCAGGCCGCGAGCCGCAGCGCCTTCGAACCGGTCCTGATAGTCGCCGGGGCCTTCGGTCTCGTCGTCGATCGGCCCGGTGCAGGCGATGAACGCGGCCTTGTCGAGGCTCTCGAAGGACAGGCCCAGGCCCGAATAGAGCGGCGCGTCGCGGTCGGGGCCGAGGCGCCATGCGGGCCCCGGCGCGCGCTCGGCCAGCAGAAGGCGGGTGGCGTCGCCGGAGGTGACGAAGGCCGACCAGGCCTCGCGTGGCACGCCCAGGGCGTCGAGCTGGGCGACCACGTCGGCCGAGGGTCGCGGCGAATTGGAGATCAGGATCACCGGGCCGCGCTCGGCCCTCCAGCGGGCCAGCGCCGCGCAGGCGGCCGGAAAGCTTTCGCGGCCGTTGTGGATTACCCCCCAGACGTCGCTCAGCAGCACGTCATAATGGTCGGTGAGGTCGGATAGGCCCTGGGGCGTCTGCGGCGCGGTCATGAGGCGCGGCGGTAAAGGTCGCCGCCCCCGCGGTCAATGCGCCTTGCCGGGTTTGGTCTAAGCCCGGCCGCCGGCCCGCCGGCGCAGGCCCTGGCGCAGGAAGTCTGCGGGGGGATCGGCCTCGGCCAGGACGGCCTCGCGAATAGGCCGCGGCTCACCGAACAGGTGGCCCTGGCCATAGCCGACCTCGAGCTCCAGCAGGTCGACGATCTGACGCTCGCTCTCGACCTTTTCGACGATCACCTCGACCCCATAGCGGCGTGTGAGCTGGCAGAAGTCCTCGGCGGCGAGGTCGGGCAGCGATTTCAGCACCAGGCGGCCGTCCAGCTCGATCATCTCGTCCAGCAGCATCTGGGCGCCGACCCGGACGAACTTCACGTCCGAGCGCGCCAGGTCCTGCAGGTCGAAGTCCAGGTCGGTGACCTTGTCGAGGGAGAAGCGGAAGCCGAGATCGGCCAGCTTGGCCATGTTGCGCGCCTCCACCGAGCCACGGGCCTCGAAGGCGCCCTGGCCCAGTTCGAAGATCAGCGCCCCGGCCAGGTCGCGGTTGGCCGCCAGCATGTCCAGGAACTGCGGGAAGAAGCTCTCATCCCCAAGGCTTGTGGGGGCGACATTGCAGAAGATGCCGACCTTGCGGTCCTGCTTGGCCAGGCGCCGCACGATCTGCACGCAGCGGAACAGCAGCAGGTTATCGATGGCCGTCATCAGGCCCTCGGCCTCGGCCACGCTGATATATTCGGCCGGCATCAGGACCCGGCCGCTCTCGTCGCGCAGGCGCGAGAAGCTTTCGTAGAAGATGGTCTTGCGCTGGGGCAGGGCGACCACCGGCTGCAGGTAGAGGTCCACGCGATTGTCGGCCAGGGCCCCGCGAACGGTCTCCAGCAGGACGGCTTCGCGGCGGGGATCGTGACCGGGGCGAGCCTGAAGCGGGGCGGCGGTCATCCGCTCTTCCAGGCGCTGGCCCATGCGCTGAACCAGGTCTTCCAGCATATGGACTTCGCCCGACAGCTCCTCGGAGCGGCGCAGGGCGTCGTCGGTGACCGTCTCGACCACCTCGGAAAGACGAGCGTCCACACGTTCCACCTGGTCGATCAGGATGCGGTGGGCGTCACGGATGGCGGCGATCTCGGCCCGGATGCCCGACGCCGTGAGGGCATGCTCGATCAGACCGTGGAAGGCGAAGGCCAGGCCCAGGCCGCCGACCAGGGCGGCGACGCCCGCACCCCAACCGCCGCCGTTTCGCCAGAGCGAAAGGGCGATGATCAGCGCCAGACAGAGATAGGCGCCGCAGAGCA
>Ga0208179_1001246_pt1 | contig 13351 bp, 9 predicted proteins | sample Malvired_Geostar_FD_184238 | JGI IMG/M metagenome (GOLD analysis project Ga0208179, IMG submission 184238) | Marine viral communities from the Global Malaspina Expedition - Malaspina viral metaG DeepMed_Geostar (SPAdes) (version 2) | ecosystem: Environmental > Aquatic > Marine > Oceanic | place...
TGGTGGTGAAGGATCCCTATCTGGCGTACGCCAAGGCCAGCCACTTCTTCGACACCGCTTCGGTGCCGGCGGCCGGTGTTCACGCGGCAGCCTGCGTCGCCGAGGACGCGGTGGTGCCGGCCTCGGCCTCGGTGGGTCCCAACGCGGTGATCGAAGCCGGCGTGGTGCTGGGCGAGGGCGTGGTGATCGGCGCCAACAGCGTGGTGGGCGCCGGCAGCAGCCTGGGCGACGGCTGCCGTATCTGGCCAAATGTTACAATTTACCATGGTGTCCACATCGGACCGCGCTCTATCATACACGCCAATTGCGTCCTGGGTGCCGACGGCTTCGGCTTCGCGCCCACCGCGTCCGGCTGGAGCAAAATCGCCCAGGTGGGTGGGGTGCGCATCGGCGCCGACGTTGAAATCGGCGCCGGCACCACCGTTGACCGGGGTGCGATCGACGACACGGTGATTGGCGACGGCGTGATTCTGGACAACCAGATTCAGGTGGCGCACAACGTGGTGATCGGTGATCACACCGCGGTGGCGGGCAAGGTCGGCATCGCCGGCAGCAGCCGGATCGGCGCCTATTGCATGATCGGCGGCGCCGCCGGGATCTCCGGGCATCTGGAGATCTGCGACAAGGTGCAGATTCTCGGCATGTCGCTGGTGTCGCGCTCGATCACCGAACCGGGCACTTACGGGTCGGCCCTGCCGGTGGACAAACAGGACCGTTATCGCCGGAACGTGGCCCGTTTCCGGCATCTGGATGAACTCTACCGCCGGGTCCTAAAGCTGGAACGCGACGCCGAGTAGCTCGGCCGCGGGCGGCGGCCAGCGTCACTTTTGGAAAACACAATCATGATGGATATCCATGAGGTGAGGGAGTATCTGCCTCACCGCTACCCTTTTTTGCTGGTCGACCGCGTGGTTTCGGTCGAGCCGGGCAAACGCATCGAAGCCTATAAGAACGTTTCCATCAACGAGCCGTTCTTCAACGGTCATTTCCCCGACGAGCCGATCATGCCCGGTGTGCTGATCGTCGAAGCGCTGGCCCAGGCGGCCGGCATTCTCGGGTTCGTGACCGCCAACAAAAGGCCTTCCGACGGCTTTATCTACCTTCTTGTGGGCACCGACAAGGCGCGCTTCAAGCGCCAGGTGGTGCCCGGCGACCGGCTCACGCTGCACGCGGAGTGGCTCACTCTGCGTCGCAACATCGCCAAGTTTTCCTGCCGCGCGGAAGTGGACGGTAAAGTGGTCGCGGTTTCCGACCTGCTGGTGGCCGAGCAGCGTAGCTGATCCGTTGATGGGGCCGTCGCCGTGGGCGGCGGCCTCGCGTATACTCCAGCACACCAAAACGCCAGGGCAAAAGCGCATAACAATGACTCACCCCGCAGCGATTCATCCCACAGCCATTATCGATCCGACGGCGGAGCTGGACCACGACGTTCAGGTCGGTCCTTACTCCATCATCGGGCCCCGGGTGCGCATCGGCGCGGGCACCGTGGTCGGACCGCATGTGGTGATCAACGGCCCCACCGTGATCGGCAAGAACAACCGCATTTTCCAGTTCGCGTCCGTGGGCGAGGACTGCCAGGACAAGAAGTACAAGGGTGAACCGACCCGCCTGGAGATCGGCGACAACAACGTTATCCGCGAGCATTGCAGCATTCATCGGGGCACCGTTCAGGACCAGAGCCTGACCCGCATCGGCGACAACAACCTGCTGATGGCCACCGTCCACGTGGCGCACGACTGCATGATCGGCAACGACAATATTTTCGCCAACACCACCGGCATCGCCGGCCATGTGCACATCGGCGACGGTGTGATCCTGGGTGGCATGACCGGCGTGCATCAGTTCTGCCGCATCGGCTCCTACGCCATGACCGCCGGCTGCAGCCTGGTGCTCAAGGACATCCCCGCCTTCGTAATGGTCAGCGGCAACCCGGCCGGCGCGCGCAGCATGAACTTCGAGGGCATGCGGCGGCGCGGCTGGGATGCGGATGTGGTGGCCACCCTGCGGCGCGCCTACAAGACCGTCTACCGCCAGGGTCTGACCCTGGAGCAGGCGCTCGCCGAGCTTGAGCCGCAGGTGGCGACCTGCCCGCAGCTGGCCATGTTCGTGGACTCCCTGCGCGCTTCGGAGCGCGGCATTACCCGCTGATAGGGCGCTGTTATGAACTCCTCTCCGGCGCCTCTCATTGCTGTGATCGCCGGCGAGGCGTCCGGGGATCTGCTCGGCGCCGGCCTGATCGGCGCCCTGCGCGAGCGTTTCCCCGACGCCCGCTTTATCGGCGTGGGCGGCGAGAACATGGCCGCCGCCGGCCAGCATTCCCTGTTCCCTATGGAAAAACTGTCCGTCATGGGCATCACCGAGGTGATCGCCCATCTGCCGGAACTGTTCCGCCTGCGCCGCCGGCTGGTGGACGACCTGCTGGCGCGGCGCCCGGACGTGGTGATCACCATTGATTCCCCGGATTTCACCCTGGGCGTGGCCAAACGGGTCCATGCCGCCGGCTTGAAGACCGTGCACTATGTCAGCCCCTCGGTGTGGGCCTGGCGCCAGGGCCGGATCAAAGGCATCCGCCGGGACATCGACCTGATGCTCACCCTGTTCCCGTTCGAGGCCCGGTTCTACCAGGAACACGGGGTGCCGGTGGCGTTCGTCGGCCACCCCCTCGCGGACATGATCGAGCTGACCGTGGACGCCGCCGCCGCCCGGGCGGAACTGGGGCTGGCTCCCGAGGGCCCCTTGCTGGCGGTGCTGCCGGGCAGCCGGGGCGGGGAAGTGGCGCAACTGATGCCGGAATTCCTGGACGCCATGCAGCGCCTGCACCGGGAGCGGCCGGCGCTACGCTTCGTGATTCCCGCCGCCAACGCCGCCCGCGGCGAACAGATCCGCGCGGCGCTGGCCGCCGCGCCGGCGCTGCCGGTGACCGTCACCGACGGCCGCAGCCGCACCGTGATGGCCGCCGCCGACGTGGTGCTGATGGCGTCCGGCACTGCCACCCTGGAAGGCCTGTTGCTGAAGAAGCCCATGGTGGTGGGCTACCGGCTGGGCGCGGTCACCTTCGCGATCGTCTCGCGGTTGGTGAAAAGCGAGCATGTGGCGCTGCCCAACCTGCTGTGCCGCCAACGGCTGGTGCCGGAGCTGGTGCAGGACGCCTTCACCGGCGCCGCCCTGGCCGAGGCGGTTCAGGTCTGGTTTGATAGTCCCGAGCGGGTGGCCGCCCTGGAGGCGGATTTCACCCGGGTCCACGAGCAGTTGCGGGGCGGTGCCAACGACAAGGCCGCCGACGCCATCGCGGCGTTGCTGGCCCCGGGTACGGGAACCCAAGACCATGCATGATCCGTTCGCCGAATACGGCCTGGCGGAGCCGTTCATCCCGTCCAGCTTCGACTGTTTTCCGGGCATGCATCTGGCCGGGGTCGACGAAGTAGGGCGCGGCCCCCTGGTGGGGGCGGTGGTCACCGCCGCGGTGGTGCTGGACCCGGCCCGGCCGGTGCCCGGCCTGGCGGATTCCAAGACCCTCAGCGCGCCACGCCGCGAGGCCCTGGCCGAGGCGATCCGCGAGCAGGCGCTGGGCTGGGCCCTGGGCCGCGCCGAGCCCGAGGAAATCGACCGGCTGAATATTTATCATGCCACCCACCTGGCCATGGTGCGCGCCGTGGAGGCGCTCGCCCTGCGCGTCGACGCGGTGCTGGTGGACGGCAACCGGGGGCCGCGCTTCGCCTGCCCGTCGCAGCCCGTGGTAAAGGGGGACGGGCGGGTGCCGGCCATCGGCGCCGCCTCGATCCTCGCCAAGGTGGCCCGCGACCGGGAAATGGTGGCGCTGCACGAGCGTCACCCCGAATATGGCTTCGACCGCCACAAGGGGTACCCCACCAAGGTGCACCTGGCGGCCCTGAAAACCCACGGTCCGCTGCCGTACCACCGCCGCTCCTTCGCGCCGGTGGCGGCATTGCTGACAGGAGCTGGAAGTGACTGATCCCCGCTTTGTACACCTGCGCGTGCACACCGACTACTCCCTGGCCGACGGGGTGGTGCGCGTCAAGGAACTGGTCAAGGCCTGCGTCGAGCAGCGTATGCCGGCGGTGGCGGTGACCGACGAAAACAACCTGTTCGCCCTGATCAAGTTCTACTCCGGCGCCATGGGCGCCGGCGTCAAGCCGCTGATGGGCGCCGATCTCTGGGTGCAGGCGGACGACCCGGAAGACGCCCCGTACTACCTGTGCTGCCTGGTGCAGAACGAAACCGGTTACCGCAACCTGACCCTACTGATCAGCCGCGCCTGGCAGAGCAACCAGCACCGTGGCCGGGCGATGATCCGCCGCGAGTGGCTGCTGGAGCTCAACGAAGGGCTGATTCTGCTGTCCGCCGCCCGCGCCGGCGACGTGGGGCGGCTGCTGGTGTCGGAGAAGACCGCCGAGGCCACCGAGCGGGCCCGCGAGTACCAGCAGGTGTTCGGCGACCGCTTCTATCTGGAAGTGCAACGCACCGAGCGGCCCGGCGATGAGCAGTGCCTGCACGCCACCGTGGCCCTGGCGGCGGAGCTGGGCATCCCGGTGGTGGCCACCAACGACGTGCGCTTTATCGACCGCGACGATTTCGAGGCCCACGAAGCACGGGTGTGCATCCACGACGGCAACACCCTGGATGACCCGCGCCGCACCAGGAAGTACTCCGAACAGCAGTATCTGAAAACCGCCGATGAAATGGCGGAGCTGTTTTCGGACTTGCCGGAAGCCCTGGAAAACACCGTCGAGATCGCCCGGCGCTGCACGCTGGACATCCGCCTGGGCGAGAACTTCCTGCCGGAGTTCCCGATTCCCGAAGGGCTGACCCTGGAGGAGTACTTCGAAAAGGTGGCCCAGGAAGGGCTGGAAAAGCGGCTCGCCGGCATTCTCGACCCGGACGCGCCGGATTACGCGGAACGGCGCGCCGAATACGATCAGCGTTTGCAGTTCGAGCTGGGCATCATCAACCAGATGGGGTTCCCCGGCTACTTCCTGATCGTTGCCGACTTCATTCAGTGGGGCAAACAGCACCAGGTGCCGGTGGGGCCGGGCCGGGGTTCCGGCGCCGGCTCGCTGGTGGCCTACGCCATGGACATCACCGACCTGGACCCGATCCAGTACGACCTGCTGTTCGAGCGCTTCCTCAACCCGGAACGGGTCTCCATGCCCGACTTCGACGTCGACTTCTGCATGGAGAAGCGCGACCGGGTGATCAACTACGTGGCCGACAAATACGGCCGCGACGCAGTGAGCCAGATCATCACCTTCGGCACCATGGCCGCCAAGGCGGTGGTGCGCGACGTGGCGCGGGTGCAGGGCAAGCCCTACGGCCTGGCGGACCGGCTCTCCAAGATGATTCCGGGCACCCCGGGCATGACCCTGAAAGCGGCGCTGGAGCAGGAAGAGCCGCTGCGCGAATTCCTTGAGGACGACGGCAATTCCGACAAGGAATCCGCCAACGAAATCATGGAGATGGCGTTCAAGCTCGAGGGCCTGACCCGTAACGTGGGCAAGCACGCCGGCGGCGTGGTGATCGCCCCCGGCAAGCTCACCGACTTCGCGCCGCTGCACTGCGACGAAAACGGCGACAACCTGGTCACCCAGTACGACAAGGACGACGTGGAAGCCGCCGGGCTGGTGAAGTTCGACTTTCTCGGCCTGAAGACGCTGACCATCATCGACTGGGCGGTGAAGGCCGCCAACGTGCGCCGCGAACGGGAAGGCGAGGGCCCGCTGAGCATCGAGCGCATCCCGCTGGACGACAAGCCCAGCTTCGACCTGCTCAAGAAGGGCGACACCACCGCCGTGTTCCAGCTGGAAAGCCAGGGCATGAAAGAGCTGATCAAAAAGCTCAAGCCCGACCAGTTCGAGGACATCATCGCACTGGTGGCGCTGTACCGGCCCGGCCCGCTCGAGTCCGGCATGGTGGACAACTTCATCAACCGTAAGCACGGCCGCGAGCCGGTGTCCTACCCGGATGTGAAGTACCAGCACGAATGGCTCAAGCCGATCCTGGCGCCCACCTACGGCGTGATTCTGTACCAGGAACAGGTAATGCAGATCGCCCAGGTGCTGGCCGGCTACACGCTCGGCGGCGCGGACCTGCTGCGCCGGGCCATGGGTAAGAAAAAACCCGAGGAGATGGCCAAACAACGTGAGATCTTCGAGTCCGGCGCCAAGGAAAAAGGCATCGAGCCGGACCTGGCGATGAAGATCTTCGACCTGGTGGAGAAGTTCGCCGGCTACGGCTTCAACAAATCCCACTCCGCCGCCTACGCGCTGGTCGCCTACCAGACCGCCTGGCTGAAAGCCCATTACCCGGCCGAGTTCATGGCGGCGGTGATCTCCGCCGATATGCAGAACACCGATAAGGTCGTGACCTTTATCGATGAAAGCAAAAACATGGGCCTCAGGGTGCTGCCGCCGGACGTGAACTCCTGTGGCTACCGCTTCACCGTCAACGCGGAAGGCGACATCATCTACGGCCTGGGCGCCATCAAGGGCCTGGGTGAAGGCCCGATCGAGGCGATCGTCAGCGCCCGCGGCGACAACGGCGAGGAGCGGGCCTTCGAGGACCTGTTCGATTTCTGCCGGCGCATTGATCTGAAGAAGATCAACAAGCGCTCCCTGGAAGCGCTGGTGCGCGCCGGCGCCCTGGACAAGCTGGGGCCCAACCGGCATTTCCGCGACCGCGCCGTGCTGATGGCCACGCTGCCGGACGCCATCGCCGCCGCCGAGCAGGACGCCCGCAACCAGGAAGCGGGCATGATGGACCTGTTCGGCGGTGGCGAAGACGAACACGCCCCCGCCACGGCGGTGGCCTGGAAGCCCGGCCGCGACTGGAACGACGACATTCGCCTCAACGGCGAGAAAGACACCCTGGGCCTGTTCCTCACCGGCCACCCCATCGACCAGTTCGAAGGGGAGGTGCGCCAGTTCGTCAGCAGCCGCCTGAACAGCCTGCAGCCCACCGCCAAGGGCGAAGCCGCCACCGTCGCCGGCCTGGTGGTGGCGTTGCGCATCACCCGCAGCAAACGCAGCGGCGAGCGCATGGGCTTTATCACCCTGGACGACAAAACCGGCCGGGTGGAGGTGTCGGTGTTCGGCCGCACCTTCGCCCAGTACGGCGAGCGCATCCAGAAGGACGCCTTGCTGGTGGTGCGCGGCGGCGTGCGCATGGACGACTACACCGGCGGCTTCAACCTGGTCGCCGATGAGGTGATGGACATCTGCCAGGCGCGGGAAATGTTCGCCCGCCGCCTGCGGGTCAGGGTGCCGGTGGAGGACGCCTTGCCCGACACCCTGGGCCGCACTCTGTCGCCGTACCGCGCCAACGGAAACGGCGGCGGCACCCCGGTGACGCTGCAACTGGCCCACCGGGAGGCGGACGCCGCCATGGCCCTGGGCGACGACTGGAAGGTGATTCCCCACCAGTCGCTGATGGACGACCTGCGGGGGCGTTATGGAGATAGCTCCGTGACGCTGGAATACTAAGCGCGGTAACAACTTGCAACCATAGCGCGGGGCGGGCCGCTCGACGCTGTCCCGGCCTTGGCGCTACACTTACCCCACCAAAGAAAGGGGTGCCCTATGAATCCGAATTTCCTCGAATTTGAACAACCCATCGCGGAATTGGAAGCGAAAATCGAGGAACTGCGTCTCGTCGGCAGCGGCAGCGACGTCAATATCTCGGAAGAAATCGGTAAGCTGCAGGAAAAGAGCATCACGCTCACCGAAACCATTTTCGGCAACCTCAGCCCCTGGCAGATCTCCCAACTGGCGCGCCACCCCAAGCGTCCCTACACCCTGGATTATATCCAGCGCCTGTTCGGCGGCTTCGACGAGCTGCACGGCGACCGCTCGTTTTCCGACGACCCGGCGATCGTCGGCGGGGTGACCCGTCTGGACGACCAGCCGGTGATGGTGATCGGTCACCAGAAAGGCCGCGAGGTGAAGGAAAAGGTACGCCGCAATTTCGGCATGCCCAAGCCCGAGGGCTATCGCAAGGCGCTGCGGCTGATGGAAATGGCGGAACGCTTCAAGATGCCGGTGCTCACCTTTATCGATACGCCGGGCGCGTTCCCGGGCATCGACGCGGAAGAGCGCGGCCAGTCCGAGGCCATCGCCCGCAACCTGCGGGTGATGTCGCAGTTGAAAGTGCCGATCATCGCCACGGTGATCGGCGAGGGCGGCTCCGGCGGCGCGCTCGCCATCGGCGTTTGCGATCATCTGCAAATGCTGGAGTTCTCCACCTACTCGGTGATTTCCCCGGAAGGCTGCGCGTCGATTCTGTGGCGCAGCGCCGACAAAGCGCCGGAGGCCGCCGCCGCCATGGGCCTCACCGCCGGCCGCCTGCACGAACTGGGTATCGTCGATCAGGTGGTCAAGGAACCGCTGGGCGGCGCCCACCGTGATTACGATCAGGCCGCCGATGCGGTGCGCCGTAATATCAGTGAGCAACTCGACGAGCTGCGCGGCCTGGCCGTGCCGGACCTGGTGGAGCGCCGCTACCAGCGTCTGATGAGCTACGGCAACGTGCTCACCGACCCCGCCGACGAATAAACCGCCGGCCCCGTGCCGGCGGCCCGCGCCATGCCACCCGTTGACCCCGATGTCTCCGCCGATCTCGCCACCACCGTGCGGAGCCTCGCCCGCCGGGCGCCGGCCGGCCCCCTGTGGCTGGCGTTCAGCGGCGGCCTGGATTCCACCGTGTTGCTGCATCTGCTGGTCCAGGCCGGGCTCGGCCCGCGGCTGTCGGTGGTGCATGTCGATCACGGCCTGCACCCGGACAGCGAGCGCTGGGCGGCGCACTGCGAAGCGGTGGTCAGCGCGCTGGCGCTGCCGTTCTTCCGTGAGAGCGTCAACGTGGCCGGCCGCGCGGGCCTGGAAGCCAACGCCCGCGCGGCCCGTTACCAGGCGCTTTGCCGGCTGGCCGGCGACGCCACCCTGATCACCGCCCACCACCGTGACGACCAGGCGGAGACCCTGCTGCTGCGCCTGCTGCGCGGCGCCGGCGCCACCGGCCTGGCGGCGATCAGCGAGCACAGCCGGCGCGGCAGCACCCGCCTGTGGCGGCCGCTGCTCGGCGTCTCCCGCGAGACGTTGCGCGGGCTGGCGGAGCAGGGCGGCTGGTCGTGGGTCGAGGACCCCAGCAACCGGGCGCTGCACCTCGACCGCAATTACCTGCGCGCCGAGATTCTGCCGCGTCTGCGCCTGCGCTGGCCCGGCGCCGACGCGGCCCTGGCCCGCGCCGCCGGGCACCAGGCCGACGCCGCCGCCTTGCTCGCCGAACGCGCCGAAGAGGACGCCCGCCGCCTGGCCGTGTCCGCGCGCCGGCTGCCGCTGGCCGCCTGGCAGCGGCTCGATCCGCCCCGGCTGCGCAACCTGCTGCGCTGGTGGCTGGCCGCCGCCGGCGCCGCCACCCCGTCGGCGGCGATACTGGCGGAGATCCTGGCGCTGCCGTCGGCGGCCGCCGACCGTTCGGCGCGTGTCGCCTGGGGCGGCTGGCAGCTGCGCCGCTTCCAGGACCACCTGCACTTGCTCGCGGACGCCGAGCTGACGCCGCTGACGGTGGCCCGGGACTGGCCGCCGGGCACGCCGCCGCCGGACCTGGGCGCCTGGCGGCTGGTCGCCGGCCCCGGTGATGGCAGCGCCGAGCAACCGGCACTTCAGCTGCCGGACGGCCTGCCGCTGCGCCTGGCGCCCGCCCGGGGCGGCGAGCGCCTCGCCCTCAACGGCTGCCACCAGCGCATCGCCGAGCTGTGGCGCGCCGCCGGCGTGCCGCCCTGGCGCCGCCGCCAATGGCCGCTGGTTTACGCCGGCGACGACCTGGTCGCCGTCCCCGGCGTCGCCGTCGCCGACCCCTGGCGCGACCAGCCCCTCACCACCTGGCACCTGGAACCGGCTTCCTGACGAAGCCGGGTTTGTGGGAGCGGGCTGTGGGAGCTTGCCTTGCAAGCGAAAGGGTGGCTTTAGCCACCCGGCAGGATTCCAGAGACCTGGGTTCTTCAGGTTTCCGGTGCTCCGAATCGGAGACGCGGTGCAATGGTGGTGCCTTCCGGGATCGCTCAAGCCGTCCCTGGGCGCTCTCATTTGGCCATCCCTGGCCAAATAGGTCCCTCCAGGCACCACCATTGCCCCGATCCCGGTGCGGGCTCTCTGGAGAGAAAGGTCTCTGGCATCCTGCCGGGAGCTTCGCTCCCTTTCGCGGGCAGGGCCCGCTCCCACTAAGCCAAGACGATATTGGTTTCCCGGATAGCGCCTCTCTGGTATCATTTTTTGCCATCCTGACGTCGCCCAGGCGTCCGAAATCCGGCCATCCCGTATTTATCGAAGAGAACCTTTGCCCACCCCGGCGGGCAAGGGTATTTTTTTGGAAGGCGTTCGGGCTCCCGCAAGCGGGCGCGTTCAATCCATGACTTACTGGTGGGTGCATGGCACGTTTTATTTTTGTCACCGGCGGGGTGGTGTCCTCCCTCGGAAAGGGAATCACCGCGGCGTCGCTGGCTTCCCTGTTGGAAGCCCGTGGCCTGAAGGTCACCCTGATCAAGATGGATCCCTACATCAACGTGGATCCGGGCACCATGAGCCCCTATCAACACGGCGAGGTGTTCGTCACCGAGGACGGCGCCGAGACCGACCTGGATCTGGGGCACTACGAGCGCTTTATCCGCACGCGCCTGACCCGGCGCAACAGCTTCACCACCGGCCGCGTCTACCAGGACGTGCTGGATAAGGAGCGCCGCGGCGAGTACCTGGGCGCCACCGTGCAGGTGATCCCGCACATCACCGACGAAATCAAACTGAAGATCGAGCAGGGCGCCGGCGACGCCGACGTGGCGATCGTCGAGATCGGCGGCACCGCCGGCGACATCGAGTCGCTGCCGTTCCTGGAGGCGGTGCGTCAGCTGCGCGTGGAGCTGGGCTCCAGCCGCTCGCTGCTGGTGCACCTGACCCTGGTGCCCTACATCGCCTCCGCCGGCGAAATCAAAACCAAGCCGACACAGCACTCGGTCAAGGAGCTGCGCTCCATCGGCCTGCAGCCGGACATTCTGGTGTGCCGGGCCGACCATCCGGTGCCCCAGGGCGCTCGCGAGAAGATCTCCCTGTTCACCAACGTGGAAGCGCGGGCGGTGATCTCGGCGCCGGACTGCAAGACCATCTATCAGGTGCCGCGGGTGCTGCACGAGCAGGGCATGGACGACATCATCGTGGAGAAATTCCACCTTGATCTGCCGGCGCCGGATCTGAGCGAGTGGGACCGGGTGGTGGAAGCGCAGCTCAACCCGGAACGCCAGGTCACCATCGGCATGGTCGGTAAGTACATTGATCTGGCGGACGCCTACAAGTCGCTGAACGAGGCGTTGATGCACGCCGGCATCGCCACCCGGGCGAAGATCAATATCCGTTATATCGACGCCGAGGACATCGAGCGGGACGGCACCGCCGAGCTGGGCGAAGTGGACGCCATTCTGGTGCCCGGCGGTTTCGGCGACCGGGGCACCGAGGGCAAGATCGCGGCGATCCGCTACGCCCGGGAAAACAAGGTGCCGTACCTGGGCATCTGCCTGGGCATGCAGCTGGCGGTGATCGAGTACGCCCGCCACGTGGCCGGCCTGACCGGCGCCCATTCCACCGAGCTCAAGCAGGACACGCCGGACCCGGTGGTGGCGCTGATCACCGAGTGGACCCGCGAGGACGGCAGCAAGGAGCTGCGGTCGGCAGCGTCGGACCTGGGTGGTACCATGCGCCTGGGCGGCCAGGAGTGCGTGCTGGTGGACGGCAGCGTGGCGGCGAAGTGCTACGGCAAGACGCACATTATTGAGCGTCACCGCCACCGCTACGAGGTCAACAACAACTACCTGGACAAGCTGGAAGCCGCCGGCCTGAAAATTGTCGGCCGCTCCCACGACGGTGAGCTGGTGGAAGTGATCGAAGTGGGCGACCATCCCTGGTTCGTGGCCTGCCAGTTCCACCCGGAATTCACCTCCACGCCGCGTGACGGCCACGGTTTGTTCAAGGGCTACGTGGAAGCGGCACTGGCGGCGCACCGGACGTCGTCCGCCATCTGAAGGAGTAGAGCATGCGGAACACCACCATCGAGCTGGGTGATCTGGCGTTCGCCAACGACCGGCCCATGGCTCTGTTCGGCGGCATGAACGTGCTGGAATCCCGCGACATCGCCCTGCGGGTGGCCGAGGCCTACGCCGAGGTCACCGGCAAGCTGGGCATGCCCTGGGTGTTCAAGGCCAGCTTCGACAAGGCCAACCGCTCGTCGCTGCACTCCTACCGGGGCCCGGGCATGGAAGAGGGCCTGAAGATCTTTCAGGAGATCAAGGACACCTTCGGCTGCCCGGTGATCACCGACGTGCACGAGCCCTACCAGGCGGCGCCGGTGGCGGAAGTGGCGGACATCATCCAGCTGCCCGCCTTCCTGGCGCGCCAGACCGACCTGGTGGTGGCGATGGCCCGCACTGGCGCCATCATCAATATCAAGAAGCCGCAGTTCCTGGCTCCCCAGGAAATGAAGCACATTCTGCACAAGTGCGAAGAGGCCGGTAACGAGCGGCTGATTCTGTGCGAGCGCGGCTCGTCGTTCGGCTACAACAACCTGGTGGTGGACATGCTCGGCTTCGGCATCATGAAGCAGTTCGGCTACCCGGTATTCTTCGACGTGACCCACGCGCTGCAGATGCCCGGCGGCCGCTCCGATTCCGCCGGCGGGCGCCGCCAGCAGGTGGCGGAGCTGGGCCGCGCCGGCATCAGCCAGGGCATCGCCGGGCTGTTCCTGGAGGCCCATCCGGACCCGGATAACGCCAAGTGCGATGGCCCCTGCGCCCTGCGTCTGGACCGCCTGGAGCCATTCCTGACCCAGATGCAGACCCTGGATAATACCGTTAAGGCGTTTCCCGCCTTCGACAACCATTGAACCCGATTTCGTTTCTGGAGACCGTCTCCCATGTCCAAGATCGTTGACGTCAAGGCCCGCGAGATTCTTGATTCCCGTGGCAACCCCACCATCGAAGCCGATGTGATTCTGGAGAACGGCGAGCGCGGCAGCGCCTGCGCGCCCAGCGGTGCCTCCACCGGTTCCCGCGAGGCGCTGGAGCTGCGTGACGGCGACAAGAGCCGCTACCTGGGCAAGGGCGTGACCCGCGCCGTGGGCAACGTCAATTTACAGATCCGCGAGCTGCTGGTGGGCCGCGACGCCGCCGATCAGCGCCCGCTCGATCAGGCCATGATCGACGCCGACGGCACCGAAAACAAAGGCAACCTGGGCGCCAACGCGATCCTGGCGGTGTCCCTGGCCGCCGCCAAGGCCGAGGCCCAGGCGCAGAACAAGCCGCTCT
>Ga0208179_1001251_pt1 | contig 13327 bp, 17 predicted proteins | sample Malvired_Geostar_FD_184238 | JGI IMG/M metagenome (GOLD analysis project Ga0208179, IMG submission 184238) | Marine viral communities from the Global Malaspina Expedition - Malaspina viral metaG DeepMed_Geostar (SPAdes) (version 2) | ecosystem: Environmental > Aquatic > Marine > Oceanic | place...
TCCAAGCACCAGTAAATGTGTTATCTGCATTAGACCATTGTTCAGTTAGGTACTGAAAATAATCTGACAAATATGAATTAGACGTTGTATAAACGTTGAAAAAACCCATATCTATATTTTATCCTCTCACAGGTATTAACGCTAGCCCTAGATTCCGCGCACGTAGCCGACTACGACACACGTTTGACCATCCGTATTGTTTCTAAAACTAATATTATGCTTAACGATATGTCGTAGATTAATTGCACTAGCTACGCCAGCCTTAAGTACATAACCTACAGCAGCCCCTGTGTTTGTAGCTGTCCGATTAAAATCAATTACCGCATCATTGGTTAATGCATACAAATAAATATCATGAATCTCAGTCATTCCTGGCTCACGAACTGATACTGAAGCATCTTCCGTACCCATCCAACGAGAAAAACGCTCAATAAGAGGGTCTACAAAAGTTGTAACTATCGATTGCGGAGGATTAGGGTCATTAGTTCCTGCCATTCCCATTACATAAGCCCAAGCAGGCTCAATTTGAGCATCATCCACAAGATAAGTTATATTTTGTTGAGTATTCGTAACAATATAAAAAGATAATGTGGCATTATCTGTAGTTACTTGATGTGATACCGTGACTCTACCATTCCAGTCAGCAGCCATAGTGATGGTCGGACCATCGGAAAAAGTAACACCTGCATCACTAGTAGCTCGACCCATCACCGTTCCACCATCTTGACGCACATAAGCAGAACAAGAATACCAACCACGTGGTAACCCTGTAACGCTATAATATGCGCCTTCATACGCAGCAGCATTTGCTGTCACACAACGCATACTATATGTCCCAGTACGCGGGGTAGTAGTCTGGCGAGTCATCGTTGAGCCACTTGCTGTCCATCCAGTAGGAGGAGTTCCAACTTCCATACTAGGATTGGTGACTAAATTCAAAGCAGGTAGAGTAGGACTCTCTAAACTAACTAAATCTTCCGCTGTATTAGCAGAAGCTAAAGTTTTATTAATAGGAATAAACTTTGAAAGAGTACCTACCGACTCACGAACAGTTCTAAATTCATGCTCTGAAAACCTATACTCAAATCCTCGGTCAATTGGCATCAGTATTCTCCTAAATTAAGTGCCTAACGGCCCCAAATAGCCCCAATAATTCGTCCATTCGAGTTATTCGCACGTATAACAGAGATTGCACCATTAAAAGAAACACCTGTTTCCGTATATCCCGTACCCGCAGGCACTAACATAGAAGTTCCATCCGTTGTTGCATCCCCACCCAAATTGACATATAAATCATCTTTATCAACAATAAGAGTAATCTTATTGGCTTCAATCATATAATCACTAACAGTTAATATCGTAGATGCAGCACTACCACTAGTCGTTAAAGTAAACGTCTTAAATTTCTCGTATGGCTGAAGTAATTCAATTGAAGAACGTAATGTAGGCACTATCGGCCCCAAATAGAACCACGAATTCTGCCATTCGTAGTTCCGGCTCTCATAATAGAAATAATGCCAGTGATTTTAATATCTTCCTCGGTATACCCTGTTCCTGCTGGCACTAACATAGAAGTGCCGTCACTAGTAGCTACGGCACCAAAATTAATATATAAATCACCTAATTCAACTACAAAAGTAATTCGATTAGCTTCTTCCATAATCGAAGATACTGTAAGAACAGTAGAAGCATTAGCATCTGACGTAGTTGTAGTAAAACCCCTAAAATTAGGTAGGGGTTGTTCTAGTTCAATTTGAGTTCTAAGTGCTGCTGTCGTCATTCTCTCTTCCTGCTAACTTATCTAACGTCTGCGCATCCACATAAAACAACTTAGGCTCACCTATATGCGGATGCTTATATGCCACTATAGGTGCTTTACGAGAACCAAAATGAACTACCCCAAAATCAAATTTGCCAATCTGATTTCCAGCAGTACGAACCATGAACCAAGTCATTAATCTACTTAAAAGATTCACTTAGTCCTCCAATGTATCAAAAACACCTAACTGTTTTCCAATTTGCGACCATTCAGTAGGTTTAATCTTCCCATCACCCATAGCATCTACAAGTAAAGCTACTAATTCTGAGCGATTTTCCACATTTTTTAGCCTCTTAAGGATTGCACGCCCTAACCTAATTGCCGTAAATATCTGAAACATACCATATCCTCCGTAGTTTTACCTATTATTCCCTATAATCACAAAAAAGGGTAGCCAAACTCGACTACCCTTTTTAATGAATATCAAAACAATAGTCGAGCTGACTCGTACTACTAGCCCAAGAATTATTTAGTTGTTAGAAACCTACTATCAACGCCCGGACACGAACACCAGTAAGATCAGTAGTGTCAGCGACCTGGATACTTGGTCCATCCGCGGCCCCATTAAGGTCAGAATAGGTCATTATCAGTTTATTGTTCGTATAATCAAACGTTGGGCTAAATCCCAAGTCTCCCGCTGCATCCTCATCCGTAGTATTGCTGAGGGATTGAGGAGTCAAAAGAACAATATCAAAGCCAATCATACCTACATCAGTAGGAGTCAAAGACTCACCAGCCGTAGGATAACTAGAATCACAGTCTATATCAGCCGTAAGAATCCTCTTATTGCCAAAGACTGAACGATGGATTTCCGTAATAGTTAAAGCCATGAAAATACTCCCTTACTGGATACCACCAATCCCGCCCTCAGAGGTCACCCTCTTACTTCCAGCATCAGAAATTTTATTGTATACGATGCGATAGGGAAGTCAGTACAAGACCAACTCCCCTATCGCTGCAGTGACTAAAAACCTAAGACTAGGCGTTTAGGTCAGTAATCTTAGCGTGTGCGTCCAAACGCAAGGATCGTAGTTCACCGATGGTGTAGAACAATCCACGTAGGACGAATGCATTAGCCTGGAAGAAGTCCCTGTTGTCGATATACTGCGTAGGAGCAGCAATAGCGAGTTCCAAGTACCTAGTATCCATGACATAGACATTGCTACCAAGGTTAGTATCGGCAGACGTGAACGAACCCTGAACATCAGGATCGACGATGACTGGAATGCCCCTATAAGTAGCCACCTGGAAGCCAGCATGAGAACCTGGGAGGGTAGATTCGTCGCCTACTTTGACAACAAATTCGCCCCAATCCAGATAACGTTGCTGAGCTTGCAGCAGAGATGATAGACGGTCAAACTGATCATAACCCATCAGAATTACGTCAGGGTCAGCACCGTTGATACGAACTTCACGAATGGCCTGGTCCAACAAGGCCAACGTAAGGTTACGGCCCGTACCACTGTTACCTAGAACGGTAGCAGCAGCAACGTGTCCACCAGCAGCACGAACAGCTTGGTTATATACGTCTACGCCGTTAGTAACAGTCACGCCAGCTACAACACGAGCATCTTGTTCGACAATGTCATCAAGAGACGTGAAACCAGCGCGGCTCTTTACGTAAACAATCTCACCATCAGTCAAAGATCCACCACCCGTCCAGGTAGCATCACTTTGAGCGTCAAGACCGTTATAAGTAAGAGCAGTATCACCGATGGTGGTTCCACCGAAGGTGTCACCAACACGGAGAGTATTACCAGCAGAGATTACTTCACCAGTACCAGAGGCACCAGCAGTCGAGGCAATGGTCATCGAGCGAAGCAGGAGTTCCTGGTTCAACTCTTTTATGTGGTCCCTAGCAGCAGCTTCCTGCTCAACTGCCAGGTTATCCCCCATACCACCTTCAAGACCACTCATGATCTGGGACTTGAGTGAAACACCGAAGTCAGTAGCTACGATACGTGGAGCAGAGTCCACATTGACGTAGTTGCTAACATCGACGGTTGGGATTGCACCAGTTTCGGTTACAGGGCGAGATCGCTCCGAACCACGGTCAGACCGCAAACGCCAACCAGTGGTGGGTCCCCATTGAACTTTCCGAAGAATGTTCCAAAATCTTGTCTGGTTGTTCAGAGCATCCCAAACCTTTCGGCCATAAGTTGCAGTGAACACATCTGATACCTGAAGGTATGTCTGTTTAGCAAAATACCCAGGTGGCATCAGTGAGCTACGCAGATTTCGCTCCGCAGAAGATATATACTGCGCAATGCTTAGGTCAGCCATTAGTTAGACCTCCCATTTGAAGGTCGTGGGTAGTAATACAGAGTCTGGGGAGTAAGCTCACCAGTCTGATTACGCATCCCATTTACCAGTTTGAAGTGACCACGGAGGTCATTAGAGTCCGTCTGTCGGACGATTTGCTCGATGCCATCAATAAATTGGTCAGCGACTTGCTCTTCGTCAGACTTCTGGAACGAATCTCCTTCCACCCCTATGCGCTGATCGGGCATTTCAGTGGAAAATTCTGGCTCTCGTTGCTCTCCATAGATTGGAGTGCGAGTAGCCATATCGCCGTGCGAAGGGTTAAGGTTGAAACTCTTCAATCCCTTACGGATGCCATCTTTAACATCTTTCTGCACGGACTTTTTAAGTTCACTAATCTCACCCTGCATCGAAGCATAATGTTGCTTCTCTTGCTCACGAGAAGAAAGTAAACCCTTGATGTCCTTCAGAAGCTCATTAATACCATCGGCACTACGTGCCATATAGTTTTTTTCCATGTCTTCGTCTTCGTCCATCATTTCTTCATCGTCGTCAACGTCTTCTTCGACGTCATCAACGTCATCTTCCATAAAGTCTTCTTCTTCAACGTCATCTTCATGACCATCTTTAGCAAGACCTTCAGGAATCTGTCTGGAGTCGCCAGGATACGAATATCCTCCCGCTCCATGCATGCCATCAGCCCGTGGGCCACCAGCTTGCACTGCCTGTCCATCAACCATATGCTTAGCGAAATCAGCTAAAATAGCCTCAAGATCGCTCTTATGGAGGTATGGATCGGTTCCCTGAGCACCAGCTTTAGTAGACTTTGTTCCCTTAGAACCATGGGAATCTCGGCCTACCGTATCGCCACCACTAAGGGGATTCAACTTATCTACCCAATCATCCGGCAATGCTTTCTGAGAAGCATCTTCGCCACGAACATGAGGAGGATAATTCACCCCATACTCTTTGACGATGTACTCTCGCAAAGCCTTTAAAATAGGCAGAAGCTCAGAAGTATTGGAAGCCATACTTTGCCCCTCCTAATAGGACTAATATATATAATAGTAGAAAATATTATAGGTGTCTACATTTTTACCAAAAAATTGTAATAATTAATATTTATTTAGGTCGTAAACTTGAATCAAACTCTAATTGTTGTACGTCATAGCATTCTGGACAGACCATTGGATCCGGTCTTTGTATGATATTAGTTATATAAGACTTGGGATTCATTGGAGTAACACACAAAGTTACTTCATAAATCTCTAAGTCAGTCACTTCAGTCCAACATTTACCATGTTCACAAATAGTTTTCTTATCTTTTGCATTTCCCGCAATAGAAAAGCCTCGCATTCCGCCTTTTAAGACCTCTGCCATAGCTTTTCTAGAAACTTCTAAATCAGTTCTGAAGGCGGCTACAATAAATAATCCTTCCGGTCGAACCTCGGTCACCCACTCCTTTCCTGTAGCATCTACAAATCGTTTAAGAATCTGTCCAACTTGAATTCCAGAATGAAAAATATTCATATTGGCAAATTCTTTCTTACCTAAGAAATTATTTATCGCCCGTCGCATACCATCTAACCCAAGGCGGTGACCTTCACGATCGACGATGTAATAATTTCCCCATCCCGCAACCACTAAAGTACGTCCAGTATCCATTTTTTGGATAGAATTAGTCGTTAAAACCTTAAAGGCTTCTTGTTCCCCTAAAGCCTCAGGGGTATCACCTTTACCTAAAGTATGGTTCATTAAATCAGCAGAAAGCATAGATAGATTCGTATATTGCTCTGCTGCATTATCGTTAATACTTCGTAGATGATGGTCTTCATCTATAAACTTTCGTCGAACAATCTCATTCTCTGGTTTTTCTGATATTCGCGTAGGACTATACGAATCTTCATCATCCGCAATTACATAACTACTAGCATAATCAGGGCCAATAGGTTGCTGATGTTTAGGAATCTCATGCTCCTGATCTGAAGCCCGTTGCTCTTCATCATCGTCTTCAGAATCGCCAGGTTTATGGCGTTCTACGGTACGAGGTGGACGAGTATCATCATCAGATGGATACGGCAATGGAGTGGTATTTACTCCTTCATATGAGCCTGCATCCATACTATCTTTACTTAAAGATCCTTTATCTAGTCCTTCTTGCCCATTAGAAGTACGCTTACGGGCCACACGTCCATGTGTATCTGTGTGTACAGCATCACCACCACTACCATCAACACTTAATGCCGTACCACCACCAAAACTTCCACTCGTGCCGACTCCTCCACCTCCGCCTCCATCTCCCCCACCACCGCCTGCGCCTCCCTCTTTAGAAACATGAGGATTACGGAAATCACGCTTAATAGGTTTTAAATCAGAATCATAATCAGACTCTAAATCCTTATCAGAAGCATCTTGGGGAGCAATCATTGTGACACTTCCATCTCCCCCACCTTCAACACCCTCACCACCAGTACCACCAGACGCTTTAGTATTAATATTTACTCCATCAGTCTCTTCAGGAGAAATATCTATAACAGCACCAGATGAAAAAGCTTGTGTTCCGGTACCAGATTCAGCACTAGAAAGAGCTTCTCGTCCATCTTCATCAGGATCAATAGGTTTTTGAGCATCTTTTTCAGGATTAGCATAAGCCTTCATCGCTAAAGAAGACTTTTTATTTTCTTCATCTTCTCGCATTCGACGATAATGTTGGGAAGAAGCGGCAGTACCATCATTAAGAGCTTCAGGATCATCTACTCCCAATCCACCTTCATTAGATAATCCTTTTTCTACACGACCTTCATCTATATCGGAATAATCTAAGTTTCTAAATTGATTATTCTGAGCTTTAATACGGCGGGGAACCTTAGTAGCCCCCACTAGATTAGGTCGCCTATCATTTTTATTTATCTTAACTTCGACATCATCGGCACTAGAGATATCATCAGACGGAGGAAGGGGTGGAGGTGAACCACTACCTCCACTCTCACTACCAACATTATCACTTGTCACTGCGTCAACAGCTTGTGCTGCAGCTTGACCTCCAACTCTAGCAGCTTGTGCTGCAACTTGAGGAACAGCTCTAGCCACTGTTCCCGCTGCTTGTGCGGCCACTTGAGGAACTACAGAAGCTACTCTAGCCGCAGTTCCAGCAACAGCAGCGGGAATTGCTGCCACCACTGCCGGAAGAGCTTTTTCTATATCCTGATCATCCTCTTGAGCCTCAATCTCATATAGTTCAGCAGCGGATAACTGATTTCTATCGGCCTGTAACTTCTCCTTACCTTGAGCATCATCCTCCGCACGAAGCTTTACTTTCTTCGGAGTATATACATCACCAACCGAGCTAAAAGGATCACCCAACTCAGAAACATCACGCTGTTTGCTAAAAGCGTACCAATGCCCATCGTGCTGAAGTAGATTAATTTCCACCCCATTCGAATCTGCATTTTTAACTAAAAATGCAAAACCTTCGTCAGCATCAACCGGAACATATTCCCGCATAATTACATTAGGCTTACTATAATCAGTCTTATGATTAGCGGGACTCTCTAAATCTTCATCACTCGTATAAATAAGATTGCGAACATCTTTTTGAACACCTTCTATTTCTTCGTCGTCTTGGTGTTCTTCCCACGGTTGTTCAGAAACTTCCGCCCACTTTTCGTTCCTTTCAGCCATAGGTACAGACTTAAAAAGATCACAATACATCTCTTCTTTAACGGGAAGATCTAATTTAGTGCAATAACCACCCGCAGCGAAAAAGATACAGGTATGACATTCTTTGCCCTCTGTCTCTGCGGGTTTATAATTGACGAACTCTAAAACATCTAGATTACTACGATTATGTTTAATAACATCTAAGAAGCCATCAAAATTTAATTCTTTAGCAAACTCAATACCATTTAAAGAAGCCGCTAAATGCTCATGACCAATAGCAGCTAACATATCCCGAACATGACTATTACGTGCCTGAAGAATCTCTCTTAAAGCAGCAAAAGATGGATCCGAACCTTTCTGTTGATCATCATGAATTTGAGCTACTTGATGATAAAAAACAGAAGCAGCTTTATCGCCGTCTGGCCCCGCATAAAGATTATTACCATCTAAACGCACAAAAAACACATCATCGTGATGTGCTAGTTCTATTGCATGCGCATTATCTTGATATAGACTAATAACGTCTACATCTTCTAATTCTTTAATTAAATTATCTAATGCAACAAGGTCATTCATTAATTAATTCCTACATTCATATAACGCATCTACCGGCCAGGAGCACCATATAAATTCGCAGGACGTGCTCCTGAATTTCTAGCAGCGGTAGCTTCATTTATATGACTAGGTAAAGCTGCTATTTCAACAGGTCCTTCTGGTCCCATTGTTGCAAGAATAGCCTGACTACCATCAGTGGCTTTTTCTACAGCACCATCCTCAGAAGACTTCTGAGATTTACGCTTTCAATCGTCACACTCGTCATCTTTAGGCCCATTATTATGGTCTAAATCATCAGCAGACATACCAAGACCATCTATGGCTGAACCACCACTACTATTAGGCATCATCTCAAGATCTTGTGGCTTCCCTTGCGTAACTTCAGCTTTCTCTAAATCTATAAAATCGTCTAATTTAAACGTATCCGGTTCATAATATAAATATGCTGCGAAGAAAGCAGGTTCATCAACAACATCAATAGATTTAGCAATAGACATACTAGATTCCCACCAATCAGTGGTAGGTCGATTAGCACGATCAACTAGCATTTTATGCACTAATGTTCCTTCTACTAAATCTTCAACATTAGTAGTTTCATCTAAGTCAAAAGACTTTAAAATTCTAATATCATCCACTAAATCAATATCAAGTTCTGTTTTAGGTAATATGCGATCGACTGAACCCCAAATCTTTAAGATATCAATAGATTTATCAAAAGACATTGTGACAGCCTTTTCTACGTCTTCTTCCCCTTCATCCTCGTCTTCGTCAGAAACCGCATATCTATTCAAGAAAGGTTCAGCGACACTACTTTCCGAATTCTCCTGTGATTCACGATCTAAATTAGTATTTTGATCGTATTCACCTTTAGTAACATCGTCATCATTACCTTTAATTTTTGACCCTATTTTCTCACCAACGGCTTGACCAATGGCAGGTGCAGCGGCACGAGCAACTCCCGCCAATACACCTCCTTTTTCAATATCCCCATTTTCAGATTGATAAGGATCATCACCATTGTTGTCTACATTTACATGTACAGATGGAGCTTGAGCAGGCTCATGGTCAGCCGTATGCCATGTCTGAACGTCAGGACACCAATGATCCGCTTCTGGCAAACCATCAGTAGATTCCCAATCCGTAGACGCTACTCCACGATTATCCTCAATTTCCTGCTCTTCTTCATCAGCAGCAGTCATCATGCCGTGTTTTTGAGGAACACGTCTAGATTCCGGTGCGCCACTAGCATTTTGATCTGTTCGTTTAAGCCCCAGCCCTGGATTATTCCTACGAACTCCCATAGTCTCGGAACCTATTTTCACATCATATGGTTCCTGCAAATCACCATAAGTCTCATCATAATCTTTATCATCTTTGATTAAATAAGAAGATTCAATAGAATCAATCATCAGATGTAGACCATTTAGAAAATCTAAATCAGATTTCGACTGTATCATTTTGCCAAACCTCCGGCGGAGCCATCAATACTACGGGTGGTTGATATGTATTACATAGATAATAAATTGTGGCAGACGATGATTCTCGTTGCGCCATTATTTTAAATACTTCAAATAGTTCAATATCAACATACTGAACTGCGGGTCCATTTAAGCCGACATCAATAGCTGCCCACCTATTCGGATAGTTATCTATTAAGTCTGCTTGATTTTCCGCTAACCATTTAATATTAGCTGCCCGATTGATTTCAACTTCAGCTTTCATTTTAGCTTTACCAATCTCCTTCCTGACCTTTGATAACACCATACCTTACCTAACATCCTTGAGTAGCATCTAAAGACTGTAAACCTGGATCTGGGCATGTATTATTTACGGGAGTATTAGAAGTCGTTGACTTACCCTTAGGAATATAATGCTCAGTAGTCGCATCTAACATTCGTTCATATAAATAATACCAGAGATTCTCTGGAAATTCTTCCAAAGTAGCTCCACGTGTTTGTGAATCACGGGATGCTTCCACTTGCCAGCGTTCTTGTACGAGTAGTTTCCAATCATTAAAATCTAAATTCCAAGACCTTGTGGGCGCAACATGCTTACCAGGCGTAGGCATCCGCATATTACCATATCCACCTACATCAGCGTAATAAAAATCATCAAATGCTTCCCATAAAGCGTCTTGGAAAGCATTATAGGTAGTAAATTGACGGTGTATTTGTATGCCGGGTTGATGTTTAGTCTGCTTCATTTACGGCTCAATGGGAGCTATTTTTTCTATTTGATTAGGACACCAACGAGTAGGTTCAAAATTAGGCTGTGGATTCGGTTGAACCCTCGGACTCGTCTTTGGGATTACTGTCGGTTTGGTTTTCGGTGCTGCTGGCATCTACTTCTACCTCTTTAGAAAGAAATCTATAAAGTTTTAACTTTAATGCATATCCACAATCAGCTCCTGTTCCCCATCTAAATGTAGTAGGAGTAAGAGCTAGTAACGTTCTGGCGGTAAACTCATCAATCTCAAATAACTCAGTAAGTACTCGATTAATCTCAGTAGAACCATTTTTCTTTTGTCGGTGTAAAGCACTGATATGTTTCCAAATATCATATCTAACGAAAGACCAATGAGTCATTAAGTCTTCTAATGTAGCACTGGGAATTAATCCTGACCCTGAACATAGAATCCAATCTAAAAGAAGTAATTCCTCTTCTGTTAAAGGAATACTGTCTAACGAAGGAAGTTCCCATCCATCATCTAACATGTGTGTGTATTAACCCCCTACGGTGGTTAAATGCCCCCTCAAGCAGCTTCTAAATGATTCGGATCACCCTTTTTATGTCCACACTTTAGCCGTTTAACGGATTTCAATAAATATTTAGTTATTAACTTAATAATTCGATCTTCTTTAAATGAAGTCATCTACATCCCCAGGTGCGCCTGTAGCCGTATGTCTAAAGGTTGTTCTACCTCCAAAAGTAGTTCCGCCAGGTAACGCACCAATAGTAGTCGCCTTTCCGGTGGTGCTGTCAGTAATTGGTGTACTAGATAATGCGGCAGCAGCAGGGGAGACACTGCGTGAAGGTTTAGTAAGATTATAGGAGCTTCCAGTTGAGGGAGAGACAGTTACATCACATCCCGACACACTACACGCCTTATCGATTTCGGAGCCTTCCTCAGCAGGATGACCACAAGGCAATATTTGAGCATGTTTAAATAAATAAACATCAATCAAATTCATCGATTTAGCAAAAATCTTATCAACCTGTGCTCCTCTAGCTCGAAAATCATCGCTACGCTCACCTGGTTGACGTATCGGTGACACAATAGCTTTATCGATACCACTAGGAATATTTGCTTTATCTAAATAAGCATTAATAGTATCTATAGACTTAGACGCAAATTCGCTGAGCTTACTTTCACTCATGCCGGTTTTAGTCTTTTTACCGGCACGCTTGCGAGCAAGCTCAGCACCCATAAATCTACGCTGTTTTTCAGTCTTAGCTGGCATTTATCCTTGGTATGTCCACGACTGAGAAGGCTCTTCTAAATCCATACTCTTACGTATTTTATGAGTAGCTACATCACTTTGAGGAATAGATGGGGGTAGTAAGTGCCGTTCACCAGTCTCAGAATGGACGGCTTCTCTCATCCTACTTTGATAGCCCGCACCAATATTAGTTCTGTCGTCAGCATCCGCTGATTCTTGTTTATGCTCCTCAACATGAGCTTTATCCAATGGAGCCACAAGTGGACGATTCGGAGTGTCTCCTTGTTGTCCATATTGCTGTGAAGCCCGTCCCGCCATTTCTCGCGTTATTGCAGCATGGCCTGAATCACCAGGCTTAAAGGTGGTAACAGGGCCAGCCTCTTTTTTAGCAGCTTCTTGCCCACGCAAATGTAATCCTTGTCCAACATGCTTGCTTCCGGCTGACATTATTCCCCGTGGTTTATCTGGATGGACACTAGTATCGGCTCTTTTACGTCCTTCCTTCTCGACAGTATCCGCTTTTTCATAAGACGCAGGCGTCCACTGTCTTGGCTTCGGTGGTGTGGGTGCGCCGCCTCTATCTTGTATAGGTTGTTTTTCCCACTCTTTCATCTGACGCTTATGACGAATCTTTGGAGTAGCCTTTTCAACACCACCGTGAGCATGATTGTCTTTCTCCCAATTCTTAGCCACATAACCATCAATAGCCTTCATTAAAGTAGCTTCTTCCGATTCAACATCAGAAAGAACTATTACCGGCTGTTGCGACAAAATTGGAGAATCGTACTTATTGGTTTCACCTTTAACAGGTTCTATCATTTGATCTCTCAATTCTGGTTCTGCTTTCGGAGAGTAAATATCAACAACCGAAAGTCGATTAACCCCACTATAGTCACCAATTTTAATCTTATCGTCAGCGACTTCTGGAAAATCTTTGCGTCCTTTAAAGTCAGACATCGTTACGCTCCACAGTAAATTCGTCCACTAAATCCCGTTTTAAATTATCGGTAATCCCATAAATCGATTTACGAATTAATCGACGTAAAGCATTACGTTGTCCCGCATCAACATAAAACCCTTCTACGATAGTAAGAGTTTCTCTAACTATAGCAGAAACCGCTTTATCATATGTAGCATCCCAAGTATTTTCATCATCCATGAATTTAACTCATGTAAAACAATTTTATCAGATTCTGATAATTAATTCACGTAAGTCTCAGATTGGCAATCTTCGGAACAAAACACTTCTCCCGAATCGCCATCAATCACGCACGTATCACAAACGACCGCCTCACAAACATCACATTCAAAGGCGTCCCCCGTCCAATCATCGCAAATTGTACATCTCATTTTATAATTTTTACAATCTCAGTTCTAGTAGCACGAGCTTTACTAGCATATTTGGGTAATTTATCTCTATTATGGTTGATAAACCAACGAATATGTTCACAACGCTCAGAATGATTACAATCTAAATGATGAACAACTAACTTATCTTTAACTCCCATATATTTAAATACTCGATAAACATGTTCAAAATCTTGAGTTAATACAGTAATTTCACGTATCGAATAGTTATCATAAAAAGGTT
>Ga0208179_1001265_pt1 | contig 13252 bp, 8 predicted proteins | sample Malvired_Geostar_FD_184238 | JGI IMG/M metagenome (GOLD analysis project Ga0208179, IMG submission 184238) | Marine viral communities from the Global Malaspina Expedition - Malaspina viral metaG DeepMed_Geostar (SPAdes) (version 2) | ecosystem: Environmental > Aquatic > Marine > Oceanic | place...
GCATAAGAAATCAAGGGTCGGTTAATAGACTAGATGTAGTACATTTTTATAAAGCTTTTCATGGTCGTAGTGGATACACATTATCTTTAACTAATACTGAATTAAATAAAACAAAACTTTTTCCTCAGTTTAATTGGACTACTATATATGATATCGATAAACTTGACACATATATGCACCCAGAAGTAGCAGCTATTATTGTAGAACCAATCCAAGGAGAAGGAGGAGACAAACATTTTGATCCTCAAATTTTTCATGAACTAAGAAGTTTGGCAGACATGTATGATTCTATGCTCATATTTGATGAGGTACAAACAGGTCTAGGCACAACCGGAAAAATGTGGGCTTACGAACACTTCGGAGTGGTGCCTGATATGATGTGCTTCGGGAAGAAAACTCAAGTGTGTGGGTTTTGTGCTACCAATAGAATAGATGAGGTGAAAGAGAATGTATTTTCTACTAGTGGAAGAATTAATTCTACATGGGGTGGTAATATAGTTGACATGGTAAGAAGTATGTATATTATAGAAATAATTCAAGAGGAGGGTCTGGTAGAAAAAGCACGCCATACCGGAGATCTATTTATATCTGTATTGGAAGGTATTAAAGGATTGAGCAACGTTAGAGGAAAGGGATTAATGATAGCGTTCGATTTGGATACCACCCCCCAACGAGATGAGTTCAAAGCTATTTTACAAAACGAAATGTTAGTACTCACATGTGGAACTAAATCCATTAGATTAAGGCCAGCTTTAAACTTTGACACGGAAGAGGTTTACGTAGCATGTCAGATGATCGAAGATACTGTAGCTAAGTTAAAAGGAGAAACCAATGAATAAAGTTATTAAAAAGATTTTTCTCAACTTTCGAGGTATCTTAGCTGCTGATGAGAGTGATGGAACTATTGCCAAAAGATTGGGGTCGGTTAATAAAGAATCCACCCCGGAGAATAGACACTCGTATAGACATACTGTTTTTTCTACACCGGATCTTAAAAAATCAATAGGAGGAGTTATTCTTTTTGATGAGACTTTAAGAAATGAAGAAACAATAGCACCTCTTATTGAAAATGATATAGTGCTAGGGATTAAAGTGGATAAAGGGGCCAAGCCTTATTCGGGCAAAGAAACTCTAACAGAAGGCTTGGATGGCCTTGACCCAAGATTGGAAGAGTATGTGAAGTTGGGGGCTAAGTTTGCCAAATGGAGAGCTGTTTTACTACCTTCTAATAGTTCTCCAGGAATTCTTTCTAATTGTTGGACACTGGCAAGATATGCTAAAAAATGTCAATCTCATGGAATTGTACCGATTGTTGAACCCGAAGTATTAATGAACGGAAAACATTCTATTAAAAACTCTTACAATATTACTAAAAGCACATTGCATATACTGTTCGATGCATTACATTACGAAGAAGTAGAATTAGAAAAAATAATATTAAAACCTAATATGATAGTATCGGGGTATGATGCAAAGCAAAGAGCCTGTCCAGAAACTGTAGCTAAAATGACAGTTAAATGTTTTAGAAACGAAGTTCCTTCTGCGGTGCCTGCGATAGCCTTTCTCAGTGGAGGTCAAAAAGATGAAGAGGCTATTGAAAATTTACAATATATAAATAGACTAGACAGTCTGTCGGTCGACAGTGCGAATAAAATTGTCACTGATGATAAAAAACCTTGGCGCCTTTCATTTTCTTTTGGAAGGGCTATGCAGAGCGGCGCTCTACAACTATGGAGCGATGGACTTATAAAAGAAGCTCAAAAGTGGGTTTATGAACGGGGAGAAAGATGTCAGCTAGCCGTAAGGGGCTATAATGTAGTATAAAGGAGGAAAAGCATGAGAGCTATTGTAGTAGGCGCAGGTCAAATGGGTAGAGCTATAGCCCATGGTCTTACTAAGCTTGGTCATAATGTTACTGTTGCTGATGTAAATTATAAAGCTTTAGAAGATATTAGTGATAAAAACTTTGCCTTAGTAGCTACTAAAGAATGGAGCATTTACCATCCATCTTCAGATGGTAGCGACCGAGCTTATTTAAGCGGCTATGATGTAGTAGTCTCCGCTATGCCCTATCATCAAAACTGGAGTCTAGCTCAGTATTGCATTGATCATGGTTTACGATATTGCGACTTAGGGGGAAGCGTTCCAGTATCTCAAAATATTAATTCGTATGCTAAAGAAAATGCTACAGCTCCTATCATAACAGATATGGGCTTGGCACCGGGTTGGATTAATATTATTGCTGAACAAGAATGTATAAAACAAAAAAAACTTCCCACTTCAGTTACCATGAGAGTGGGAGGCCTTCCTGTTGATAGATGTAGCAACACCTTAAAATATTCTTGTACTTGGTCTTACGATGGTTTAATTAATGAATATAAAGATGACTGTATTGTTTTAAGAAATGGAGAGGAACATGTAGTCAAGGGGTTAGAGGGTCTTGATAATCTCAACACTCCTATTGGAGTTCTAGAGTCTTTCTTTACCAGCGGAGGAACTTCCCATACCCTGAAAAAACTGAAAGATCTAGGGGTTAAAAATTGTTATTATAAAACATTTAGATATCCTGGACATCGAGACTATATTAGTTTCCTCCTTAATGACTGTCAAGCATCAGATGAAACCGTAATAGAAATTCTCAAAAGAATTTGTCCCCCCGAAGACGATCTGGTAATCATGGGGGTCTATCTGGACGAAGGAAGTTTAGAAAGAATTATCTACCATGACGATCAGTTTTCTGCTATGCAAAAAGCAACAGCTTTCCCGGTGGCTAGTGTTACCGCTATGCTAGGAGAAGGTTTGATGGATGAAAAACGTGCTTTAGAATACAGTGATATCAATTATGAAAAATTTAACTGCCTTTTAGCTGAGTTAATATCTCCCCAATTATAGTGTTTCTAACTATATCTTCATCTCCTAAAGTACAAATAGAAACACCTTCAATCTCTGCCAGTTTATCTACACAGGTAATCAGGCCTCCGGCACAATCTGTTGGCAGATCTGTCTGACTGATATCTCCATTGATCACCGCTTTAGAACCTTGACCTATACGAGTTAAGAACATTTTAATTTGTTCAAACGTAGCATTTTGAGCCTCGTCAAGGACCATGAAGGTGTCGTGGAAGTTTCTACCTCTCATGTATTCTAATGGGCAGAGTTCAATAAGGTTTTGATACCTCATATCTCTTACTTTATCTCTACCTATATAAAGATGCATCTCCTCAATAAGAGGTACAAGATAAGGTTTAATTTTATCAACGAGAGTGCCGGGAAGATGACCCAATCCTTTTCCCGATTCAACAACCGGTCGGGTGATAACCAGTTTTTCTATTTCTTCATCTAGAATATATTCAGAAGCAACTCCAACCGCGATGGCTGTTTTACCAGAACCGGCAGGACCGCTACAAAAAGTTATATCAGAGTTATAAATAGCATCAATATATATCTCTTGATTTTTACTTTTAGCTTCTAGTGTCTTCAGTACCTCTTTTGGCCCCCATGATTTGTACTTACGGTTTTTGTTTCTATTACGTAGGTGTTGTTTTCTCTTGCGTCTAGACATCTGTCTCCGTACATTTAAAAAGGTTTGATATAAACTACCCACTTTTTTTAAACGGTAGTATTTTATTAAGGAATTTTTTACGTTTGCTGCATCCGCAGCCTCCTAACCCAGACCACTCCTCCATTTTTTTCTCGGTAATACCAAATTTACTAAATACATTTGCTAGAATAGTACCAAGTCCTTCTTCTGCTTCTTCATTTTCAGCATTGATACCGTGCTTTTCTACTTCATGCATAACATCGTCTACAAGGGCACGTTCTTCTTCTTGTTTTTTATTATATAAATAAGCTGCTTCATTACGAATAGACTCTTCAGCTGTATCTGCAAAAGCAATTTCAAAACCTTCTCTATACACAGAGCTAGTTTTACAAAGGTTATAAGTATTTTGTGTAACTTCTGAACCATATCTTTTGCAAAATCCTGCCCCATTACATTCGCATGGGTGATAATCCTCGTTATTCATAAATGGTCCTTTATACTACTGGAAGAATAAGTGCCTTTAAAATAGCCCCTGCCTCACATCCACCGGCCCCTGGGGTGCCCGGAGGCAAGCCGGGCCGACCTGGACAACAGTCACAACTTAAGGGAGCATTTAATTTCATTTCAGCTTTAATCATCCATCCTGTCCCAGGCTCAACCCCTGCATTACATTGACAATACGTAATATCCATAGGGCAAGAGCTTAAAGTAGGACAGCCAGGAGAATTCGTACTATAGCAACTACTACTATTGTCTAATATTTCACTACAAAAAATTCCTTGTTCTGCATCAATAGCAATGGAATGTAAATTAACAGAATAACAAGAACAAGAGCACCATCTGTTTCTTTCTGCTGTTGGATTAGGGCTAGTACCCACTTTATCTTCAATAGTATTGCAACTAAAGCTATCTCCGTCACAACGGCCACCGGGAGAATTGTTACCTGCACAACAACATACTGATATTTCAAATAGCTGACCTTCACACACAGGGCCGGTGTATTCTGGATTTCCTGGAACACATACTTCAGGGGGACAACACAACGTTGCATAACCTCCCCATATTTCCAATATATCTACCCCATCGCCGGGATTGCCATCGGGATCATTCTGATTGCATATTTGTTTACGACAATTTGGGCCAGCACCTCCTCCGAACGGATTTATCGGCCCTCCCCCGCTCTGGTCAAAGTCGCCAATTCTTTGACAAAGGGGATCCTCTTCTCCTTGGACAAAAGGGTTACCTTGCGCGAGAAGACCATGACGTACTGGTATCTTTCCCAAAACCCCGTTACATCCATCCGAACTACAATCATGTAGACTAATGGTTGCTTCTAGTAAGCCATCCGTAGTACGCCCTGGATAACAAGTACAACAAAATCCATTGCAACATGATTCTTCTCCCGGCATAACGCCTCCAGGCGCCCTCGAATAACAAGGTCCACCGCAACAGTCGCAACATCCATCGACCGTGTCTCCCCAATTAATTCTGTTATTATTAGATACAAGTGCCATTTTATTCCCCTTACGTCATTCCTGAACATTCAATACTATACGGAGCACTAAAAGGACCTCCTCCGGCATCTAGGGAAAGTTTTAACCATATTCCTTGGTAGGCAGTAGGTTCTAAATTTCCCGTACCACTTGGCCATACCCCACTAGTGCCACTACTATAAACTCCAACATTAGAAGGAGCAATTGTCCGATTGGCTACCGACTCCTCAACCCCAGCCCCTGATGGATCTACTGATTTGCCATTTTCTAGTCCATATACAATTTTTGAACTAGCCACTCCTCCTCCAGAAAACGCAACCAGTGCCGCCGGTGTAATGGATGAGGAACCACTATTATTTTTTACAAATACTTTTTCATATAAAGTTTTGGCTCCTACCGCAGCTTGTGCTCCATAAAAAGGCGCACGGAAACCACTTTCATTAATAGGAATTGTTGTAATTATATTTTCAGAACTACCACTTACCGTTATTGTTCCTACCCCTGTAACATGTGATAAAGTAGCTTTCAAAATACCAGAAAAAGAAGTACTTCCTGCTAAAGATAAACCAGTTCCGCTAACTTCAATCTCTTCGTTAACAATAGACCCCCCGGTATTTTTTCCATAAACTGTTAGGGTATTGAGGTCGGCTCTTGAACTACTATATGCTACAATAGTAGCAGGGGCCATAAGATCTGTAAACTTTAATCTTATTCCACTGTTAATATCCCCGCCAGTAATAGAGCTATCATCTTCTGGCATTCCAGAAGACGCATATATAACTACTTGACCATCAGCAACACCCATTTCTACACTCCTCTATTAGACTCCAGCGACTGTCACCGTAGTGGTAGTACGAGCCTGTAGTTCTTCTTTACACGGCACACCTGCAAACGAAGTGTCTAGCGGACCAACTCTACCACCTTGTAGCCTCTGCTTAGTGCCCATAAACAATCCACATTGGCTAAATACTAATACTTTACTTACAGATGCAATCCCCTCTGAATCACAGCTAATGCCACACACCACGTCAATTTCATGACCCTCTACACTATAAGGATCAGTATTATTTAATTTAATAGAACAGCTTACACTTTCCGTTGTCAGGTCGCTACCACAAGTATTCCCATCCTCAACTTCAAGTCCACATCCAATGCCTATGTGATTAATATAGTTTCCTCGTGATTTTCCATCTTTATCAGCACCAATGATAAGATTTTTACGTACGTCAATTATATTTTCTTCTTTTCCCACAACCGCACTTTTATGCGTAGTAAACCCTACTCCCCACGAATATCCTTGAACCCCTGTTTCGGGGCAGAAAGCCTCAGTAGTACAATATGCACTATTATAACATCTCATATCTAGAGTAAATTGTTTGGTACAGTCATCGTCTGGGTCCCCGAGGGCTGAAATGCCCTCCCCTGCCGTTATTAAATCAACTCGATTAGAATCTCCCCTGCCGCCAACATAAAACGGGGCAGAAATTTCAGTTCCAGTAGGATCATAATCAGCTTGCAAACCCCATCCAAGCACAAAACAATCAGTTGAACTACATGCTCCTCCTGAGCCGGTGGCTTCGGGAGGAGTATAGGAACAATATGGACGATCTATAATAGACGATGCTCCACCACTTCCACCAGCGGCTGGAATAGCCCAATATTTACATCCTTCGGTATCATAATAAGCAAAAACTTTAGTACCATCCTCAAGTGTACTATCTCCTTTGTTGAGGAGGTTGTCAATAGATCGCGCTCCTTCAGTAACATCTTCAGGATCATCTGTATTGCCATCTGTTAATATAGCACCACCTTCACCTCCAGCTGAGATGGACCCTTCAACTGTGGCGGCGTACATACCAAAAGCAGGAGGGCTCGTCCACACTCCTCTTCTTCTATCAAATCTTAGGTCCACAGGAGCTACAGGCCACAGTCTTGAATTTTGAAGCCAACTGCCCGCAAACTCACTAGTTAAATTTTCATAGCTTGTATTTGGAACTTGAGACGAGTCCGCTGAGTTAGGAATAGGAAACCCTTGAAGATCATATCCCCATGATTGTAACATTAGCGGCCCGCGCAAAGCCAAAAATCTATAATCCGATGTATATCCAACAGCTCCACCATCCTGAAATCCTATCGTTCCAGTTTGAACAGCCATTCCCTCCATGTCACTACGAGCAACTCCTTCCCAATCGTGTCCTACTGTACCATCAGCTGCATTAGAGGCACGCGCTGAAATACTGTTAGAATCTATAGAATATGGATTGGCAAGTGGATCTAAATCTGTAATCATAATAGAAGAAGGAGCAACTCCTGACTGGGGAGCCCCTGGAGCAACTGAAAAGCTACTTGAACAATTATCAACAGACGAAGCGTATTGAGGAAGATAACCATCGCCGTCTTTAGACACTGGCCTCATCAACCCATCCATGGTCATTATGGCAGTTTGTTCATAATTCCTTCCAAAATAAGCTTGGGCTGCGGCATCGTTGGCAACAACTTCTTTTCTATTGGTTGACCCGGCTGCTACGTCATAGCCATACCGACCACAAAACCAAATTATCGTACTTTGAGGAGCAATACCACCCCCCAGGGCTTTAGCTCGATCAAACGCGCTCGCTCCTCCACCGCCTTTTAAGGCAGCTCGAAGGGCTGTGTTAGCTCGAATTTTTCTATTAGCAGCAAGTCTATCTCGACCAACTCTCTTCAATCTATCAGCATTGCTTTTTGAAAAGCGACCAAATGTAGGACTAAAGGTGCTTAAAGCAAGTTCTGTTTGAACCCCATTAGCAGAAATATTTACATTAACATTGCTTATGGAAGCGCCGCCTTCCTGAGCTGCTCCTAAATCTACTTTAAAATATACAAAATCACCATATTGACCGGGTGTTAGAATTAAATCATAAGAACTAGTATCGGAAGTATTTAAAGCTCCTCCTATCCTTTTATTAGGATATCCAGGAATAGTAACCTGACCTCTTTCTGAAATTTGCATTTCAGTAATAGCTAACTTGACTTTATCTTCAGCAGCATAATCCATTAAGGCTGCACTACCATACCCCCATGGAGCTAAGTCTTCATCTTGTTCTACATGGAGTAGTCCAACAACCTCTTCTTCTGGATTAAATAAATCATTATTAAAAGAAGCCGTAGCAATATTCCCCCACGGACCATAACATCTCCCATGACTTTTCAAGGGAATCCCAGCATATACAGGCAAGCTCGCTGCATCCGAAACAAACGCAACGTTAGATTTTTTCAAAAATCTGGACGTGTCTACATTACCATCCGTAAAAGCGCTATCCCCTAAATTATTACTTTCAATTCCTATTACAGCCCAAGCCCGTTTTTGTTGTTCCAACATTTTATCTGTTGAAAATTGAGGTATAATATTTTGAATGGACACTTGTGCCCATGCATGTTCAGTAGCCTGAAGGGCAAAAGGATATCCTGTCATCCATTTGGGATCGATAGCAGCCTTAGCCCATACAGTATTACCTAATGAATTAGCTATATATTGTGTTGCTTCTAAAGCATCTAAATTAAGATTCGTTCCATAAAACTTCAATATAGTTTCAATTTTACCATCAGGGCCTTTAAAAAAGTCCATGTAGGTACTGGGATTAGTTAGTCCTAAAACATAAGCGTCATTAGACCACCCTCCATCTTCTGCGGGATAATCACTATAATAGGGAGGAGCGGTGGTGGTTCCATAATCATAATCTCTACAAACACCAGGAACTTTTACCAAGAATTTTTTACCATAATATTCTTTAGCAAAACCACTAAGCCATTGAAAAACAGCCAATGAGTCTCTAGCAGCATAGCTGCGAGGATCTGCTGCTGGACTATTAGTCACAACAGAATTAACAACATTCCCCAGTCCATTTTCAGCAATCCCCATAATAGTGGCTTGTGTAATTCCTAAAGAGTCTCGCAGCCATGTTCCAAGCGGAGTAAGAGCACCACCTCTAGTTATTTCAAAGTCCATCCATGGATTGGGAGTTCCTATAGCAAACCTAAGTTCACTTTCACTGACCCATACATAATTAGCGCCCACAGATGCTATAATAGAATTATATACAGAAAGATTAATTCTTCTAAGGTCCAAATACCACCACCACTGAGCTGTTCCTCCATACTTAGAATCATATGTAACTACTTGAGGATTCCCCTCAGTATCAAAACCAGCAGAGGGAATGATATTTAAATCTGCTGTTGTTGCTAATGGACCATCTTTATTTTGTTCTAAATAATCTTGTCGTTGAGCACCAAAAATAAATATAGAATTAGGTTGGTTAGCTAGTTCTTGACCAAATGTTTTGCTGACGACAAAATCTTGATCATTAACAAATGTTTGTATTTCTCCAAGTTTTGGCTGAGATCTTCTAACAACAACCCTAACCTTAATAACTAAGCTAATTCCTCCTAATCCTTTAACTGGTAAAAGCTCTACATAGTAATCACATCCAGCAGCAGCACATACTTGAGAAATTAATTCACTAAAAGATATAGTAGGACCTGTAATACGATAATACTGAGGAGCAAAGGGTATTTCGGTCAAATCAACCATATATCTTATATATCGTCCCGTACCATCTAACGGAGTAGGCCCCAAAACCCCCGATCCCGGCAACAAAATTTTCCCAGACAACTCACTAACCTTATTTCCCCCTCCTCTATATATCAATCTTCCATACGGAGAGTAAGGGTCTGTACTAGTTTGTCTGGCCCCAATACCGGTGCTTACATAAGGAACCTGGTCAGTAGATACCAAAATAGCCAGCGCCTGTTTTAACAGGTTCCACCGCATACCTCTTTCATTAACGCCAGCTCCTCCAAAACCTCCCGTTAAAGATCCTATGTTAGTACCTTCTATGACAGTAGGATAAGTTTGCCTCGTTATATCAAAGGCATTTCTACAGTCCATGTCTAAAGATTCTAGCCACGCATAAGCATTAATAATATTAGGAGTACTAAATCGTCTGTTAGAACCAGGAGGAATAACATCAACGCTTTCTGCAAGGTCGCTAACAATAATATGTGAGCTGTCCAGAATCACACGAGGATCAGTCATTTTAAGAGAATAGGTAGGATTTCCGTTCGTATCTTCTTTTTTATTCCATGACTGAATAATACCTGTAAATTCAAAACCACCCTCTGCGTTTCTTTCATACTCACCCGCATCGGTAATTTTATCCCCAACTCTAAAATAGGCCGCAGACCCAATATGGGGTTCAGAAAATTCATCAGCATCTGTAACGATAATGGCTTCCAAAGACGTATCGTATTCAATACGTTGATTAACGATACTACAATCTACCACTAAGTCTACACTAAGCTCAGAACTTTGCTCATTCCACCCAGCGCTAACTGCAAAACTCATAATACTGGCGCCACAAAACCGTGTTTGGTAATATGGCCCATATAAACTTTGAGGAGTACACGTACTAGGCATTTAACAATCCCCTACAGTCCACGATTTATTATAAGTAAATCTACCTATTTTAGGCTGCCAAGTTTTGCTTTGGCTATTAATATAAACACCCGCATAAGCGCTAGTTAACGAATACTCATATCCTGAAATCAAACCGTCATATCCAGTAGGTGCTACTAAAAAAGATGGATTATTTAATTGGGTATATTGTGTATCTCCGTCAACTTTCTGAGTAAAATTGGTTCCTGTTCCAATTGGTAAGAAAGCCTCAATAGAGATATCTCTCGTTCTCGGTCCTTTAGTTCCTATGTCTTGTAAAAGAGGCCCGCTGGCCCTACCCAATACTACCAAGCTTGCAAAAATATCGTTGGGCTCATTTTCTGTTATATTAATTGTTTCTGTTAATGCTTCTGGGACGCAGTTTATTGGCCTATCATCATAACTATAAGCATAAGTAATAGTACCCTCTGTTATATTATAACCAAGAGCAGTACTTAAAGTGGCGGGATTTAGAGAACTTGAAGCTAAAAAAGCAGGATGTTTAGTATTAATTTTATAAAAAGAACTAGCTCGACTATACAATATTCCAGAAATACCAATCTTTGTAGGATTGACGCCGTCTGGGTGTAAACCACTCCATGCAATCAGGGCATTTTGAAACTTAGGAGTAGAACTATCAATAGGAACGTTTGGATCTGGGTAGCTAACATTTGCATATCCCTGGATGGTGCCATTGATATCTACACTGATATGTGGGGAGTCTACATTGGTATTGGCGCTAACTTCAAAATCTTCTTTATATCGCCCAGACGGATTAATAACAAAAGTTTCGGTGGCATTACAACTTCCTTCTGTTTTATTCACACTAACAGTTCTAAAATTATTACAAACAACGCCGCTACTATTTAAAATAGAAGCAACCCCAGACATCTCATTAGTAAAGCCTAATTTACTACCGACAAATTGTTGGGCCAGATGTGTTGGGTCAAGACCAGAAAAGGGCTCTCCTTGAGCACTTACATTATGCGTTAATGAATAAACACTGGGAAACTCAATGATATCGGCCCCGACAACTAGTGCGCCACCAACTCTTTCATCTGTAAATTCTATAGAAAAATCATCTGAGTAACTAATAATACCATGAGAAGAAAGATCATCGGTTTCAGGACCTACTGTTTCAAATCCAGTACCAACCAAAGTAGGTAAATTTAAGGAGATGCTATATGAGGCCCTTTGTGTATAATTATCCCCGGCATAGTTAACATCAAAAGCAGTTATTTTGGGATGTCCACTAACAATAGGATCATCTCCCACACATCCTAAAAAGAATGGTTTATAATCAGTATCAAAAGCGCCTCTTAAACTTTCAACAGCATTAAAAACACCAGTAATGCTTTGGTCAAAGCCATGCGAGACAGCAGGAAGTAGGTTTCCTTCAAGGGTGAGATTATATCTTGTACCTAATCCTGTTCCAGCAGGAGTTTTTATATACTCTTTATTAAGATTAAATAAAGGCTTAGGTTCTAAAGTATAATCGCCATATGAAAAAGTAAGCGCCATTACATCCATCCTATGTTATGGGGTTATAGTTCAGCTCTAGGAGACCCGTCAGCGTTCGTCATAGCATCAATCCCCGCCTTAAATCGTTTGTCGATTTCTTGTTTTACATCGGTAGTAACATCCGCAGCCAAAGTGCCCATGACCCTTCCCTCAAGATTCATAGTTATCTCTTCTGGAACGGTCTTCATCTCCTTAAGAGCAGTACTTAAGTCCTGCATAGCGGAAAGAGCTTCAGGCGAGACTCCAACCGATGACCCATCACCCTCTTGAACACCACCTGGAGAGCCGTATTGATAATGCCTAACCTGACCACCCTGAGCCAGACGATTCATGGAATTAAGATTACTATATCCAATCTTTTGTGCCGAACCTCTGTTAATAACGTATTCACCCGGCGTTAGCATGGCCGGAACAGTGTCCGTCCCTCGTGAAGCGCCTCCGGCGGCCATAAAGAGGGGGACTACGCCTCCTTGCTGTGCTGTGAATATATTGGAATAAAGATCCTCCATGCCGGGACGAGAGAGTCTATGCTTTCTCAATATTTCTTCCCGTTTTTGTGGACTAGCTAAAGGAGAAATACGAGGGTCTCCCGGTCTCCAGGTTGTTGGCAAATTAGATTTAGACCCTTCTTTTGCGGCTTTTCTTTCAGCTATATCTGCTTCAAATCCAGCTTTGAAATAACTAGAATGTCCAAATCCCTTGGGTTCTGCTCTAAGCTTCTCAGTTCGCTCTCTGAGGCTAGGTCCCCTTCCTCCAGCTCCTCGAATTCTGGTGGTTTTTCTGCGGGCCTCCTGGTCTCTTCCAATTCTTTCTACCTCTTGTGCTTGCTCCATTGTAACATCGTCTCTTGTCAATTTATTTCTTTGCAAACCTTTAATTCTACTGGCCTGCATATTCTGAATTCTTTCTTCCAACTTAGTAATAACTTTACGAGATGCACCTCTGGCTCGCGCAGCTTCTAATTTTTCTTGAGCTTTAATAAGATTATTTGCAATTCTTGAGCTTCGTTCACCCACTCTTCGTGGAGGTTTTTTTCCTGTAGCGGCTTGTGTGTCTGCTGTAGCCTGTTGATAGACGTGTCCACGTCCAGCAGCAGCAGCAGCAGGAGCGCCAGTAGGAGTAGTAGGAAGACCCAATCTTCTTCGACGAGCTTGTCTACGTGCCGCTGCTTTTTGTTGACGAAGAGACATGGTTGGGGTGGTTGAAGTAGTTTTTAGCATTCCT
>Ga0208179_1001271_pt1 | contig 13215 bp, 11 predicted proteins | sample Malvired_Geostar_FD_184238 | JGI IMG/M metagenome (GOLD analysis project Ga0208179, IMG submission 184238) | Marine viral communities from the Global Malaspina Expedition - Malaspina viral metaG DeepMed_Geostar (SPAdes) (version 2) | ecosystem: Environmental > Aquatic > Marine > Oceanic | place...
CCAGAGCCCGTTGCCGCTCCTCGTTGACATCCATCTTCAGAAAGACGGACAGATGGGCGCGGCTATCCCAGCCCTGGGTGATGACCCGGGCGTTGTCCAGCAGCACCGACAGGCCGGTGGGCAGGGCCAGGGCGATGGCGATCACCAGGATGGTGAGCAGAGTACTGCCGGGAGTACCGCGCATGCGCCCCAGCGCGTCCGCCAGCGAGTCCCGGTGATGGTGCCGCCAGGCGGTGAAATGATCGCCCAGGGAGGTGCGGGCGCTGCGGGCGCCGGCGGGGCGTTTCGGGTTACGCGCCATACCAGTCTCCCGCGGCCGGGGTGGCGCTCTCGACGCCATCGTGGATCAGATTGCCTTCGCGCAGAGTCAGCAGGCGGTGGCGGTAGCGGGCGATCAGCGACAGGTCATGGGTGGCGATCAATACCGCCACGCCAACCCGGGCGAAGTCGTGGAACAGGTCCATGATTTCCGCGGACAGGGCCGGGTCCAGGTTGCCGGTGGGCTCGTCGGCCAGTAGCAGAGGTGGCTTGTTGACCACCGCCCGGGCGATGCCCACCCGCTGCTGTTCGCCGCCGGAGAGCATGATCGGATTCTGCTTCTCCTTGCTGAGCAGGCCCACTTTGTCGAGGGCGGCGCGCACCCGTTTGCCGATATCCGCCTTGGGGAAACCGGCGATCACCAATGGCAGGGCCACGTTGTCGAACACACTGCGATCGAACAGCAACTGGTGGTTCTGGTGGACCATGCCGATTTTGCGGCGCAGCAAAGGGATATGGCGGTTGCCGAAGCCATTCAGGTTTTGCCGGCCGACGAAGATCTGCCCCTGAGTCGGGCGCTCGATCATCATGATCAACTTGAGCAGGGTCGATTTGCCGGCGCCGGAATGGCCGGTAAGAAAGGTGAGCTGCCCGGCGGGCAATTCGAACGACACCCTGCGCAGGGCATCCTTGCCGCTGGCGTAGCGTTTGCTGACCCGGTCGAATTTGATCATGGATGCTGGTCTCGTTGAGCGTGCTGGGGAGCTTCGATCAGGAGGTCACGTCCTCGAACAGGGCCTGCACGAATTCCTCGGCGTTGAAGGGCCGCAGATCCTCCAGGCGTTCACCGACACCAATGAAGCGGATCGGCAGACCGGTGCGTTTGGCCAGAGCGAACAGGATACCGCCTTTGGCGGTGCCATCCAGTTTGGTCAGCACCAGGCCGGTGACACCGGCGGTCTCACGGAATTCCAGGGCCTGGTTGATGGCGTTCTGGCCGGTACCAGCGTCCAGCACCAGCAGCACCTCGTGGGGCGCTTCCGGGGACAGCTTCTTCATCACCCGGGTGACCTTGGACAGCTCCTCCATCAGGTTGCCGCGAGTATGCAGGCGGCCGGCGGTGTCGGCGATCAGTACATCCGCCTGGCGGGACTGGGCGGCCTGCACCGCGTCATAGATGACACTGGCGGAGTCGGCGCCGGTATGCTGCGCCACCACCGGAATATCGTTGCGCTCGCCCCATACCTGCAATTGCTCCACGGCGGCGGCGCGGAAGGTGTCGCCGGCGGCCAGCATCACATTGCGGCCCTCCGCCTTGAAGCGGCAGGCCAGCTTGCCAATGGTGGTGGTCTTGCCGACGCCGTTCACGCCCACCATCAGGATCACGTGGGGTTTGTGCGCGCCGTTGATGACCAGTGGCTGATCCACCGGCACCAGCAGCTTGCGCAGCTCTTCCTGCAGCGCCTCGTAGAGGGCGTCGGCGTCCACCAGTTCCTGGCGGCCGACGCGCTCGGTCAGTGCCTGGATGATCACGTCGGTGGCTTCCACGCCGACGTCCGCCACCAGCAGCTGGGTTTCGATCTCCTCGAAGATCTCGTCGTCGATCTCCTTGGCGCCCACCAGCAGATCCGCCAGGCCCTTGCCCAGGTTCTTGCTGGTCTTGCTCATGCCCGCTTTCATGCGGGCCCAGAAACCGGCCTTGTCTTCTTCCTCGCTCGTTACCGGCGCGGTGGCTGGAGGCTCGGGCGCGGCCACTGGTTTCTCCGGTTCCGCGCTTTCCGCGGGCTCCGGTGTGGTTTCACGCCGCTCCGCCGGAGGGGCGGTGGAGGCCGGTTCGCTGGACTCTGTCTCGTCCGCGGCGGGTCCGGCCGGGGCCGCTTCCTCGCGGTCGCGGCGGAACATGCGCGAGAAGAAACCGCCTTTCTTTTGTTCCTTCTCGGCAGGGTTATCGTCGTCGCGGGAAACTTCGTCGTTCATGATCAGTCGTATCCATCGGGTTGTCCGGCTGCGGCCGGAAGAACCCGCCCTGGTGGCGGATTCGGAAAAAGCGTCGCCCGCGTCGGCGGGCGAGCGGGTATCCTACCACTGTCGCGGAGCCTGTTCATGGCCTATGCGACGCCACCGTGAACGCGGTATGGCGGCCGCTGCCCAACCGGCCGTTGGTGAATAAGGGGGGGGGCCGGCGCGCTGGTGGTGTGAGTCCGGCATTTCCGATCAGAGTATGAGAGGACGTTTGATGAGAATCCTGGTGGTAGCGTTAGTGTTGGGGATGTTGTCATCCCTGGCCCGGGCGGACTTGCCGACCCACGAATTCAGTCTGGATAACGGTCTGCGCGTGCTGGTGCGCGAGGATCACCGGGCGCCGGTGATCACCGTGATGGTCTGGTTCAAGGCGGGCAGCATCGACGAGGCCCCCCATGAAACCGGGCTGGCCCATCTGCTTGAGCACATGATGTTCAAAGGCACCAAACATCTGGGACCGGGAGAATACTCACGGATCGTGGCCCGCTTTGGCGGTAGCGACAACGCCTTCACCAGTTACGATTACACCGCTTATTTCCAGCAGTATGAGTCCTCGCGTCTGCCCCTGGCGCTGGAGCTGGAAGCGGAGCGCCTCAAGAATCTGGAGATCGACGACCAGGAGTTCCATCGTGAGCTGCAGGTGGTGATGGAGGAGCGCCGGCAGCGCACCGACGATAACCCCAATGCTCTGGCCTGGGAGAAGTTCCAGGCGGTGGCGCGGCCCGGCACCGGTTACGCCCACCCGATCATCGGCTGGCGCGACCTGCTGGCCCAGCTGCAACCGGAGCAGGCGCGCAGCTGGTTCCAGCGCTATTACGTGCCGTCCAACGCCACCCTGGTGATTGCCGGCGACGTCACCGAGGAACAGGTACGGCCACTGGTACAACGCTTTTTCGCCAAGCTGCCGGCCGGGGAGACGCCGCCAAGGCCGAAACTCAGTCTCGAGCCGCCCGCCGGAGAGCGGCGCCTGTCCCTGCGTCTGCCGGTAAAAGTGCCGGCCCTTTACATGACCTATAACGTGCCGTCGCTGACCACCGCCGAGGACAAGAAAGCGTTCTATACCCTGACCATGCTGGCCGGGGTTCTGGATGGCGGCCTCAGCGCCCGCATTGAAACGGAACTGGTGCGGGGGCAGCGTCTGGCCGCTGGCGCCGGCGCGGGTTACAGCGGTTTGCAGCGGGGCAGTGGGACCTTCACCTTCACCGCCACGCCCAATCCGGAGGTAACCCTGGAGCAGTTGGAACAGGCCTTGCTGGATCAGATCCGTGCCCTGGCCGAAACGCCGCCCAGTGCGCGGGAAATGGAACGGGTGCGCGCCAGTGTCACCGCCAGCCAGGTGTATCAGCGGGATTCGGTGATGGGCCAGGCCATGGAACTGGGCATGCTGAGCACACTGGGTCTGGATTGGCGGCTGGCCGGCGAGTTCGAGGCCAACCTTGCCAAGGTCACCGCCGAGGATGTGCGGGACGCCGCCCGCCGGTGGCTGGTGGATGAGCGCCGCACCACCGCCTTTGTGTTGCCAGAGAAGGCGCAGCCAGAGAATGCACAGCCGGAGGAACAATAATGCGCGCGATGAAAGTAGCGATTTGGAGTGTGATGTGCGCGTGGTTGTTGGCCGGCTGCGCCAGCTTCCCCGCCTCGGAGCGGCAGGTGCGCCAGGCGGAGCCGGCGGCGCCGGAGCTGGATATCCAGTCCTGGCATACCTCCGGAGGCGCCCGGGTGATGTTCGTCCAGAGCGAGGCGCTGCCCATGCTGGATGTGCGTCTGGTAATGAACGCCGGAGGCGCCCGTGACGGCGATCTGCCGGGGCTGGCGGCCATGACCAGCGCGCTGATTGGCGAGGGGGCCCAGGGGTTGAGCGTGGACGATATCGCCCGGGGGTTCGAGGACAAGGGCGCGCAGTTTTCCTCTGGCAGTTACCAGGACATGGCCGTGATCAGCCTGCGTACCCTGTCCGAGCCGCAATGGCGGGACCCGGCTCTGACCCTGCTGGCGCGGGTGGCGGGCCAGCCCACTTTCCCGCGGGACGCTCTGGAGCGCATTCGCACCCAGATGCTGCAGGGACTGAAAATGGAGCGGCAGGTGCCGGGCCCGCAGGTTCAGAAGGCATACCAGAAGCTGCTGTTCGGCGATCATCCCTATGGGCATGCGGAGGGTGGCACCTTGGAGAGCCTGCCGCGTATTCAGCGTCAGGATCTGGTGGATTACCACCAGCGCTATTACACCGCCGGCAATACCGTCATCGCCCTGGTTGGCGATGTCAGCCGGGCACAGGCTGAGCGGATTGCCCAGCGTCTCAGCGATGCTTTGCCACAAGGCGGCGCGGCGCCGGCGTTGCCCCGCGCCAGGACGCTGTCCGCCCGCAAAGTGGAACATCTGACTTTTCCGTCCACCCAGACCCATATTCTGCTCGGCAACCAGGCCACCTGGCGTGGTGATCCGGACCATGTCGCCTTGTATGTGGGCAATTACATTCTCGGCGGTGGTGGCTTTGCTTCTCTGCTTACCCAGGAGGTGCGTGAAAAGCGTGGCTATGTGTATGGTATCTCCAGCTATTTCAAGCCCATGGCCGCCGGCGGCCCGTTCACGGTACAACTACAAACCGCCAACGATAATGCCAGCGATGCGCTCGCTCTGACCCTGGATCAAATCCGCCGCTTCATCGCCGAAGGGCCCAGTGAGGAGGAACTGACCATGGCCAAGGACAACATTCTTGGCGGCATGGCACTGGAAACCGCCGACAACAGCGATATCATCGGCCAGCTCGGCGCCATCGGCTTCTACGATCTGCCTCTGGACTATCTGCAACGGTTCAACCAGCAGGTGCGGGATCTGACCGTGGCGGACATTCAGGCGGCAATGCGGAAGGCGGTGGATCCGGATCATCTGGCGATTGTCAGTATCGGCCCGGAAGCGCCCGCCCTGCCCGCCATGCAAACGGTCGAAAGTAATGAAAGCCAAGGGAAAGACCAGTAAAGGGCAGGTGCGGATCATCGGTGGCGAATGTCGTGGCCACCGTCTGCACTTCGTCGACCAGGGGGGCGATCTGCGCCCCTCCGGGGACCGCCTGCGCGAGACCCTGTTCAACTGGTTGCAATGGGAGTTGTCCGGGGCCCGGGTGCTGGATCTGTTCGCCGGCTCCGGAGCTCTGGGCGCGGAAGCGCTGAGCCGAGGTGCCGAGCGTGCCATCCTGGTGGAGAAAAAAAAGGAGCGCTGTTCCGACCTGTCCCGTCAACTGCGCCCCTTGTTCGGGGAGCGGGTGGTGATACAGTGCGCCGACGCTTTGAAATGGTTGCCGAGGACGGCGGAGCGCTTTGATCTTGTGTTCGTTGACCCGCCCTATGATCTGGGGCTGGCGGAACCCGCCTGCCGCGCCCTGGAGGCGCTCAAGCTGCTGATGCCGGAGGCGTTGATCTACGTCGAATCCCGGCGCCAGGACGGAGCGCCGGAAGTGCCGGAGAACTGGCGGCTGCTGAAGGAAAAAAGCGGCGGTGATGTGCTGGCCCGGCTGTTCCAGCGGGAGTGATGACTGGGATAAGGGCGCTACAAGGCCGCTGTGGTGACCCGGAATTGCGGCGTGCCAGCGAATTGCGAATAGCAGCGGTCCTCTTCATGGAAGAAGGGAGCGCGAGGTTTCAAAAACACTGAGGAAAGTATATGTGGCTTGCCGTGGCGGCAGTGGTTGCCGGCCTGATTGTTCTTGTCTGGAGTGCTGACCGGTTTGTTGATGGCGCCGCCACCACGGCCCGTTACGCGGGCATGCCGTCCTTGCTGATCGGCATGGTGGTGATCGGTTTTGGCACCTCGGCGCCGGAAATGGTGGTATCCGCCCTGGCCGCCGCGGATGGCAATCCGGGGTTGGCATTGGGTAACGCCTATGGCTCCAACATCACCAATATCGCTTTGATCCTCGGCCTGGTGGCGGCGATCAGTCCGATCGCCGTGCATTCCTCGGTGTTGCGTAAAGAGCTGCCGATACTGCTGGTGATCACCCTGCTGTCCGCCGCGCTGATCTATGACGATCTGGTGAGTCGTATTGATGCGGCGGTGTTGTTGTTGGTCTTCGCGGCGCTGATGGGCTGGTCCATCTACCAAGGTATGCGGGGGGAAGGCGACCCTCTGGGTGGGGATGTGGACCAGGAAGCCTTCACCCATCCGATGAGCAAGAAGCGCGCTCTGTTCTGGCTGGTGCTGGGGCTGGTCCTGCTGGTGCTCAGTTCCCGTCTGCTGGTCTGGGGAGCGGTGGAAATTTCCCAGGCGCTGGGGGTTAGCGATCTGATCATCGGTCTGACCGTGGTGGCCATTGGCACCTCCTTGCCGGAATTGGCCTCCAGCCTGGTGGCCATCCGCAAAAACGAGCACGATCTGGCGCTGGGCAATGTGCTAGGCTCCAACCTGTTCAATACCCTGGCGGTGGTGGGGATCGCCGGCGCGATCCATCCGGTGGCGGTGGAACCGGCGGTGCTTTATCGGGACTGGGCGGTGATGACCGGCCTGACCCTGCTGTTGTTCGTGTTCGGCTTCCGCGGGCGGGGACGGATCAACCGTCTGGAAGGCTCGGCGTTGCTGGTTATTTATCTGGCCTACACCGGTTATCTGGTTACCACCATGGTACCGTGATGCCGTCACAATACTGGTGAGGGGAGAAGACCGGCGCCGGGACGCCGCCCCGCCGTGAAATCCGCGGTGAAAAGAGGACAACGGAATGCGTGAGCGTCTGGAGCAGCAGTCTTTTCTGGCTTTTCTGATTCTGGTGACGGTGGCCTTCCTGTTGCTGCTGCGCCCTTTTTATGCGCCGGTGTTCTGGGCCTTCGCGGTGGCGCTGATCTTCTTTCCGATGCAGCGGCGCCTGTTGGCGCGCTGGCCAGGGCGGCGCAATCTGGCCGCCATGATCACCCTGCTGTTGAGCATCGTGGTGGTGGTGATCCCGGTTCTGGTGGTGGCGGCGTCCTTCATTCGAGAAGGGCTGGCGGTATATGACCGCGTGCAACAGGGCGAATTCGATCCGGCCAGCTACCTGCAAAAACTGGAGGTGGCCTTCCCCTCCGCCCATTACTGGCTGCAGCGCCTGGGAGTGGACTTCTCCGATCTGGGCGCGCAGTTGATGTCGGGCCTGAAGGCCGCCGGCCAGTTCCTGGCCAAGCGGGCGCTGGATGTGGGGCAGAATACGTTCCAGTTCTTCGTCAATCTCGGCCTGATGCTGTATCTCACCTTCTTTTTGCTGCGCGACGGCCCCGCGCTGGTGAACCTGTTGATCCGGGCGTTGCCGCTGGGCGATGACCGGGAGCGGATGATCTTCAGCAAATTCGCTGAAGTGACCCGCGCCACGGTGAAGGGCAACCTGGTGATCGCGGTGATCCAGGGGGCGCTGGGGGGCCTGATCTTCTGGGCCTTGGGTATGCCGGCGGCGGTGCTGTGGGCGGTGGTGATGGCGTTGCTGTCGTTGATTCCGGCCCTGGGGGCGAGCCTGGTGTGGGTGCCGGTGGCGCTTTATATGTACGCCATCGGAGATGTCACCGAGGCGCTGATTCTGGTGTTGTTCGGTGTCTTCGTCATCGGTCTGGTGGATAACCTGCTGCGCCCGGTTCTGGTGGGCCGGGACACCAAGCTGCCGGACTATCTGGTGCTGTTTTCCACCCTGGGCGGATTGACCCTTTTCGGTATCACCGGTTTCGCTCTGGGGCCGTTGCTGGCGGGTCTGTTTATCTCGTTCTGGCAAATCTTCATTCAGGAGTTCAATGTGGAGCCGGCCGGGAACCTGGCCGCCGCGGACGGGTCCACTGAGGAACAGTCGGTGCCGGAAGCCGAAGTCCGGATTCCGGGGGGAAATAAGGACGACAACGGTGATAACGAGGGATAATGATGAAATTCCTGCTGCTGCCCATGCTGCTGCCTTTCTTGATGGCCATGACCATGTCCGGTTGCGAGGACGAGGATGGTGATGGCGGTGGTCGCTTCCGGTCCGAGGCCACGATTCACTATTACAATCAAATTACCAGTCAGGGTGCGGCGGATGAGAACAATCTGACCGCGAATATCACACTGGAAAACGAAGACGAGAGCGACAGCGCCACTGGGATCGGCTACTCACGGGAAAGCGAAGGCCCGGAATTGTCCGTGCGTATCGATGATACCAACGACAATGAAGACAACAGCGTGTCATTTGAAGGCGTTAATCCCAACGGAGGGCAGCTTTTCCGTGAGCGCCTGCGCCTGGCCAATGACACCCGCTACACGGCGGTGTCTTACGGTGATACCTCCACGGGTAACACCGACGCGCTGGTGATCCAGCAGGATCAAAGTGATGTGGAATCCGGTTCGTCCCGTTTCCGGGTGATCAACACGGTGGACCCGGACAATGTCGGCGCCTTCTCCTTTGATCTGCGCTATAACGATGCCGGTTCCGGCAACTACTTCGCTTCCGACCTGGATCGTGGCGAGGATTCCGGCTATCAGACCACCAATGCCGGCGGCCTTAATCTGGTGGTGGTCAGCAATGGCTATTCCCCCGAGCGCGTCCTGGCTCGGGTGGACTGTTCATTGAGCGGCGGGCGCGCCTACGATGTGATCCTGGCGGCGAGCGATCCTCTGAACCCGCCGTTGACCGAGGGGGAGGCGGAGGACGGACTGGTTATTTATTGCCATCCTCATGAACGCGACTGATTGACCTGATTCGCCCGTGGTGATCGCCGCGGGCGCAAGCCCCGTCACACTACTCGCCCGCTATGGCGCCCGCCCGGCTCCGGTATATACTCGCGCTCCTTTGATCCTGTTCCCATCCCGTTCCGTGGAGACCGTCGATGTTCAAGGTTAACGAGTATTTCGATGCCAAGGTGGCGTCCATTGCCTTCCAGACCGAGGATAAGCCCGCCACCGTCGGCGTCATGGCCCCGGGCGACTATGAATTCGGCACCAGCCAGCATGAAACCATGACCGTGGTCAGCGGTGCCCTTACCGTGCAACTGCCGGGCGCGGAGGACTGGCGCACCTACGCCGCCGGCGAGACCTTCGAAGTGGAGGCCGATCAGCGCTTCCAGGTGAAAGTGGCGGTGGATACCGCCTATCTGTGCCTGTACGGCTGATCGAAAAACGCGGTATTCGCTGGCAAGCCAGCTTCCCACGGAGGGATACTACGGAGCCGCTGTGGGAAGCTGGCTTGGCAGCGAATCGGCGTGTGGAAGTGCTCGCCCCATGCTCCCCCACTTTTGCCCCACCTCCCCATTCTGATTAGTATTCCCTGCTTTCCAACGCCAGGAGTTGACGGTGCCCGCTATCCATACCCGCGAACCGGCCCTGATCCTTCGTGCCGGTGATGAGGCCATCGCGCACATCCGCGAGCATGGGCTGCGCGCGGAAGACATCGAGGTGCTGCCCGGTGCCGCCGGCGGGCCCAAGGGAATCGGGATTGCTGGTCTGGATCAGGCTATTTTCGGCGACTTTTTGTCGCGGGCGCCGCGCCGGCGCACCTTGATCGGGGCCTCCATCGGCAGCTGGCGCTTCGCCGCCGTGGCCAGTGGCAAGGATGGCGCCGCGCGCTCCGGGGCGCTGGCGCGGCTGGCGGAGCTGTATACCCGCCAGCGTTTCCCCAAAGGCATTACCGCCCACGAGGTCACCCGCCGTTGCGCCGCCATGCTCTCCGAGCTGCTTGATGAGCAGGACCACACCATCCTCGACAACCCGGACTATCGTTTGGTGGTGGTGGTGATCCGCAGCCGTGGCCTGATGACACGGGATGGCGGCCTGGGGTTGGGGTTGGGACTGGCCGGAGTGATTGGCGGTAATTTACTGAGCCGCCGGGCGCTGGGTGCTTTCATGGAGCGTGGCCTGGTCTACACCGGTGGCCAGGACAACCTGCCGTTGGCGCCGCTGGCGGATTTCGCCACCCACCATGTGCCATTGACCGCCGACAACCTGCGTGCCGCCCTGCTGGCCAGCGCCGCCATTCCCATGGTGCTGGAAGGGGTGCGGGATATTCCCGGGGCCCCGCCAGGCGTCTACCGGGATGGCGGCATGCTCGATTACCATCTGGACTTGCCGTACCGCACGGAAGGGCTGGTGTTGTATCCGCATTTCACCGACCGGGTGATTCCCGGCTGGTTCGACAAGCCGCTGCGCTGGCGCAATGGCGACCCCGGGCGTTTGTCCCGCACCGTATTGGTGTCGCCGTCACCGCAGTATCTGGCCAGCCTGCCGCATGGCAAGCTGCCGGATCGCACCGACTTCAAGCGTTATCTCGATGATGACGCCGGCCGTGAACGCTATTGGCGCATGGCCATCGATGAAAGCCGGCGCCTGGGAGATGAATTTTTGCAACTGGTGGAGAGCGGTCGTTGCGCCGATCGCCTGCATCCTCTGCTGGGCCGCCGGCCCGCGAACTGATTTGGCCCGCAGGTTGCACGGCCAGGCTCCGTGTTTTCCTCATAGTCACGGAGTTTGTCATGTCCTCATCCGATGATTACCCGCTGAGCGCTGTTCCCGAGGACCAGCGTAAGGGGTTGCTGTCCACCTCGGTGGTGCTGCTCGGCTTCACGTTCTTCACCGCCACCATGTGGGCCGGCGGCAACCTGGGGACCGCGTTCTCGTTCCCTGAACTGCTCATGGTGATCCTGGTGGGCAACCTGCTGCTGGGAGCCTACGCCGCCGCGCTGGCCTATATTGCCTGCCGCAGCGGACTGAACACCGTGCTGATGGGGCGCTACTGTTTCGGGGAGAAGGGCAGCAAGCTGTCTGACTGCTTGCTGGGCTTTACCCAGATCGGCTGGTACGCCTGGGGTACCGCCACCATCGCCATTGCTCTGGTGAAGATGACGCCGCTGCCGCAATGGCTGGAGTTGCCGTTGATGGTGGTGTTCGGCTTTGGTTTTTGTGTCACCGCCATGGTGGGGTATCGCGGGCTGGACTGGCTGTCCCGGTTCGCGGTGCCGGCCATGCTGCTGTTCATCGGTGTCAGCCTCTACCGGGGCGTGGTCGATGTGGGCGGATTCGAGGCGCTGAGCGCTCGCGCCGGCGGCGGTGATATGGGCTTCGCCGCCGCCATCACCGTGGTGATTGGCACTTTTGTCAGTGGCGGTACCATGGCGACCAACTGGAGCCGCTTTGCCCGCAATGGCCGTATCGCGGTGATCGCCACCCTGGCGGCGTTCTTCCTCGGCAACGGTTTGATGGTGCTGGTCGGCGCCATGGGCACGCTGATTTACCAGCAGGCCGATATCGTCGACGTGATGATTACCCAGGGCTTCGTGGTGCTGGCGCTGTTGATGCTGTTCCTGAACATCTGGACCACTCAGGACAATACCATCTATAACTTCTCGGTGGCCGGCTGCAATCTGCTGCGCACCGACCGGCGTCGTGTGGTAACCGTCGCCGGGGCCGGTATTGGTACGCTGCTGGCGGTGTTCGGCATGTACGATCTGCTGGTGCCGTTCCTGATCCTGCTCGGCACCTTCATTCCGCCGCTGGGCGGGGTGATCATGGCCGACTTCTGGGTGCGTTTCCGCGGCCAATACCCTTCTCTGGAGGGTACGGTATTGCCGGCTTTCCAATGGTCTGGTCTTGGCGCCTACGCTCTCGGCGCCCTGGCGGCCTGGAGCTCGCCGGTATTGCCGCCGGTGGTCGGGGTGGGGGTGGCCTTCCTGGCCCATGCCCTGATTTCCCGCCTGTTTCCAGCGGCAGAGGGTGTCCCGGAGCAATCGTGAGCTTTTTTCAGCCTTGAGCCCGTTTTTGGAGTGATCATGGAAATCGTCAACGTCCGTCTGCGTCAGCAACCTGATCTGTACACTTTGCGTATCGAGGAGGGGCGCTTCGCCGCCATCGAGCGCCAGCCGGGTTCGGTGGCGGCGGCACAGGGGCAGCGGGATGGTCAGGGACGGTTGGCCTGTGCGCCTCTGGTGGAACCGCACATCCATTTGGACGCGGCCTTTACCGCCGGTGAACCGGCCTGGAACCAGAGCGGCACCCTGTTCGAAGGCATCGAGCGCTGGAGCGAACGGCGCCCCATGCTCAGCAACGAGGACGTGCGCCAGCGCGCGCTACGCACCATGGAACTGCTGGTGGGACGGGGTGTGCAGCACATCCGCACCCACGCCGACACCACCGATCCGGACCTGGTGGCGCTGCGGGCGTTGTGCGAACTACGCGATGAATTGAAGGACTATATCGACCTGCAGGTGGTGGCGTTTCCCCAGGAGGGGCTTCTGTCCAGCCCGGGCGGGTTGGAGCGCATGGAGCAGGCGCTGGAAATCGGCGCCGACGTGGTCGGCGGCATTCCCCATTTCGAGTTCACCCAGGAGCTGGGCAACGCCTCGATGAAGAAAGTCATCGAACTGGCGATCCGTTATGACCGGCTGGTGGACGTTCACTGCGACGAGATCGACGATCCCAATTCCCGTTTCCTGGAAGTGCTGGCCAGCGAGGCGCTGTTCAACGGGCTCGGCGGGCGTGTCACCGCCAGCCACACCACCGCCATGCATTCCTATGACAACGCCTATTGCTCCAAGCTGTTCCGGTTGCTCAAGCAGTCCGGCATCAACTTCATTTCCTGTCCCACCGAGAGCCTGCATTTGCAGGGGCGTTTTGATAATTATCCGAAACGGCGCGGCCTGACCCGGGTGAAAGAACTGAACGCGGCGGGCATCAATGTGTGCTTCGGCGAGGACTCCATTTTTGACCCCTGGTATTCCCTCGGCAACGGCAGTTTGCTGCGAACGCTGGATTTCGGGCTGCACATCTGCCACATGATGGGCTATCAGGATTTCAGCCGGGCGTTGGACCTGATCACCGACAACAGCGCGCGAACCCTGAACATCCATGACCGCTACGGCATCGCCGTGGGTAAGCCGGGTAATTTCATTCTGCTCGATGGCGAAGACGACTATTCGGTGCTGCGGCGTCAGGGCGAGGTGCTGCTCTCGGTGCGCGGCGGCAAAGTGATCATGG
>Ga0208179_1001272_pt1 | contig 13215 bp, 7 predicted proteins | sample Malvired_Geostar_FD_184238 | JGI IMG/M metagenome (GOLD analysis project Ga0208179, IMG submission 184238) | Marine viral communities from the Global Malaspina Expedition - Malaspina viral metaG DeepMed_Geostar (SPAdes) (version 2) | ecosystem: Environmental > Aquatic > Marine > Oceanic | place...
GTTACCTGACTTACGCCGAGGTCAATGACCACCTACCGGAGGATATTTCCGATCCGGAACAGGTGGAAGACATCATTCGCATGATCAACGACATGGGTATCAATGTATTCGAGGTTGCCCCGGATGCCGATGCCCTGTTGCTGGCCGAAGCCGATACCGATGAAGCCGCCGCCGAAGAAGCTGCCGCGGCGCTTGCCGCTGTCGAGACCGACATCGGCCGCACCACCGACCCCGTGCGCATGTACATGCGTGAAATGGGCACCGTCGAACTGCTGACCCGCGAAGGCGAAATCGAAATCGCCAAACGCATCGAGGAAGGCATTCGCGAGGTGATGAGCGCCATTGCCCACTTCCCGGGTACCGTGGACAGCATTCTCGCTGACTACGAGCGCGTCACCACCGAAGGCGGCCGCCTGTCGGACATCCTCAGCGGCTATATCGATCCTGATGATGACGGCGCCGCCGGCCCTCAGGAAGTCGAGCCCGTCGCACCACAGACAGCGGCGAAGCCTGCTGACGATGAGAAGGACGACGAGGAAGACGACGATTCGGACAGCGAGGAAGAAGAAGGCGATGGCGGTCCGGATCCGGAAGTCGCTCGCGTTCGCTTCGGCGCGGTGGCCGAACAGCTCGACGTCGCCAAGAAGGCGCTGAAAAAGCATGGCCGTGGCAGCCAGCAGGCGACCGATGCCCTGCAAGAGCTTGCGACGCTGTTCATGCCGATCAAGCTCATCCCCAAGCAGTACGATGCGCTGGTTGACCGTGTACGCAATGCCCTGAGCCAGGTTCGTGCCCAGGAACGCGCCATCATGCAGATCTGCGTACGTGATGCACGCATGCCTCGCGCCGACTTCCTTCGTCAGTTCCCGAACAACGAGACGGACCTGACCTGGGCCGACCAGCTTGCCAGCGGCAAGGCCAAGTACGCCGAAGCCATCGCTGCACGCAAGGAAGACATCCAGCGTTGCCAGGAGAAGCTGCTCGCGCTCGAAGAAGAATGTGCGCTACTGATTGCCGACATCAAGGACATCAACCGTCGCATGTCCATCGGCGAAGCCAAGGCGCGCCGTGCGAAGAAAGAGATGGTCGAGGCGAACCTGCGCCTGGTGATCTCCATCGCCAAGAAGTACACCAACCGCGGCCTGCAGTTCCTCGACCTGATTCAGGAAGGCAACATTGGCCTGATGAAAGCGGTGGACAAGTTCGAATATCGCCGCGGCTACAAGTTCTCAACCTACGCCACCTGGTGGATTCGCCAGGCGATCACTCGCTCCATTGCCGACCAGGCGCGCACCATCCGCATCCCGGTGCACATGATCGAGACGATCAACAAGCTCAACCGCATTTCCCGCCAGATGCTGCAGGAAATGGGTCGCGAGCCTACGCCTGAAGAACTGGGCGAGCGCATGGAAATGCCTGAGGACAAAATCCGCAAGGTATTGAAGATCGCTAAAGAACCGATCTCCATGGAAACCCCGATCGGTGATGACGAAGATTCGCACCTGGGTGACTTCATCGAAGACTCCGCCATGCAATCGCCGATCGACGTGGCGACCGTGGAAAGCCTCAAGGAAGCCACCCGCGAAGTCCTTTCCGGCCTCACCGCACGGGAAGCCAAGGTACTGCGCATGCGCTTCGGCATCGACATGAACACCGACCATACCCTCGAGGAAGTCGGCAAACAGTTCGACGTCACCCGCGAGCGGATCCGTCAGATCGAAGCCAAGGCGCTGCGCAAGCTGCGCCACCCGACGAGAAGCGAGCACTTGCGCTCCTTCCTCGACGAGTAACCCAGAACCCCCGGCCCGCGCCGGGGGTTTTGCATTCAAGGCCAGGCAAAACGCCACGCACGATCAGCTTCGCTTGGCGCATCCAAACACCACCGGTATAATCCGCCGGCCTCTGAGGGCCTATAGCTCAGTTGGTTAGAGCAGAGGACTCATAATCCTTTGGTCCACGGTTCTTATGTGGTACGCCATTCAGTGTGGCATTTACAGCGCTTATTTGTTAAATTTACAGACGTTTATACGCCACTGTAGCTCAGTTGGTCAGAGCATCCGACTCATAATCGGCTGGTCGTGGGTTCAAGCCCCACCAGTGGCCCCAACCCTTCTAAATCAAGCATCTCGACTACAACACAGCAAGCTATTGGCTATGCTGCGCAGACTGCTTGCCGCATTAAATCTCTGCAACTGCGATTATTCAGTTGACACCTCAAACGCAACACCTAATCTCTGCGAAGGTGTTGTATTTAGAAGAGGTGTGGCATGAAGAATTTCATCCTGGTCGAGGCCCCTCTGACGAGCGAAGCCAACTACCTCCTGCTTCACCTCGCTCCTGGAGTGCCCGACGATGCCCGGGAGTTCAAGCCATTCACAAACTACACCGTTTGGCTGGCACAGAGAGGCTATGCCCCTAACACGGAGAAGCTCTACTCCGAACACGTTGGTCGGTTCATCGATTACGTATACGAGGCGTCGAAGACCCAATTCCCTGCAAATATCGAGGTCTCCATCGAGGCCATCGTCCACAGCTACCCTGCCTATTTACTGTTCGGTACGGGTGCCTCAAACCCGATAGCGCGCACGCTGGCTGAAAGCCTCGGGAAAAAGAGGCTCACAAGCCACAACTCACTCGCGCAAAGCATAGAGTCGTCGATCCGATGGTTTCTCCAGGTTGCGGAATCGAAGAACAAAACAGCGCCAGATCAGCTGTTTAGTCCGTTTTACTCGAACCGGACGGAGTATCGAAGCCAATACGAAATTTCGGCTCAGAAAGCTAATTCCTGGCTAGCCGCAGTAATCCGAAACGCGCTTAATTCAGTTCTGCCCAAGCGGAAGAAAGATAAGCTGTTTCCACAGGCGGGACGCAGGGATAGGAAAAATGACAAGCAGCCATTTAAGACATTGGCATTTCCTATCGAGCAATCCGTCGACCTAATTAGGCAGTCAAAACCTGGGAAGTCCAAGACTTTCTACCGGGACATGGCATTTTACGCTCTGCTCGCCGCGACGGGTGCACGCACTAGCGAGGCCTTGCAGGTGAGAATTCCTGACATCGATAGTAACCAGTTTGCAGTATTCCTCCGCGATCCATTTTCCCGGAAAACACCCGGACTTACCGAAGAGGAGTACAGGCTCCTCTCATGGAAAGGCCGGGAAACTGAACTGACCTACATGATTGAGCCGTTCGCTGGGATATTCTGGGAAAGTCTTGAGAAATATTTGGCTCTCGAATACAACTCCAGTGTCAAACATGATTTCATCTTTCAAGACTCTAAAGGCAAACCTTTCTTCGCTAGCGATAGAAGCAGCCGTGACAAAACCTTTAAGAAATATGCTAAGAAAGCAGGGTTACAGGATATCAATGGCGTAAGCCCTCACTCGCTGAGGCACATGTATGGAACTTATATCCTGAACTACATGCCAATACCTGGCCAAAGCATTCCTGGCCTACCCATTACGTATGTGAAGATCTTGATGGGGCATGCCAGCGCCACTTCAACTATGAAGTACGCGAAGCACGACACCGACATCATCGACGCATATATCCAACACGCAAACCAATACGTTACGCAGCGAGGCGAGTCTTCGTTTAGAACAATTCGCGAAGAGTTCTATACCCGGCAACTTGAGGTACTAAGGGAAGAAGTAAACCGAATTGAAGGAGCTGAATAATGATTAACCTCACTGATAATATTCTCATCATCAAGTCTGGAGAAGAGCTGGAGAGGTCGATCAAGGACGCTATTACCAAAGCAAAGAATTGTGTCCGCAAAGAGCTTTTCCAAGACAGGTATATTCCAATAAGTAAAATAACAAGCTCTTCCATAAGTGAGTTTTATAACGCATCTATTCTGCGTTTTTTCGATAACCACCTGAGCGCTGTAAATAACCCAACTTATGATGAAACCTGGGTATACAACATACATACCTGCACGAAGAAAACCCCCGAAGCTAGAATCGCAAGAAAAGTATTACCTTCAATCGCCCATGACTGGATAAATAAGTCCTCTTTAGAAAGACTCTCAAGAGACTCAGCACTGATTTTGCATTTTCTATGGCAAGAGAAAGCCGTACTGCTTCCACTTGATCTAAAGAAACCCACAATAGGCTATGCCGGAACGAAAAAGAAGGGATTCGAATACGCAGCAGCAAACTATACTGAAGTTCTTGCATTAGTCAGCAAACCGTTTGTGCCGCATGCTTCATATCAGGACATCCCTGATATAACTACGGTAATGAAACCTAGCGCAATTAAGAATTTTGAATGGTATGCATGGCGAATGATTCGAGCTACAGACTGGCATCGAATTGAAGAAATCAATCTGGAAGACATAAATTCTCTTGTTGAGAAATTGATTTTGGTACGTAGAGGCGAAATTAGCTGGTTTATGTATCCAGTTGCGCCTGCCGCCTTTTTGAGTTACGTCCAGAAACTATATCCTGACAGGTGCAAACTTGCTGATTCCCTGCCAAAAAACGACAAAAAAGCAAGTGCAAAAGCGATTAACTCAGGTGAATTTAGCTACCCCCCTGAACATAAGAAGAGTATTGATGCTTGGCTGAAATACCAAGGTAAGTACATCGAAATGCAGAAGTCTCGGGGAATGAAGACTTACAAGCAATATCATAGAACCTTCTCGACTTTTAACACATACCTGTTTAGCGAGTACCCTTCGAGTACCGGGATGCGCCCCCCATCACCAGGAGAACTTAATCGTACACACCTGGAAGGTGATGGCTATGTCGGGTTTCTGGGCTACCTCCGCAAGGGTCGCTCTAACTCAGGAGTCCAAACAGCCCTGTACCATCTTGATCAGCTATTTGATTATTTAAAGGTAAACTCAAGCTCGGACAAGGAACTCTCGGGATTCGTCAACCCTATCTCCGCCGTTGACTATCCAATTGTTAAAAGAAGCTCTAGCACCAACAAGCCTGCCTTTGGCTCCGAGCACTTTCCATACCTTCTTCAATATTGCTATGCAATTGAGTCCTTCTCAACTCACCTTGCCAAAAAGGTACATGACGAGCAGATCAACCTGTACGACAAAGAATATAGAGCAGATATCGTAAGTAAAAACTGGAACGAGGCCCAGAAAGTCATTCAGACGGAAAAGCTCGGGTACGTACCAGTAGTTTTTTACCACAACCCTCTCTTTGATGCCTCGCAACCCAAATCAGAACATAACCGCCCTATGAAGTATGAGGCCCTGCGGATTCTCCCTAGGTTCGTGGTGCCTATCATCGAGCATAATGTCGAAAGGAAAGGAAAATGGGTTTTCTACCCTCAACTTAACTACATTCGACACAACATCATTGCACTGGAGACTGGAGTTCGAAGCATTCATATTCGTTGGTTGGATAAGCGAACCTATGACATGCAAATTGATCGCTCAAGGCCATTGCCTCCGTTATGTAAATTGCACATTAACACAGATAAAGCAAACGGCCCTTGGGACGCCACCGTTTCGAAGACTGTGATTGAGGTTTTAGATCGCCAGAAGGACATGACCACATGGTTCGATGACCCGTCAATGGATACTCCGGTATGGTACGACGATCACGAAGAAAGTGGCTTCGGGAAAATCATAACCCTGTTCCCCAAAGGCGAAAAACCAGGCCCGCTGACAGGGGAGTCCTATGGCAAATATTTTAAGAGGCTAATTTACTCTTTTGATTTGTTTTGCAGATTCCAATTGGGCATTGGTACAACTAACGCAATGCCAGAAGCTGTGGGGGAACTCAATTCAATTGATGATCCTCACGACTACCTGGCTGCGGTGAAGCTGGAAGGCCAGGCTTGCAAATTGATCGAACATACTCCGCACTCTTGCCGGGTATCAGTAGTATCTGAATACATTACGATATTACCGCCGCACATCATCGGCGCATATATTACCGGCCATGCCACTAATGAGCATGTCATGTATTATGCAAAAATCGACCCTACATACCTAAAATCGGTAGCCCAATATCAAAAGATGAGTGTTCAGCAGGGGTGGCTTGTTGACCGGCCAGCATTCTCTAATATCAAGGCAGAGGATATTTCCTCTAAGCTTCAGCAGGCTTTCCGTCGAGATAAGGAAAAATCTCTGATTGATTTCGGTGCGATCTCATTTGACCGTGAGGCCAAGGACGATGTGGTGTCGGGCATCAGGGCGACAAAGCAGCGCCCCATTGATTCGCTGGCCTTTATGCCCACACACATTTGTCCATTTGGAAATTGTTGCCCAGCGGACGTCATAAAAGATCTGGGCGCCATACCTGGAGTGAGCTCGCCATGTGGCGGCTGTTACTACTCGGTCAAGACTGTCGACCACCTGCCCAGGATTCATGGTCACATCCGTGTGCTGACTGACGAGTGCAGTGAGCTGGAGGCATATATTTCTGAGGCCAAAAGGAACGGCGCATCGCCCGAAAGCCTTATGCAGAAAGCCAATCGTCGCAAATTCTTGGCTTCGGAGATCATCTCATGGAGCGTTACGGCTCACTGTCTTGAACTAATGTACAACGAGATCAAAACACGCTCTAGCTTCCTGATAGAAAAGCCTGAAATCGTATCGGAGCATTTGGAGCGCATAGAGCTGGAAGAGCACGCCCTGTCCAACCTTATTGCACGGACTGCGGAAGCCAAGTCACATGCAGAGTATTTCACGCCACAATTAAAGCAGCAGGTTTTAGTTGCCAGAAACAAGCTTCTGGCGTTTACCGGAGACTTTAACCGCATGCTGCAAGAAGCTCCGACTGGATTCACCTTGATTGACGAATTCAGAGGGTTAATCCGATCTACCTGTGAAGTTCTCGGCATCTCCCTGCATGACCTGAGTGATGCAATGAATAAGCCCATGGCTCTTGAGCGTTCTAATTCGATTCTGAAGCTGATATCAAGCCCCAGGAGCACTTCAGCATGACCAAGGGTGCTAAGCCAGGACAGAATCGTTTTGCAAACGCCCAAAAACGCAATTGCGAATACAGGATAAAACGAATCAAAGATGAGGTTATACCTAAACTGAAGTCTTTCGTTGGTAAAACTTCATTTAGTGGTGTGACACCATTCTCTAGATTCTGTGCTGAAATTTACAACGACGGCCTTCCAGTAAACGAAAAGAAGATCAGCTATAGAACCCTTGTACAAAGCACGGAATACTGGACACTGATCGGGCCAATCTATTATAAAAACTGGGACTCAGAGGGAAATATGGAGTCCAAGAAAGATAAGCTTGTGGGGAAGCTAGCTACACAGCGAGCAGACCGGCTACAAACTGATTTAGATAGATTGAAAAATGAGATTCATGCTCTCCAAGCAGCCCTCCGCAACCATGGCGCCTCGCTAACTCCCTTACCTGATTCAAAGCATAGCGATCAAGAGTTCAGAACAAAGTTCGACAAAACTTGTCGTGTACTAAAGCTGGTATTGGACGCTAGCGAGGGTATGTTTACGGTTGATACAGGCGCTAAAAAAATAAGTTGTGCATATAACGACCTTGAGCCTTTGGAAGGACTTGCACCAAAAGAGCTTATCGAACCCTTTATCCTTTGGCTTAAAGATAAAGAGAAAAACCATGGCATTGAGTAATCAGAAGAACTCTCCATTCGAGCGTTACAGGGCTTACGTTTTAGGCTTGGAACAGGCCGGGAGAAAATTCCCAGTCAATCAATTTGGTGACGTAAATTTCAGCAAGGTTGCAGATGAGTGTGGTAATCGCCGGCAATGGTTCTCTGAGAACGCCAAGAAGGCTTTCACTGAGCGCGAGGAAACCCTTGAGAGGATTATCCAAGCCGACATCAGGCGCGTAGGTAGTGAATTCGTTTCAGCAAAAGATCCAGAGTCGGCTCTAATGGACATGGCTGACTCGAAAGGGCGTGAAGCATCCCTGTTGCGAAGCTTGCTCGATCAGAAATCGAAGGAGAACGATTTGCTTCGTCAGCAAGTAGAAAGATTGACGGTCGAGATCAGGGCTTTGCAGGGAAGTTTCAACGAGCTAACCAGCCAGCAAGAAATGATGCTGGACTCAGGCAGAGTGTTCATTTTGTGATCGTCCTGTCAGGCATAATCCAAATCACGTCTGTTAAGCCCGGAAGCTTCGGGGGGGCCATTTTTTCTGGACGGATCATCGGCGAGCACCGGATCTACACTTGCAAAGCCAACTACAAGTTGATCACTCGCGCCCCGCAGCCGGGTGAATGCTGGCAAATTGAGGGGTTCATAGTCGGGCATGACCAGTTCACCAACTTCGTGCAAGTGAACATATGCCACATCGCAAATCTCCCTGTCGCTGCCTACGTAGAGCGCCTGCTCATAAAGCACCCTGCGTTTCGAGGACTCTCATTCGGAAAAGCCAAGGTCAGCAAACTGTTGAGAGAGTTTTCAGCTGAAAACCTGGTGCAGATACTTAATGCTGGAAAAGTCACCCATCTTGCAGAAGTGATTAATCCTGACTTGGCCAAGAATATTGTTAACGCTTGGCTCACACTCAAGAATGAAATCGCAACCGTTGAATTCCTTATGCGGCACGACTTTCACCCAGATTTGGCAAAAAGCATTATCAAGGTTTGCAAGACAAATACTGTCGAGCGCCTTCAGCAAAACCCTTACAGCCTCATTACGTTCCATGGTCTGCACGAAAACCTCTGGAAAACTATCGAAGCCGCCGCCTTAAAACTAGGTATCGCACACGACGACCCAAGGCGACTGGCCGGAATTGTTGAGCACCTTCTTCTAGACCGTCTCAGTCATGGGCACACAGCTTGCCCCATAGATGAAGTTCGAGCTTGGATTTCGGCCTATCTTCAAACGAGCGATCTCACAGAGAAAGCCATAGCGTGCGCTCTAGCACGACGCGCCATTTGCGTTAATAAGCTGTACGGGATAACTCTTGTGCAACCCTTAGGCGCAGCCATCATCGAGAGCCAGCTGGAGCAACGCTTCAAAGAGCTGATGGCAACGCCGCGTACCCTTCAGGACAGATCTAACAGCGAGATAGCTGATGCCATTCAGGCTTACTGCAAACTGCATAGCGAGGTTCACGACTATAGCCTCGCAGAAAAGCAGAAGCAGGCAATAGGAATGGCTTTAACAAACCGAGTCAGCATCCTGACCGGATTTGCCGGTACGGGCAAAACAACCGTTCTCAAGGCGATTGTCGATATCACTTCGGCATACCGCACGGTCTATGTGTTGGCGCTGAGTGGAAAAGCTAAAGAAAGGGCAAGGGAGGCAACTGGGCATGAGGCCTACACAATTCATAGTTTCTTGGCCCAAGTGAACGACGAGCACTCACAGATTTCCACTGGAGGAGATCCGCTCGTGATCGTAGATGAAGCCAGCATGGTTGATATCGCGCTGATGCTGAAGCTGCTGAAGGTTTTTAGAAAGAAAGCGTTCTCACTGCTTCTGGTCGGAGACGCAGGCCAATTATCGCCCGTCGGGTTTGGGATTTGCTTCCATACCCTAGCAAGGTCGTCACTGGTTCCCTCCACGCAGTTGACCCAGGTACATCGGACGGTTGCCGATAGCCTGCTGCAACAAGTAGCAATGAAGGTTCGCGTAGGAATCCTGCCAAAGCTTCCCATCTGGAATGGTGAAAGCGATGGCGTCTACCTGGTTCCCTGCACCAATAAATCCGACCTGCTGACAGAGCTGTCGAGGATCAAACGGCTGCTCCCTGACTCTCAGATCCTGACCCCTCATATGTCCGAGCGTATGCCGGACTCTGCTCATCGGATCAATAACAGCCTTCAAGCAGACCGCCAGAACTCATTCGAAACACCAGGAGTTTGGATGGGGAAGTACTGGCTACGAGTTGGCGACCCTGTGATCATCACACAGAACAGCTACGAGCATAGCCTGTTCAACGGCAATACCGGGCTCATGACAGACCTAGTAAACATTGATGGTCAATCTGGCGGTGTTTTCTCTTTCAATGGCGAGATTTACACTCTTTTAAGGGCAGACTTGTTCTTGCTCGGGATGAAGCTTGCCTATGCGATATCCATTCACAAATCGCAGGGAAGCGAATACCAAGCGTCTGTCATCTGCTCTCTTACCCGCAGCGAGTTCGTCGAGCGCAGCATGTTCTACACCGCGCTTACTCGATCCAAGCGCCTGAGTTTGATTCTTAGCACACAAGAGATAATTCAGCAGTGCGTGGCACGTCCAAATCGCAGTGACATGCTTTGTGTAGGCTTCTCGCTCTGAAGTGTTAGTGCTTCGCCGTTTGAAGTGCTAAGCCAGGTCGCTCCAGGGCAGAGTCAATCCTCACGCATGAATTTCTCATAAGAGTGAGCGTGATAGGAACACAGCCCACCATTGTGCTGGTCTTCTTGCCCCAGACGCTCCTCACACATCTCGCATTCCGTGTATTCGAGTTCAGCGGCACACCACAGGCAGGACTGCTCATAGATGAGGAACACTCCACGGCCGCATTGATTCAGCCATATGTTGATTTCCCTTCAGGCCTCAGATAACTCAGCAGATATTAGCTGACGGCATCTGTGAACGGCACGCACTTCGCACAGAGCCAGCTTAGTCTCGGGGCGACGCCTGCAAGAAAGGGGGTTGTCAGCATTTACCAACGTCCTTTCTTAGCCGCAGGAAGACGCCTCCATTTAAAAACTATCCTCGCACGCCAATAATTTCATCCCAGCGTGTGGTGTACCGCTGGCTTAGCATTTCCCGACGCATAGCCCAAACTGGCGTCGCAGGCACTCGCCCAATACGCACAGTATCTCTTCCTTCTCTCCGGTTAATCTGGTCAATAACTGCCATCAGCCGCTCGGCACCATCGCGTGGTTTGGGTGCAAATAGATCCGGTGTCAGCTCGCCGCGTTGACTTAAATTCATGAGCAAGATGGAACACTTGGAGAATAGGTAGCCGGGACGGTAGATCTGCCCTAAGCCCCGCTGGGCCATAGCCAAAATTTCGCGAGTGTCATCTGTTGGAGAGGCTAAGGCCAAGGTGGTGGCGTCAGCGTAACGAGGGCCGTTGCGATCAGCCAGCTGGGTCTGGAGCCCGACCTGGATAGTGCTGCACAGCGAGTTCTGCGCGCGCAGCTTTTCGGCCGCTCGAGCCACGTAGGCAGCTAGTGCTTCCCGAATGGGCTGTAGCTCTGTCTGACGTGCTCCAAACATCTTGCTCGAGCAGATGGCTTCCTTCGGAGGGGGGCCTTCATTGAAGCCAATACAGCTCACACCACGCAGTTCACGCGATGTGCGTTCCATGGTCACGCCGAAAGTCTTTCGCAATGTGCCGATATCGAACTGAGCCAGTTCCCAGGCAGTAGAAATCTTCAGGGCCGCTAGCTTGGCAGCCGAGCGGTGCCCCACGCCCCAGACCTCCGACACAGGCGCTAATCGAAGCAATTTCTCTTGGCGGATAGGGTCGGTCAGATCGAGCACTCCACCAGTGGCCTTCCATTTCTTCGCTGCCCAATTCGCGAGCTTGGCCAAGGTCTTGGTAGTGCTGATGCCTACTCCGACGGGCATCCCAATTTCATGGGCTAGACGGTTGCGAATGCTTCGGCCCAGCTCTGCCGGGTCGGCAAACCCGGTCATGTCGCCCCAAGCCTCATCGATGGAGTAAACCTCAATGCCTGGCAGCATTTCAGCCATCACTCGCATCACCCGATTGCTGATGTCTGCATAGAGGGTGTAGTTGCTGGAGCGCGCCACCACTCCTTGTCGGCGCATCTGCTCGCGCACCTGGTAGTAGGGGGCACCCATGCCGATACCAAGCCCCTTGGCTTCGGCTGAGCGGGCAATTACGCAACCATCGTTATATCTGAATGACGCTAACAGTTAGTAGTGCATAACATATTGATATTTAACGATATTGTTACGCTAACAATTTTTCGTCCTTCGCAGCCTAAATCAGGGCTTTTCAGTCCGACCCACCCCCATGCGGCCAACTAGCTGCCCGCCTCGAATGTCGTGTCCCTGGGGCCGCGAGGCCCCAAAAAACTTTGAATGAACTTCATGAGCGTGCACATCTGTTGTCGGCTGGAGTCGTTCGGTTGTTCGGAAGAGCAGGCGAAACCGAAAAGCACACGGAGTCCTCGCATAACGTCCTTGGCTCGCAGCACTATTACGGAAACCGAAGCGTTCCCGGCCAATCAGGGCTGCTGAGAGGGCCTACATCACCGACACTCCCGGCCTTCTCCGCACCCTGGAGCGCCAAGGTACTTTCGGCCGGCCAGGCGCTCGGGCAGCCAGATGAGCAAGGGTGCCGCCCCCAGTGCCAGCAATAGCCACAGTCTGGAGAACTGCTCGCCATGCGGGTCGAAGCCATAAGCCAGCAGCCCGCCGAGCGCGAGCAACAGGAAGTACGGCGCCGTGAGGTAGCAGTGAAGTCGGCGGCAGCGTGCGGCATTGACCAGGCAGGCGCCACCCATCACCGCCAGCGCGGCGCTTGCGGCCAGGAATAGCGTGGGGTGTCGATCTGCCAGAAGAATGGTTAGCGTCGCGACAACGGCAGGCAGCCCCCAGAAGCTGATCACCTGCCATGTCTGGCGCAGGCTGTCACCCCTGCCGAGTTCATTAGTCTTAATGTTCATGTTTGCACCTCGCATTCTTTACCCGGCGCAGCAGGACAATTGCTTCACGTCCTTACTGAAGGTTTGCGCCGCGAGCTTCAGGCCCTCGACCATGGTCAGGTAGGGGAACAATTGGTCGGCTAGTTCCTGCACCGTCATCCGGGCGCGGATGGCGAGGGCGGCCGTCTGAATCAGCTCGCCCGCTTCCGGGGTCACTGCCTGCACGCCCAGCAGTCGGCCCGAGCCCGTTTCGGCGACCAGCTTGATGAACCCCCGTGTGTCAAAGTTCGCCAGAGCGCGCGGCACGTTGTCCAGGGTCAAGGTGCGGCTGTCGGTTTCGAGGCCGGCTTGGTGCGCTTCCGCTTCGCTGAAGCCGACGGTGGCCACCTGCGGATCGGTGAACACCACGGCCGGCATGGTGTCGAGATTGAGCATTGCCTCGCCGCCGGTCATGTTGATCGCCGCGCGATTGCCGGCCGCCGCCGCGACATAGACGAACTGCGGCTGGTTGGTGCAGTCGCCGGCCGCATAAATATCCGCTTTGCTGCTGCGCATGCCCTGGTCGATCTGGATGGCACCGCGTTCATCCAGCTGCACGCCGGCCGCTTCCAGGTTCAGGCCGTGGGTGTTGGGCGTGCGTCCGGTGGCGACGAGCAGTTGGTCGACCCGCACTTCACCGTGC
>Ga0208179_1001273_pt1 | contig 13215 bp, 12 predicted proteins | sample Malvired_Geostar_FD_184238 | JGI IMG/M metagenome (GOLD analysis project Ga0208179, IMG submission 184238) | Marine viral communities from the Global Malaspina Expedition - Malaspina viral metaG DeepMed_Geostar (SPAdes) (version 2) | ecosystem: Environmental > Aquatic > Marine > Oceanic | place...
GAGCAGGACTTCGTCATCAATGTCGGCGACCGGGTCTATTTCGACTTCGATTCCTATTCGGTCCGCGCCGACGCCGCCCCGGTCCTGGAAGCCCAGGCCGCCTGGCTGAACCGCTACCCCTCGGTGATGATCCGCATCGAAGGCAATGCCGACGAACGCGGCACCCGCGAATACAACCTCGCCCTGGGGGCCCGCCGCGCCAACGCCGTGCGCGACTTCCTGGTCTCCCGCGGGGTGTCGTCGAGCCGCATCAACACCGTGTCCTACGGCAAGGAACGCCCGATCGATCCGGGCACCAGCGAGGACGCCTATCAGCGCAACCGGAACGCCCACACGGCGATCACCTCGGGCGCCAACTAAGGCCTGAGTTCAAGACACGAACTGGCGGAGGGGACCCTTGCGGGTCCCCTCTTTGCTGTCGGCCTTCCCCTGGCCCTTGGCGCCGGCGGCCTCGCTGGCCCATGGTGGTCTCGGCGCCGCAATTTCGGCCCTTCGGCCTCATAGATGATCTGACCATGACGCTTCGCAGCCGCTTCGCCCTGCCCGCCGCCCTGGCCCTGACTCTGGTGACCCTGGGTCCCGTCGTCTCGACCCCGGCCCTCGCCCAGACCTCGATGGACGATCCGCTGGACGCCCGCGACGCCCGACGGGTCGAGCGCATGGAAAAGGTCGTGCGCGAACTGCGCGCCATCGTCTTCCAGGGGCGCGACACCGGCCGCCCGGTGGTCGTCCAGCCGGCCGAAACCGACTACCGCCTGGCCGACCTCGACCGGCGCCTGAGCGATCTTGAGACGGTGCTGACCCGCATCAACGGCCAGATCGAGACCAACAATTTCGACCTTCGCCAGGCTGCCGAACGCAACGCCGCCCTGGAAGCCCAGATCCAGGCGCTCGGCGAACGCATCGCCTTGCTTGAGGCCTATACGGGCGCGCCCATCGGCGGCGCGAGCGGCGGCGGGAGCACGCCTCCGGGCTTCGGCGCGACTCCGGCGCCGGGGGGCAGCGGCGGCGGCGGCGGCTCGCCGCAGGCCGACTTCGACCGCGCCCGCGGCCTGATGCTCAGCGGCGACTATGACGCCGCCGAAACCGCCTTCGAGGGCTTCACCGCCAGCCACGGCGAGTCCAGCCTCGCGCCGGAGGCCAACTACTGGCTGGGCAAGACCCTGGTGGTCCGCGGCGCCGACGCCGAGGCGGCCAGCGCCTTCATCGCCGCCATCCGCGGCTGGCCGACCACGGCCTGGGCGCCGGACGCGGTGCTGGAGCTGTCCCGCTCGCTGATCGCCCTGGAGCGCAATCCCGAGGCCTGCCAGACCCTGGGCGAGCTTTCCCGCCGCTATCCCAACGCCGCGCCGTCCATCAAGTCCCGGGCGACGGCGGCCCGGACCCAGGCGCGGTGCGGCTAGCCCAGACCGCGCCGGTCGAACGCCGTCCCGGACAGGACGTCCTGTCGCGGTATCTGCGGCCCAGCTCGGCGGCCCCCCTGGCCGTGGCCTATTCCGGCGGCGGCGACAGCCTTGCGCTGCTGCTGAGCGTCCAGGCCTGGGCGCAGGAGCATGGCCGTCAGGTGGTGGCCCTTCACGTCGACCATCAGGTCCAGGCCGTCTCCGGAGCCTGGGCGAACCACTGCGCTGAGGTGGCCGACCGCCTGGGCGTGCCCTTGCACAGGCTTTCCTGGGCCGAGGCCAAGCCGAAGACCGGCCTGCCGGCCGCCGCGCGGGCCGCGCGTCATCGCCTGCTCGCCCAGGCCGCGCGCGACCTGGGCGCCCGGGTTCTGCTGCTGGGTCATACGGCCGACGATGTCGAGGAGGCCCGGCGGATGCGCAGCGACGGCGCGTCGGTCCCGGAGCCCAGGATCTGGGCGCCCAGCCCCGCCTGGCCCCAGGGCCGCGACCTCTTCATCCTGCGGCCCCTGCTGGGCGAGCGGAGAGGCGCCTTGCGCGCCTATCTGTCCGGCCAGAGCGTCACCTGGATCGACGACCCGGCCAACGAGAACCTGGCCTATGCGCGGGCCCGGGCGAGGGCCGCCCTGGCCGCTGGCGGGGGCGACGACCTGCCGGCGCCGCGCCGGGCCGACATCCGCGCGCTCGCCGCGGGCGCTCGCATCCGCCCTCTGGGGGTCGTGGAATGGCCGCGGGGTCATCTGGCCGCCCAGCCGGACGCCGTGGCCCTGCGGGCGCTCTCCATCGCCAGCCTGTGCGCATCCGGCGCGGTGCGCCCCCCGCGGACGGCGGCGCTGGCGGGGCTCCTGGCCCGGCTGAGATCGCCGGGCCCCTTCACCGCCACCCTGGCAGGGGCGCGGATCGAGGCGGACGCCGAGACGGTCGTGATCCTGCGGGAGGCCGGCGAGGCCGCGCGCGGCGGCCTGGCCGAGCTCAGGCTCATGCCTGGCCTGGCTCAGGTGTGGGATGGCCGGTTCGAGGTCATGACCATCCGCCAGGGCCTGCGGGTCCGCGCGCTTTCAGGGCTCGCGGCCAGGCTGGCGCCGGCGGAACGCAAGGCGCTGGCCGCCCTGCCCGCCCGCCTGCGCCCGACCCTGCCCGCGGTGATCGCCGCCGACGGCCAGATCGGCTGCCCGGTCCTGGCCCCCATGGACGGCGTCGAGGTCCGCAGCCTGGTGGCGAGCCGCCTGACGGCCGCCGCCGGCCTGGTTGAGCGAGAGCCCGTCGCCTAGAGCGACTTGAGGATGCCCTCGACCATCTTCTTGGCGTCGCCGAACAGCATCATGGTGTTGTCGCGGAAGAAGAGTTCGTTATCGACCCCGGCATAGCCCGAGCTCATGCCGCGCTTCACGAACAGGACGGTGCGCGCCTTTTCCACGTCCAGGATCGGCATGCCGTAGATGGCCGAGGTCGGATCGGTCTTGGCGGCCGGATTGGTCACGTCATTGGCCCCGATGACGAAGGCCACGTCGGCGGTGGAGAACTCTGAATTGATGTCCTCCAGCTCGAAGACCTCGTCATAGGAGACCTGGGCCTCGGCCAGGAGGACATTCATATGGCCGGGCATGCGGCCGGCCACCGGGTGGATGGCGTATTTCACATCGACGCCCTCGGCCTTCAGCACATCGCCCATCTCGCGCAGGGCGTGCTGGGCCTGGGAGACGGCCATGCCGTAGCCCGGCACGATGATCACCTTGCTGGCGTTCTTCATGATGAAGGCCGCGTCCTCGGCCGAGCCCTGCTTGACCGGCCGGGTCTCGACCCGACCGCCCGCCGCCGCTGCGGACTCATCGGCGCCGAAGCCGCCGAGAATCACCGAGACGAAGGACCGGTTCATGCCCTTGCACATGATGTAGGACAGGATCGCGCCCGACGAGCCCACCAGGGCCCCGGTGATGATCAGGGTGGTGTTCTCCAGCGTGAAGCCGAGCGCTGCGGCCGCCCAGCCGGAGTAGGAATTCAGCATCGAGACGACGACGGGCATGTCGGCGCCGCCGATGGGGATGATCAGGGTGATCCCGATCAGCAGGGCGAGCGCAAAGATCGCCCAGAAGGCCCAGATGGCCGAGCCGCCGCTCATCACCAGCACAACCACCAGGGCGACGATGCCGAGCGCGATGGCGATGTTCAGCAGATGGCGGGCCGGCAGCAGGATCGGCGCGCCGGACATGTTGCCGTTCAGCTTGGCGAAGGCGATCACCGAGCCGGTGAAGGTGACGGCGCCGATGGCCAGGCCCAGGGACAGCTCCACCAGCGAGGCCCCGTGGATGGCGCCGACCACGCCGATGCCATAGGCCTCGGGCGTATAGATGGCCGCCACCGCCACCAGACAGGCGGCAAGGCCCACCAGACTGTGGAAGGCCGCCACCAGCTGGGGCATCGAGGTCATGGGCACCTTGCGGGCGATCACAGCGCCGATCCCGCCGCCGATGGCGACGCCGCCCAGGATGAGGGCCAGGGTCAGGCCGTCCAGGGCGCCCTGGCTGAACAGGGTCGCCATCACCGTGCCGACGGCGATGGCCATGCCGATCATGCCGTTGCGATTGCCCGTCTGGCTGGTTTCGGGGCTGGAGAGCCCGCGCAGGGCCAGGATGAACAGCACCCCGGAGATGAGGTAGAGAATGGCCGCGAGATTGGCGTTCATGGTTGTGCCCCTGAGCCCGCTCTACTTCTGCTTTTTCTTATACATGGCGAGCATGCGCTGGGTGACCAGGAAGCCGCCGAAGATGTTCACCGCCGCAAGGCCTGCGGCCAGGGCGCCGGCCCCCTTGGAGATCATCACGCCGCCGCTAAGACCTGCCCCTTCGGCCCCATGGGCCGCGGCGGCCAGCAGGGCGCCGACGATGATCACCGAGGAGATGGCGTTGGTCACGGCCATCAGCGGCGTGTGCAGGGCTGGCGTCACGCTCCAGACCACGTAATAGCCCACGAAGATGGCGAGCACGAAGATCGCCAGGCGGAAGACGGTGGGATCGACGGATTCCATGGGGGTCGTCCTCTCTTGATGGAGATCAGCTGGCCAGGGCGGGGTGAACCACCGCGCCGCCGCGGGTCACCAGGGCCGCCTTGAGGATCTCGTCCTCGAAGTCGGGGGCGAAGACGCCCTCCTTGTCCAGGAACAGGCCGGCGAAGGCGAACAGGTTGCGGGCATAGAGGGCCGAGGCGTCGGCGGCGATGCGCCCGGGCAGGTTGGCGTAGCCGACGATCTTCACCCCGCCGGTCTCAACGACCTGCCCCGGGACCGAGCCCTCCACATTGCCCCCCTGCTCGACGGCCAGGTCGACGATGACCGAGCCTGGCCGCATGGAAGCGACCTGGGCGGCGCTGACCAGCCGCGGGGCGGGCCGTCCGGGGATCAGGGCGGTGGTGATGACCATGTCCTGCTTGCGGACATGTTCGGAGACCAGGGCCGCCTGCTTGGCCTGGTATTCGGCGCTCATTTCCTTGGCGTAGCCGGCGGCGGTCTCGGCGGCCTTGAACTCCTCGTCCTCGACCGCGACGAACTTGGCGCCGAGGCTTTCGACCTGCTCCTTGGCGGCGGGACGCACGTCGGTGGCGGTGACCACCGCCCCCAGACGCCGCGCCGTGGCGATGGCCTGCAGGCCCGCGACGCCCGCGCCCATGACGAAGACCTTGGCGGCGGCCACCGTGCCGGCGGCGGTCATCATCATCGGCATGACCTTGCCATAGGCGTGGGCCGCCTCCAGCACCGCCCGATAGCCGGCCAGATTGGCCTGGGAGGACAGCACGTCCATCACCTGGGCCCGGGTGATCCGCGGCACGAACTCCATGGAAAAGGCGCTGACCCCCTTGGCCGCCAGGGCGTTCAGGGTCGCCTTGTCCTGGTGGGGATTGAGCATGCCCACCACCAGGGCCTCGGCCTTCAGGCCGGCGATCTCCTCAGGCGTAGGCCCGCGGACCTTGAACAGGATGTCGGCCTTGGCGAGGGCGGCGGACAGATCAGGGGCGATCTCCGCGCCCGCAGCCTGGTAGTCGCCATCGGGATAGGAGGACGTCGCCCCGGCGCCGGCCTCGACCACCACCCCGAAACCGGCGGCGATCAGTTTTTTGACCGTGTCCGGCGTCGCGGCGACCCGGGTTTCCCCGTCGCGGCGTTCCTTGGTGACGGCGATGACGGCCATGCCTGTGGTCCCCTCGGGTCGGTGAAGCCGGCGGACCTTAGGGACGTCACAGGGGCCTTGTCCAGACGTCGATCAGCGATCTCCAAACGTGCGTTTGAATCGTGGTCGTCGATTTGCAGGCGCACGGCGGCGCACGCAGGCGACGGCCCGCGCGAGCGCCCCGATCTCCCGAAGAGTGGCTAGTGCGCCGCGTCCGGCTTGTCGCGCAGGAGCATGAAGCCGATGGCGGCCAGGACCACGGCGCTGATCAGGCCGGCGAAGAAGCCGCCCGGCGTGCAGAACCACACCGTAAACAGCAACAGAGCGCTGGCGATCACCAGGGAGCCCCACTTGGTCATGCCCATGAACAGGTTGTAGGTGGACACCTGCTCCTGGATTTCCATTTCGCCGCGATGATAGTCGGAAGCCTGTTCGCCCATGGCGGCCGGGTCTCTCTCTTACGGAACCAGTTCGAGTGCGGTGCTACACGAGAGCGCGCGCCGGCTCAAGATGGCCAGACAGCCAGCAGGGCGCGCAGGGCCGCGATCAGGGCCAGGGGCTGGTCCACCATGACGTGATGGTTGGAGTCCGGGATCGCGATCTCGACCATATCCTTGGGCAGGGGATTGGCCCGGCCCTCGTGGCGGCGCGCGACCACCGGCGAGAGCTCGCCATAGATGTGGGCGATCGGAACCTCGACCTTGGGCGGCCCGTCGGTGACCAGGGCGTTCATGGCGCTGCGGTCCAGCTTGTTCCACATGGCCGGGTCGAACATCCAGGCCCAGCCCTCGCCCGAACCGTCCTCCAGGGGCGCGCGCTTCAGCGAGCGGCGGGCGATGAAGTCGGCGACGAACAGATGGCCGGGCGCCTGGGGGGGCATGAACCGGAAGCGGGCCAGCGCCGCCTCCAGGGTCGGATAGACCCGCTTGGGCCGGTCGGTGGTGGGGATGTTGCGCACCTGCTCCATGCGGCGCGCGGCCTCGTCCTGCTCCCGCGGCGGCGGGCCGCCGAAGCCGGTGTCCACCAGGATCGCCGCATGCATCCGTTCCGGATAACGGCTGGCGGCATAGAACACCTGCGAGCCGCCGAAGGAGTGGCCGATATAGATAGGCTTGCGGCCGCCCTCATAGAGGCCGGTCGCCTTCGCCACCGCCTCGGCGTCCTCGGCGAAATCCTGGAAGGCGTAGGTTTCCCGCCAGTCCGAGGCGCCCATGCCGGCCAGCGACATCGACGCCACCCGGTAGTGCTCGGCCAGATAGGGGGCGATGAAGCTCCACCAGTCGGCGTGGGCGCTGTTGCCGTGCACCAGCAGCAGGCCGGGCTTGCCCAGTTCGCCCCAGGTCAGCACCTCGATCTGGCTGCCGAGCGAGGTGACGAAGCTGCGCTCGGGCGTCTTGGCGATGGCGGCTTCGAACCAGGCCGGGGCCGGCGGTTTCTCACCCTTGAAGGGCGCCAGGGGCGCCTGGATCTCCGGCGGCAGTTCGCCGGGGCTGGTCTGGATGGGCCGGTCGTCGTCGAACTCGGCGGCGGCCACGGCCGGCGGCGTCTTGGTCTGGTCGGTCATGGGATCAGGCCCTCTGCGCCTGGCGGTCGCCGGGCTTGCGCTTGATGTGGCGCATCCCCTTGAACACGCCGGTGCCGGTCATCAGGGTGCGCTCGCCGCACCAGATCCGGCCCCGGACCGTGAAGACGTCGTCCTGTTCGGAGATGATCTCGCTGCCGCCCTCGACCCAGTCGCCCATCTGGGCGCCGGAGAGGAAGTCGGTGGTCAGGCGCACCGTGACCCAGCCGATCTCCCGCTGGTTGGAGATCACCCGGCCCCAGGCCATGTCGGCGAAGCTCATCAGCATGCCGCCGTGGCAGTTGTTCATGCCGTTGGCGTGGTGCTCCTCCACCCGGAAGGCCATGATCTCGTTATTGGCCTCGTCCCGCTTGGAATAGAAGGGGCCGACTGTGCGGCCGAAGCCGCGCTGCCAGAGGTTGATCACATAGCCGTCCGGTACGACGGCGGTCTGGACGGGGGTCAGGTCATCGGACATGCCCTGCTGACTAACGCCCGTTTGAAAAATGACAAGGCTTGAGGCGAGATTAGGCCCCCTCGCCGCCGCTCAGGGCGCCAGGGTGCGGGCCTCCAGCTCAGCCTCGCCCGAAAGCGTCACAGTTTCGGCGTCGGACCGCAGGCTGACCGCCGCCCGCCCCCCGTCGATCCGCCAGCCGGGCAGGGCGACGTCATAGGCCGCCAGCAGCCGCGGATCGGCGGTGATCTCCACCTCCCGCCGCTCGCCAGGCGCCAGCGCCACCCGGGTCCAGCCGATGAGCCGCAGGCCGGGCTTACCGTCAGCGCCGGTCACCTGGGCGTAGAGCTGGGGGGTGTCCACCCCGGCCCGCTCCCCGACATTGGCCACGGTGAACCGGGCCCGCACGGTGGCTCCGCCTTCCAGGCGCAGGTCCTCGTGGGCGAAGCGCGTATAGGACAGCCCAAAGCCGAAGGGGAACAGCGGCTGCGTCTGCTGACGGTCGAACCAGCGATAGCCGACGGCCGCCCCCTCCGGATGGGGCACGGAGAACCGCCCCTTGTGCTGCTGCACGTCGGGATAGGAGGTGGGGATGGTGCGCCCCTCCTCCGGCGGGCCGAAGACCATGCCGGGGATCTTTGGCCGCACGAGATCGTCCACCGACCGGGGGAAGCTGATCGGCAGGCGGCCTGCGGGCTCGGCCTCGCCGAACAGCAGCCGGGCGATGGCCTCGCCGCCCCGGGCGCCGGGATACCAGGCCTGCAGGATGGCGGCGGCGTCCTCAAGCCAGGGCATGGTGACCGGACCGCCGGTCTCCAGCACCACCACGGTTTTCTCGTTGGCCGAGGCGACGGCGGCGATCAGGGTGTGCTGGTCGCCGGGCAGGGCCAGGGTGGGCAGGTCCTCGGCCTCGGTGGTCCACTGCTCGGCGAAGACCACGGCCACGTCGGCGTCGGCCGCGATGGCCATGGCTGCGGCCAGGTCGCGACCGTCGGCATAGGTCACCAGGTCTGCGCGCCGGCCGATGGCCGCCAGGGGCGAGGATGGATGGTAGGTGATGCGCGAAAAGGCCGAGGACGGCCCGATGGTCACCGGAATCTCCAGGGCAGGTCCCCCCACCGGGATCACCTGCGACGAGCCGCCGCCCGACAGCACGCCCACATCGGCATGGCCGCCGATCACCGCCACCTTCAAGCCCGGCGCCAGGGGCAGCAGCCCCTCGTTCCTGAGCAGCACCAGGCCGGCCTCGGCGGCGGCCTGGGCCACCTTGGCATGGGCCTCATAGTCGATCTCTTCGCGTTCGACCGGCCGGTCGAGGACGCCGTGGGCGATCAGGCTGCGCAGGATGCGGCGGACCATGTCGGCCAGCCGCTCGAAGGGGACCTCGCCCTCCTGCACCGCCGTCTTCAGGAGCTCGCCGAAATAGACCTGCTTGTCCAGCTGCTCGCCGGACTCCTGGTCGAGGCCGGCCAGGGCCGCCTTGGCCGTGGAGTGGCAGCCGCCCCAGTCCGACATCACCCAGCCGGGATAGGCCCAGTCGCCCTTCAGGACGCGGTTCAGCAGGAAGTCGTTCTCGCCGCACCAGTCGCCGCCCAGGCGGTTATAGGCGCTCATCACCGAGCCCGGCTGGCCCCGCTCGATGCCGATCTGAAAGGCCAGCAGGTCGCTTTCGCGTAAAGGGCCCTCGTCGATCTGCACATCGACCACGTGGCGGCAGGTCTCCTGGTCGTTGATCGCGAAGTGCTTGATCGTGCAGACGATGTCGTTGGACTGGGCGCCGACGATGGCCTCCCCCACCAGCACGCCGGCCAGCAGCGGGTCCTCGCCGAGATATTCGAAGTTCCGGCCGCAGCGGGGATCCCGCGTCAGGTTCACCCCGCCCCCCAGCAGGATGTTGAACCCCTTGGCCCGGGCCTCGGCCCCGACCATGGCCCCGGCCCGGCGGGCGAGGTCGGGGTCCCAGGTCGAGGCCAGCGCCAGGCCCGACGGCAGGGCGGTGGCGCCGTCGCCCTCGCGCACCTTGCGGGGATTGGCGACGCCCAGACTGGCGTCGGTGGCGTTCTGCGGCGGAATCCCCAGGCGCGCGACGCCGGGCACATAGCCGGCCCCCCGCGCCGCATCGGCCGGAACCTCGTCCAGCAGGTTCGGCATCGGCCCGTGAACCAGGCCGATCATCTCATCCAGGGTCAGCTCGGCGATCAGCAGATCGGCCCGCTCGTCGGGCGAGCGGCCTGGGTCCATCCAGGGCCGGGCGGGGGTCTGGGTCATGGGTCCTCCGTCGGCGCCGTTGCGGCGGCGCTCATCCGTTCGGGCCGAGCCGATCACAGTCGGCGGCGCGGAGCAAGGCGGCCGCTCAGGCGATCAAGACCGAGAGAGGCGGCGGGCCGAGGCCCTGCGGGTGACGTGGGGACCCTAGACCCGCAGCATCCGCTGCAGCAGGCCGGCGGCGCAGTCATGTCCCGCGGGAAGGGTGAAGCCCAGCCGCGCCGCGCAGTCCTCGGCCAGGACGCCAAAGGCCTCGGCCATGGCGAGATGGGCGCAGGCGAGGGCCTGCGGCTCCAGGGGCGCAAAGAAGTCGGGCAGATGCGCCGCCGCCCGCCGATCGAGCCAGCTATTGATGAAGCGGCCGTCATACCAGGTGTCAGTCGCCGGATCAGCCGCCCGGGCCTGCCACTCGGCCATGCGCGTGAACTTCGCGCGCATCTTGCAGATCAGGGTGGTCTGGGCGCGCCACAGGTCGCCGCGCCGGACAAAGCGCGCCGAGCGCAGGGCGTCCATCCAGAAGCTCTCCGCCAAGGCGGCGAAGGCCGCAGCGTCGGGCGCCGCCGGAACGGCCGGCGGGGGCGGGGTGTGATCGCGGACCGGGTACTTGTCGAGAACGACCTTGAAGCCGCGCTGAAACAGCCGGCCATGCTCCGGGGCGGCGAGACAGGGCGCCAGGCTGTCGGCCGGCGCCTCGCAAACCGTCAGATCGAGCTTGCCCGTGGCGTAGAGGGCCGACCAGGCGGGCGGTCCCTGCGGAGCGCGCTCGTCGGCCCGCAGCAGGACGTCGCCGAAGATGGCCAGGAAGGCGGGCTCGCCATACAGGTCCGGCGCGCGCGTCACCAGAAGAAGGTCAAGGTCTGACCACAGATCGGCCGTGCCGTCCTCCCGCGCCAGCGATCCGCCCAGCACAAGACCCCGCACATCGTCGGCCTGCCGCGCCCAGGCGCAGACCGAACCCAGCAGTTGGTCGATCATGTGAGCCGCCTCCCCGGGACAACCCACATGCCAAAGCTTGGATTCGTTTTGATGTCAGCGGGAGACGGCCCTCAGACCAGGGCTTCGAACTCGTCCACCAGCCGTTCCATCTGGGTCATGCCCGCCGCCCAGAAGGCCTTTTCCCGCGGGTTGAGGCCGAAGGGCGCCAGGGCCTCCACATAGGTCCGCGAACCGCCGGCGGCGAGCAGGTCCTCATAGAGCGGCGCAAAGCCCTGCGGATCCTCGCGACGCTTCTCCATCAGGCCGCGCACCAAAAGGTCGCCGAAGGCGTAGGCGTAGACATAGAAGGGGGCGTGGGCGAAGTGGCTGACATAGGCCCAGTAGTGTTCATAGCCGGCGTTGAGCTTGATGGCCGGCCCCAGGCTCTCGCCCATCACCTTCATCCAGATGGCCGAGATCTCCTCGGCGGACACCTCGCCCTGCTGGCGGGCGGCGTGGAAGGCGGTCTCGAACTTGTGGAAGGCGATCTGCCGGACCACGGTGTTCAGCCCGTCCTCGATCTTGCCGGCCAGCAGGCCGCGGCGCTCCTCGTCGGTGGCGCCGGCCATCAGGCGTTCGAACACCAGGCCTTCGCCGAAGATGGAGGCGGTCTCGGCGAGCGTCAGGGGGGTGTCGGCCAGCAGGGTGCCCAGCGGCGCGCACAGGGTCTGGTGCACCGCATGGCCGAGCTCATGGGCCAGGGTGAGCACATCGCGGCGCTCGCCCATATAGTTCATGAACACATAGGGATGCCGGTCGGCGCTGACCGGGTGGGAATAGGCGCCCGACTGCTTGCCAGCCCGCGGGCGGGCGTCGATCCAGGGCTGGGTGAAGAAGGTCCGGGCGGTGTCGGCGAACCGGGGCGCGAGCGCCGAGAAAGACTCCAGCACCATCTCCTGGGCCTGGGGCCAGGTGTAGGTTCTGGGCGCGCTGGCGTCCAAAGGCGCGTTGCGATCCCAGTAGTCCAGGGTCTTGCGGCCCATGACCTTGGCCTTCAGGGCGTAGTAGCGATGGCTGACCGCCGGATAGGCCTCGGTCACCGCCTCCACCAGGGCTTCGACCGCGTCGGCGTCCACCTCATTGGCCATGTGGCGCGAGGCGGCCGGCTGCGGATATTTCCGCCAGCGATCCTCCACCTGTTTCTCATAGGCCAGGGTGTTGAGGCAGAGGGCGAGCGTGGAGGTGCGATCCTCCAGCGCCTTGGCCAGACCCTGGGCCGCCTGCTTGCGGCGGGCGCCGTCGGGGTCCGACAGCCGGTTCAGGGTCTCGGGCAGGGTCAGGGTTTCGGACCCCACCTTGGCGGTCAGCTTGGCCAGAGTCTCGTCGAACAGGCGCATCCAGTTGGCCACGCCCGGCCCCCGGTCGATCATCAGCCGCTCAAGATCGGCGCTCAGCTCGTGCGGCCGCGACAGCCGCACCCGCCGCAGCCAGGGCAGCCAGCGCCCGGCCGGGGCATGGGCCGCCAGGGCGGCGTCCAGCTCGGCCTCGTCCAGTTCGTTGATCTCCAGGGTGAAGAACAGGGTCTCGGCGCCGATCTGGGCGGCCTTGCTCCGGAAGTCGGCCTCGAACTTCGACCAGGCCGGATTGTCCCGCGCCGTGCTGGCCGACAGGGAGGCGTAGGCGCCGACCCCATAGAGGGCGTTGGTCCCCACCTCGTAGAGGGCGATGGTCTCGTCCAGGCGCCGGCCCAGGGTCTCAGGCTCGCCCCGGGCGGCGACCAGCTGGCCCTTATAGGTCAGCAGATCGGCGGCGGCCTTGCGGGCCTTGTCCAGGTCGGCCTCGATCTGCGGATCGTCACGACCGGCATAGAGGTCGTCGAGGCGCCATTCGGGCAGGGTGTCGGTCTTCAGCGGTGCGTTCATGGGGGCGATCTAAGCACGCCCGAGCCTCGCCGCCACCTCCTCTTCGCGCGTCAGGCCGCGCCGAGCCGCCTATGCCTCGTCCTGCAGCCGGCGGCGAACATCGGAATAGGCCGCGCCGATCAGCGCGGTCAGGGCGGCCTCGTCGATCGCCTCGCCCCAGCGCAGCTTCACGTGCCGCATCCGCTTGCCCGCGCCCTCCAGAAGCCCGGCGGGGTCAGCCAGGGCGGCCCCATTGTAGAAGCCGACGTTCACATGGGACCGGAAGGCGGCGACATAGGCGAAGGCCGCAGCCTCCACACACGCCGTCGGCCGGCCGTCATGAATGAGTTCATGCACATCGGCGCCAGAGCCCCGAATGATCTCGAACCAGCGTTTGGCCAGAGGTCGCAGAACATCCTCCCCGTCGGAGAACCAGGCCTCGACGGCGGGGTCGCGGGAGACAGCGCCGGATAGACGGAAGAGCGCGCTCATAGGCGCCAGCATGGCAGATCGGCGCCGACGGTAAAGACATCGCCAGCGAGGCGCCGGCCCCTCACGC
>Ga0208179_1001274_pt1 | contig 13214 bp, 12 predicted proteins | sample Malvired_Geostar_FD_184238 | JGI IMG/M metagenome (GOLD analysis project Ga0208179, IMG submission 184238) | Marine viral communities from the Global Malaspina Expedition - Malaspina viral metaG DeepMed_Geostar (SPAdes) (version 2) | ecosystem: Environmental > Aquatic > Marine > Oceanic | place...
GCCCCATAGAGCCAGCCCTGGCCCATATGGACGCCGGCCTTGCGGACCACGTCCTCGACCAGCTGAGTCTCCACCATCTCGGCCAGGGTGGCGATCTTCATTTCGCCGCACATTCGCACGAGCTGGCCGATGAAGGCCGCGCCGCGGCTGTCGTGCTCCAGCTCGCGGATGAAGGCCCCATCGATCTTCACCACATCCACGCCTAGGCGGTGGAGGTAGGCCAGCGAACTGGCCCCGGCGCCAAAGTCGTCGAGGCAGATTTCGCAGCCCAGGGCGCGCAGGGTCTGGAGCCGCCGGTCGGCCGCATCCAGATCGGCCACCGCCGCGCTCTCCGTCAGTTCGAACATCAGACGGCCCCTGAGCTGGGGATAGCTCATGATGCGGCCTTTGATCTGGCTGAGGAAGGCGTCCTTGCTGATCGAACGGCCCGAGAGGTTCACCGCCAGGGTCAGGCCAGGGGTGCGGGCGAGCTTGTCCAGGGCCTTGTCCACGACGGCGGCGTCGAGGGCGCAGACCAGGTCCATCTCCTCGGCCATGCGGATCATCGGAAAGGGCGCGCCCTGGTCGCCGAAACGGATCAGGGCCTCATAGTGGTGCAGGCTGACAGGGCCATCCAGGTTGACCACCGGCTGGTAGAAGAGGGCGAAGTCCTTGGCCTCAACCCGACGTCCCAGGGAGGCGACCTGGTTCAGGGTCTGGGCCACCGACATCTCGAAGGCCTCGGCCAGGGTCGCCGGCGGCGAGGGTTTCGCCCCCACGCGAACGAAATCATCCATCGCATAGCGGATGGCCTTGAGCATCTGGTCGGCGGCGATGTCGGGATCGGCGCACAGGGCGCGGACGACCGGCTGCACATCCTGTTCGGGGGGCAGGTCGAGGAGCCGGCCGATGCGGCTGGCCAGGGTTTCGCCGCTTTCGCCGCTTTCGCGCAACAGGGCGAAGCGATCGTCGCCAATCTGGGCGGCCGATGCGCCAGCGTAGGATTCGGCGCGCATCACCGCGGCCAGGTGGGCGCGCATGTCCGAGGCTTCCGGCTCGCCGGCGACGGCCGCAACCGCTTCAAAGCCGGCCAGCTCGACCAGCGCCAGGTCGATATCGAGCCCCCGCTCGCCGGCGTGGGCCATCAGGGCGATGGCGGCGCCTTCGAAACTGGCGCGATCGTGCAGGCCGTGCGGCCCCGGCGCCCGGGGCGGGCTCGCCCGCGACAGGACGCAGGACACCGCGCCGCCGTGGCCGGGCAGGCGGAAGGCCGACAGGCTGGCGGCGCGATGGCTGTCGCCGCTCTGGCTGTGCAGGCGGACCACCACGGGGCCGCCGCGCCGCCCCTCCTCGAGGCCGCCGAGCAGGACCGCGACAAGCTGACGGTCCTCAGCCGCGACGAAGTCCGCCAGACGCGCGCCCTTGAGGTCTTGATCTGTTGACCCGGCGAGGGCCTCGCCGGCGCCCAGGGCGACGGAGATCTCACCATCGCTCGTCACTTCGATCAGGAGGTCAGCCGCGGCGAAGGCGAAGCCCAGAAGGCTTTTGGGATTCAGGGTCACGGGGCGCTCCGGATCTGGCGGCATCCTGCACAGCCAAGTTTAATGTCGCGTAATGGCGCTCGCCGAAAACTTGCGGCAAGTTGGCGCAGGCCCTGCCGTCATCCAAACGACGTCGAGACGAGATAAGTCCCGCCCATGATTACCGCCCTTATCCTCGCCGCCGCCCTTTCGCTCCCCGCCGACTGCGACCTGGAGGCGCCGCATGGGCGCGAGGGCTGCACGCGGGCGGCGGTGGACGCCCTGCCGATGAACGCCATCCAGGCGGTGGGCACGCACAACTCCTACAAGCTGGCGATTCCGGCCGCCGAGATGGCCCTGCTCAACGCCACGGCGCCCGACATGGCGCGCTCCCTGGACTATGCCCATGCGCCCCTGACCGCGCAGCTTGAGGCCGGCGCCCGGCAGCTGGAGATCGACGTCCTCAACGACCCCGATCCAGGCCGCTACGCCAGGCCCCTGGCCCGGCGGCTGGTCCCTGAGCCCGAGCCTTACGATCTGGCGCCGTTGCAGCGGCCGGGCCTGAAGGTGCTGCACGTCCAGGACGTGGACTATCGCAGTTCCTGCCCCCTGTTCGTCGAGTGCCTGGGGCAGGTGGCCGCCTGGTCCCGGGCCCATCCCGACCACGCGCCGCTGCTGATCCTGATGAACCTCAAGGAGGGCGCGGCCCTGCCGGCGCCCGGGGCCGTGACGCCCGCGCCCTTCGACGCCGCGGCCATGGACCTGATCGACGCCGAGATCCGCAGCGTCTTTCCCCCGGAGGCGCTGATCACGCCGGACCTGGTGCGCGGCGAGGCCGCGACCCTGCGCGCCGCCGTGGCGTCCGGCGGCTGGCCAAGCCTGGGCGAGGCCCGGGGCAAGGTGATGTTCGCCCTGGATGCGCCGCGCTCGCAGGTCGACCTCTATCGCGGGGCGCGGGCCTCGCTCGAGGGCCGGGTCCTGTTCGTCAATATCGAGGAGGATGAGGACGCCGCAGCCTATATCACCCTCAATTCGCCGGCCGAGCAGGCTGAGCGGATCGCCGCCGCCGTCGCCGCAGGCCTCATCGTCCGCACCCGGGCCGACGCCGATACGGTCGAGGCCCGCCAGAATGATCCCGCCCGGCGGGAAGCGGCCTTCGCGTCGGGCGCCCAGTATGTTTCCACCGACTACATGACGCCGGATCAGCGGTTCAGCGACTTCCAGGTCGTCCTGCCTCACGAGGCGGCAGCGCGGCTCAATCCGCGCCAGGACATAATCCCGAGCCCAGATGAGGCCGTTCAGGCCGGCGGGCGCTCGGAGTAGCGGGGAAGGTCGTCGTCCAGCGCCCACCAGTCGGCGTGGGAGTCGGCGAAGATATGAAAGCCCAGCCGGGCGCCGGTGGGCTCATCCAGTGTTCCGGCCCGCAGCCGGACCACGCCCGGCTTGGTGGTCGCCTGACTCATCAGCGGCGAACCGCAGCGCCCGCAGAAGACCCGCAGCTTGCCGGGCGAGGACTCGAACCGGGTCAGCAGATCTTCGCCGGAGATCAGGCGCAGCCGGGCCTCATCCACCGGGATATTGGCGGCGAACGCTGACCCCTGGGCCCGGCGGCACAGGCTGCAGTGGCAGAGCTGGATGTCTTCCAGCGGGCCGCTCACCTCGTAACGGACGCCGCCGCAGAGGCAGCCGCCCGGGTGGATGAGTTCGGAAGTCTCGCTCATGAGATGACATCAGCCTCCTGGCGTCGGGGTCGACCCCGCACGGCGATGTCTTAGCTCAAGCTGGGCTTTGGTCGAACAACCGCTTGAGCGCGTTTTGGTCCGACAACCGGTTCCCCACCTATCGGATCGCGCTCTAGGCGTGACCTCCGAAGTCGAAATCCCCTCCGAGCCGCGCCACCAGCCGCTCGCCGGTCCAGACCTCGACGGCGTGCTCCTGGGCCCGCAGGCGCGCGGCCTGAGCCAAGGCCTCGTGATCACTGGGGTAATCGCGCTCAAGCGTTTGGGAGATATCTTCCCCGGCCGTCACGACATAGAGTCTGTAATGCTGCATATCACCCACTCACAAAGGGAAGGCGGGAGCACGGGAGGTCTCTCGGTCGCCAGCGATTGGGTGGATACTTTCCGACGACGTCTGCAACCTAGACCAGAACCGGAAGCGGCGCCAGTCAACTCTCAGGTGACACTTGTCGGATACCCGACACAGCTGCGCTTCGGTCTGCGCCTCGCAAATGGCCTCGGCAGTCGCTAAATTGGCGCCATGAGCGTGAACACCCTGTCCCCGCCGAACGCCGCCGACGCCGCGGTCGAGGCCGCGCGCGCCGCGGTCGGCCTGCCCCCGGGGGCGCGGGTGGTGGCGGCCATGTCGGGCGGCGTCGACTCCACCGTGACCGCGGCCCTGCTGGCCCGGGCCGGCTATGACGTCATCGGCGTCACCCTGCAGCTCTATGACCATGGGCAGGCCCTGGCCAAGAAGGGCGCCTGCTGCGCCGGCCAGGACATTCACGACGCCCGCACCGCCGCCGAGGCCATCGGCATTCCGCACTATGTGCTCGATTACGAAAGCCGCTTTCGCCAGGAGGTGATCGAGGGCTTCGCCGACGCCTATCTGCGGGGCGAGACGCCGATCCCCTGCGTCCGCTGCAACCAGACGGTCAAGTTCCGCGACCTGCTGGACGTGGCCCGCGACCTGGGGGCCCTGGCCCTGGCCACCGGCCACTATGTGCGCCGCGCCTCGGGCGGCAACCGCCCCCATTTGCAGCGCGCGGTCGATGCGACCCGCGACCAGAGCTATTTCCTGTTCGCCACCACGGCCGAGCAGCTGGACTTCCTGCGCTTCCCCCTGGGCGGCCTGCCCAAGAGCGAGGTGCGGCGGGTGGCGGCGGAACTGGGCCTGGCCATCGCCGACAAGCCTGACAGCCAGGACATCTGCTTCGTGCCCGAGGGGCGCTACACCACGGTGATCGACCGCCTGCGCCCGCACGGCGCCGAGGCCGGCGACATCGTGCACATGGACGGCCGGGTCCTGGGCCGGCACGAGGGGGTGACCCGCTACACCATCGGGCAGCGCCGGGGGCTGAACGTCGCCGTGGGCGATCCCCTGTTCGTGGTGAAGATCGATGCGGCCGCCCGCCAGGTGATTGTCGGCCCGCGCGAGGCGCTGATGACCGCGGCCCTGCGGCTGAAGGAAACCAATTGGCTGGGCGAATCCGCCAGCTTCGAGACCGCCTGCGACGAGGGCCGGCCGATCCTGGCCCGTGTCCGCTCGACCCGCGAGCCGGTCCCCGGCCGCATGGCCTGGGTCGAGGGCGAGCCGGGGGTGGAGTTCGACGGCGCCGAAGAGGGCGTCGCGCCGGGCCAGGCCTGCGTACTCTATGCGCCGGAAGATCCCGATCGGGTGCTGGGCGGCGGCTTTATCGCCGGCACGCGGGCGGTCGTTTTGGCCGAGGCGCCGCCGGCTGGAGCCTGACGCCCGCCCGGCCTATATCTGGGTCCATGACCCAAGCCTCCGATCCCGTCGTCATCGCCGCCTTCGCCCGCACCCCCATGGGAAGCTTCCAGGGCGCCCTGTCGCCGCTCAAGGCCACCGAGCTCGGCGCCGCGGCGGTTCGCGCCGCCGTCGCGCGGGCCGGCGTCTCGCCCGAGGCGGTCGAGCAGATCTTCATGGGCTGCGTCCTGCCCGCGGGCCTCGGCCAGGCGCCGGCCCGGCAGGCGGCCCTGGGCGCTGGCCTGCCCCGGTCGGTGCAGGCGACCACCGTCAACAAGATGTGCGGCTCCGGCATGCAGGCGGCCATCATGGCCCATGACGCCCTGATGGCCGGCTCAGCCGACATCATCATCGCCGGCGGCATGGAGAGCATGTCCAACGCCCCCTACCTGCTGGCCAAGCACCGCTCTGGCGCGCGGATCGGCCACGACACGGCCTTTGATCACATGTATCTGGACGGTCTGGAGGACGCCTATGAGCCCGGACGGCTGATGGGCTCGTTCGCCGAGGAGACGGCGCGGGCCTACCAGTTCACCCGCGAGGCCATGGATGAGTTCGCCATCCTGAGCCTGTCCCGGGCGCGGACGGCCACCGAGTGCGGCGCCTTTAAGGGCGAGATCGTTCCGGTGGAGGTCGCCACCCGCAAGGGCGCCGAAACCGTCGCCACCGACGAGCAGCCCCTGAAGGCCGACCCGGCCAAGATCCCCACCCTCAAGCCGGCCTTCGCCAAGGACGGGGCCATCACCGCGGCCAACGCCAGCTCGATCAGCGACGGGGCCGCGGCCCTGGTCCTGACCCGAGCCTCTGTCGCGGAGAAGCTCGGCCTGCCGGTGGTGGCGCGCATCACAGCCCACGCCGCCCACGCCCATGAGCCGGGAGCGTTCACCACCGCCCCGGTCCCGGCCATGCGCAAGGCCCTGGCCAAGGCCGGCTGGACCGTGGACGAGGTGGATCTGTTCGAGGTGAACGAGGCCTTCGCCGTGGTGGCCATGATCGCCGAGCGCGAACTGGCCATTCCCCGGGAGAAGCTGAACGTCAATGGCGGCGCCTGCGCGCTCGGCCATCCGATCGGGGCGTCGGGCGCACGAATCCTGGCCACCCTGATCGCGGCCCTGCAGGCCCGCGGCGGTCGTCGCGGCCTCGCCAGCCTGTGCATTGGCGGCGGCGAGGCCACGGCGGTGGCGGTGGAACTCGTTTAGAAAGTTCAGCCCGGGGAGATCATCTTCTCCGGGCGCACGACCTCGTCGAACTCTTCGTTGGTCACATAGCCGCCGCCCACGGCCTCGTCGCGCAGGGTGGTGCCGTTCTTGTGCGCGGTCTTGGCGATCTTGGCGGCGTTGTCATAGCCGATCTTCGGCGCCAGCGCGGTGACCAGCATCAGGGAGCGTTCCAGGGCGGCCTTGATGTTGTCCTCGCGGGCCTCGATGCCGACCACGCAGTTGTCGGTGAACGAGATCGCCGCATCGCTCAGCAGCTTGCACGACTGCAGGAAGTTGTAGGCCATGACCGGGTTGAAGACGTTCAGCTCGAAGTGGCCCGAGGCGCCGGCGAAGGTCATGGTCGTCTGATTGCCGAACACCTGGGCGCAGACCATGGTCAGGGCCTCGCATTGGGTCGGGTTCACCTTGCCCGGCATGATCGAGGAGCCGGGCTCGTTTTCCGGCAGGGACAGCTCGCCGAGGCCCGAACGGGGGCCAGACCCCAGGAAGCGGATGTCGTTGGCGATCTTGAACAGGGAGCCGGCGACGGTGTTGATCGCCCCGTGGCTGTAGACCATGGCGTCGTGGGCGGCCAAGGCTTCGAACTTGTTGGGGGCGGTGATGAAGGGCAGGCCGGTGATGGCGGCGATCTTCTCGGCCACCTTCTCGGCGAAGCCGACGGGGGCGTTCAGGCCGGTGCCGACCGCCGTGCCGCCCTGGGCCAGTTCATAGAGGCCATAGAGGCTCTCCTTCAGGCGACGCACGCCGCTGGAGACCTGGTGGGCGTAGCCGGAGAATTCCTGGCCGAGCGTCAGGGGGGTGGCGTCCTGGGTGTGGGTGCGGCCGATCTTGATGATGTGGTTGAAGGCCTCGGTCTTGGCCTTCAGCGCCACGTGCAGGTGTTCCAGGGCCGGCATCAGTTCGCGGGCCACCTGTTCGGCGCAGGCGATGTGCATGGCCGTCGGATAGGTGTCGTTGGACGACTGGCTCATATTGACGTGGTCGTTGGGATGGACCGGCGATTTGGAGCCCATCACCCCGCCCAGGATCTCGATGGCGCGGTTCGAGATCACCTCATTGGCGTTCATGTTCGACTGGGTGCCCGAGCCGGTCTGCCACACCACCAGGGGGAAGTGGTCGTCGAGCTTGCCGTCGATGACCTCCTGGGCGGCCTGCACAATGGCGGCGCCGATCTTGGGGTCGAGGCGACCCAGCTCCATATTGGCCTCGGCCGCGGCGCGCTTGACCACGCCCAGGGCGCGGATCATCGGCTGGGGCTGCTTTTCCCAGCCGATCTTGAAGTTGCCGATGCTGCGCTGCGACTGGGCGCCCCAGTAGCGGTCGGCAGGCACCTCGATGGGGCCGAAGGTGTCGGATTCGGTGCGGGTCGCGGTCATCGGGAAGCCTCCAGCAACTGGTGTCGCGTCGGTTTAGCGAGGCCGGGCGAGACTGCAAAGCGTCTGCAGGCTAGAGAGGGGCATGAACGATGGCTGGACCCACCATGGCAAGGTGCGCGCCCGGGAGGGCGACGGCGCCATGGACGTGGTCGTCGATGGGCTGACCACCCAGGCCAAGTACTACAAGCCTCTGATCTATGAGTTCTTTCGCAAGGCCTGGCGGGGCGGTCGTCCGGCCTGGGGCGAATATGCGGTCGAGATCACCATGGAATATGTGGGCGATCCGCCCTGGCTCGATCTCGACAACCTGGCCAAGGCGATCCTCGACGCCATCAAGGGCTACGCCTTTCATGACGACGCCCAGGTGGCGCGCCTGCTGGTGGAGCGCCGGGCCGGCGAGCGGGAGCGGATCATCGTCCAGGTGCGACGGCTTTCGGACGCCTTCGCCGCCAGCACGCCGGCGCCGTCAAGCCGACTTGGCGGGCCGCTCTAGGGCCAGGGTCGCCACCATCGCATAGGCGACGGCCACAAAGGCGCCGTAGCGGCCGAGGCTCTCCGGCGGCAGGCCGGGCATGAGGGTCTCGAACAGGAGCATCACCACCACCGCCCCGGCCAGGCCAGGCGCGCTGAACGCCGTCGCCGCGACCAGCCAGCGGCGACGGGGAAGTCTCCGAAGCCTGGCCGTCAGATGGAAGAAGAAGGCGAGCGCGCCGGCCGCCAGGGCGGCGTTGAGGGCGTAGAACCAGAAGGCCTGCTCGATCAGGCCGCCGGCGAAGGCCGCGTAGAACAGGGTCGCCGCCGCCCAGACCACGGTCCCGGCCAAAGCGAACCATAGGCTGTCTTCTTTTGACACTGGATATCCCCCCGTCGGTCCAATCTGGGGTCGATCCTGCTTATCGCATGCCAATGTTCGGCCAATGACAAGGGCGCATGAAAAAAACGGCCGCGCCTCGTGTGGGGCGCGGCCGTCCTATCGCGAACCGACCTGGGGGGAGTTCAGGTTCAGCGATACTGTTGCAGTCGAGTGGTCCGCAGACCGGCCAGACCGTGGCGGTCGATCGACTTCTGCCAGGCCAGGAACTCCTCAGACGTCAGGCCATAGCGGGCGAGCGCGTCGTCCAGGCTGAGCAGGCCGCCACGCACGGCGGCGACCACCTCGGCCTTGCGACGGATCACCCAGCGCCCGGTGTCGGACGGCGGCAGATCGGCCAGGGTCAGGGGCGCGCCGGTCGGACCGATCACATAGGGCTCGCCACGGCTGTTCGTTCGGGTCTGCTGTTGTTGCAACATGGCTTTACGCCTTTCCCACCATCATCGTTGGGGCAGACAATAGGCCGGCTGACATAACAGCTCGTGAATCCCGATAGTGAAAAATGGAGTAACCATTCACTCCCCCATGTACTGAAATGATACAGTTAGAGATTTCAGGAGGCGTTAACCTTCGCTAAATCTCAGTTACTCTCCAAGTTATCGGCGCATACTGATAAGTTCATCCAACATCTGGTCGGCGGTGGTGATGATACGTGAGCAGGCGGAATAAGCTTTCTGCGTCGTGATCAGGCCTGTGAACTCTGCCGACATGTCCACAGTCGAGTTTTCGAGGGTCGAGGGGGAAATAGCGCCGGCCCCGCCCTTGCCCGCCTGCTTGATCACATACTCGCCGCTGTCGATGGTCGCGCGGTAGGAGTTGCCGCTGACGGCCTGCAGCCCGTCGGGGTTGGCGAAGGTGGCGACCCCAATCTGGGCGATCTGTCGGACCTGGCTGTTGTCGAAGATGGCCGAAACCACGCCGGCCTCATCGACCTCCACCCCGACCACGGTTCCGACCGTGGCGCCGTCCGGGTTCACGAGGCGGACAGTGGAGGCGTTGGCGTACTGGGTCAGCTTGTCCAGGTCGAAGGTGACGTCCTGGGCGCCGACGCCCAGGGCGTCGTCCCAGCGCGGCGTGCCGGCCGCGCCGGAGGCCGCCAGGCTGATGGTCGGGGCCGCGCCGGCCGCGCCGAACAGGGTGGTGTTGGTCAGGTCGATGGTGCCGTCCTGGTTGAACATCACCAGGCCCTCGGCGATCTGCCCGGACGGGCCGCCGGTCACGTCGCTGGCGGGGATCGCGAAGATTTCCGCGTGCCACTCATTGGGGTTGGCCGACGAGCGCAGGAAGCTCATCGACACCTTGTGGGTGCCGCCCATGGTGTCGACGACGTTCATCTCGATGCTGAAGTCGGGCTGGGTGCCGGTCAGCGGGTCGGCGTTCTCTTCCCAGTCCGCCATGGACCGGGTCGCGGCGTCATAGGTCGCCTCGGCCGCCGAGATGGTCTGACGCTTGTCCAGGTTGGCGTTGATGGTGACGTTGGCCGTCGCCTGCACCGCCGAGCCGAGATTCTTGACATTGATGGAGTCGAGCTCGGTCAGGTCGGACGGATTGTAGTCGATGGTGCCATCGGCGGCGATCGGCCAGCCCTGCAGGTAGAAGCCGGCGTCGTTGCGCAGATAGCCGTCCGGATCCACGCTGAACGAACCGGCGCGGGTGAAGACCCGCTTGTCGGCCTCGGTCAGGCCCGCGCCCTTCTCGGTGACGATGAAGAAGCCGTCGCCGGAAATGGCGAGATCGGTCGAGGCGTTGGCGCTCTGGATCAGGCCCTGCTGGCTGATGTACTGGCGCGTCAGGCCCTGGACGCCGCCGGCGCTATAGCGCCCCGTCACGGCCTGGGCCGTCACGATATTGGCGAAGTTCACCTGGTTTCGCTTGTAGGCGACGGTGTTGATGTTGGCGATGTTGTCGGAGATCGCCGCGAGGGCCGAGGAATTGGCGGTCAATCCCGACACGCCGGCGAGCATGGCGCTGTTGATACTCATGGGGGCTTGCCTTCTCTAGGGGTTGGTGGGGCGGACGGACCCTTTCAGGACGGCGCTCAGGCCGCCTGCGCCGGGGTCTCTTCGTCTCCGCTGTCGGTGGTGGGATCAGGGGTGGAATCAGTGTCGGCGTTCTGCGTCGACGGCAGGCCAATGCTGCTGATCGTCTGCCAGAGGGCGCGGCTGCCGCCGATGGTCACATAGGTCTCGCCATCGACCTGCTCGACGGCCTGGACCAGCCCCTCAATGAAGGTGTTGTGGCCCACCTCGGCGCCGGCGGAGTCGGTGGCCGTGATGCGCAGGGTGTAGGCCCCGCCGTCAGCCAGCTGGGCGCCCAGGACGTTCTTGCCGTCCCAGCTGAAGTCGTGCTCACCGCCCTCGACATTTTCCAGGGCCTGGACGTGGACGATGGAGCCCTTGTCGTCCAGGACCTCGATCTTGACGCTCTGGGCCTCCCGGTCGAGGCGGTAGATCCAGTTGGCTTCGCCGCCGGAGAGGTTGGCCGTGTCGGTGGCGGCCCGAACCTCCTTGCCGATCAGGCTGACGGCGTCGGCGACCCCGTCGCCGGCCGAACCCACCAGTTGCTTCAGCAGGTCGTTGGTCAGCAATTGCTGCTCGACCCCGGTCATCTGCACGATCTGCTGGGTGAACTCGCCGGAATCCATCGGCGAGAGCGGATCCTGGTTCTTCATCTGCGTGGTCAGCAGGACGAGGAAGGTGTCGAAGCTCTCGGCCAGGCGCTGGGTGCCCGTATTGGTCCCCGATGTGGCCGCGGTGTTCTGGGTGTTGGTGACGGTGTCGACCATGGGGCTTCTCTAGATCCGAAGGTCCACGCCGGTGGGGGACCGGCGTTGCTGGTAGAGGCGGGCGGCGACCGCGGCGGTTTCGGCTTCGTCGGCGACGCCAAGGGCGGTCTGGAAGGCGCGGCCCTGCCAGGCCTCGCGGTCAGGCGTCTGGTCGGCGAACCGCCCGCCGCCCTGGCCGTCCTGCGGCGACTGGAAGGACAGGCCGCCGGAAATGTCGAAGCCGGCCTGTTCCAGGGCCCGTTGCAGATCTCCAGACCGGCCGCGCAGTTCGGCCGCCGCATGGGGATTGTCGAAGGCCATGGCCGCGGTGAGCTTGCCCTGGGCGTCGATATCGACCCGCACATCCACCCGTCCGAGGCCTTCCGGCGTCAGCTGGATGTCGAAGTGCGTGTTGCGGCCCTGCAGCTTGCGCGACACCTGGGCGGCCAGGTCGGCCACGGTGGCCGAGGTCGCCGCCACGCGGCCGGCGTCGCGCGCTTCAAGGTGGGCCGCAGAGGCGCTGGTCGCCGCGGACGAAGGGGATTGATCGGGGGCGTCGAGGCTGGCGGCGGCGTCCGTCGTCTCGATATCCGCCGGCGCGGCCTCGCTCGCCGCCGGTTCGGCCGCGGCAGCCAGCAGGGTCAGGGCTTCGGGCTTTGACGCCGCGGGGGGCGGATTGGGTTGAACCAGGGCGAAGGCGTTCGGCTTGGCCTGTTCGACAAAGGCCTTGGGCTTGGCCTCGCCGGCCTTGGCCGCCGCGGGGGACGTCGGGTCGGCGCTCTCCACGGCGGCGGCCTCGACGGGCTCTGTGGTCTGGGTCGCCCTGAGGCTGGTGGCGGAGGCCGCCACGGCGGCGGTCATCAGCGGCTGGGCTGCTGCGGCGACGGCGGCCTGGGTCGGGGGAGGGGCGGCTGGCGTCGGCGCAGCAGCCGTGGCCGCGGCGGCCGGCGCCGCCGGTGTCGCCGAAGCCGACCCTGCGGCCGCGCTGCGCTCGGTGTTCAGGGCGGCCGGATCGCCGATCGGGGCCGGTTTGGGGGCCGTGGCCGGAGCCGGGGAGGGCGCGACCTCGACCCTCTCCGCCGAGGCTGCGGTCTTGGGCGTCGTGTCGGCGGCTGACGCCAGGGGCGCGGACGCCTCGGGCGTCTCGGCCGGCGCAGCCTCCTGCCCGGGGGCGAGGGCGACGTCGAGCTCAGCCGTGGCGGCGGAAGACGGCGCTGCGGCGGTCGCGGCGTCGACGCCCGGCGCGACGGCGCTCTCCGCCCCGTCGGCCGGAACCGCGATCGGAACGACGGGCGCCGGCGTCTGCGCGGCGGCCGCCAGCAGGGCGGCCTCGGCGGCCAGGGCCTCGGCGTCTTGCCCTTCGGGCGCAGCTTCCGGCGGGGTCGCTTCGGTCGGGGCGGCCGCCTTGCCCTTGGCTCCGGGCGCGAGCGGGGCCTGGCCCTGCGCCTCGGGCGTTTCGCCCAGCAGGGCGGCCAGCAGGGCGCCGAACCCCGAAGCGGCCGAGGACCCCGAGGCATCAGGCGCAGCCGAGCCGCCGGCTCCGGAGACGGCGGGGGGCGGAACGGCGATAAGCGGCAGCGAAAACGACATCAGGGCCAGCAGGCTGGGCGCAGAAGCGACTGCGCCGGACAGGGAGTGGGATGTGGCGCCTGCTGCGCCGGGGTGTTCGACACAACGCCAGCAACCTTCACGCCAGTTCTGGCGTATCGACTAAGTGCATGAAAAAAAATGGAATAATGACGAGGTTGCTCGTTCGGCCACGGCCCAGGCGCAGGCGGAACTTGCCCAGTCGACCGATCATGGCCCGGACGAGTCTGCCGCCTTTCAAAAGGGTTACCAGCCCGGTGCGCAAAAGCTGGCGCCAGACTTGCGACCCTTTAGGTGTCCGTTCCGGGCCCAGAATGGGTCGGTATTGAAAAGGCTAGGGTTTTTCCGGGCCCTCGCGTGCGCGTTCACTCTATGCCCGGCAGAATGCGCCGGGCGCCGCAGCGAGGATTG